>Ga0326514_10002120_pt1 | contig 12681 bp, 17 predicted proteins | sample 3_2548_0518_D_FD_203653 | JGI IMG/M metagenome (GOLD analysis project Ga0326514, IMG submission 203653) | Bovine rumen microbial communities from UC Davis, California, United States - 3_2548_0518 | ecosystem: Host-associated > Mammals > Digestive system > Stomach > Rumen | place: USA...
GCAATCCCCAAAATGGTAGTCTTATATGACGAATACCCACTCGGACTTTCCCCGTCCACTTCTGCTATTTCCACCAAATCCGTTTCTTCCACGGTCGGTGCAGTTCCTAAATCGCTTATTCTCAATGCCATATCAATTTCCCTCCGTTATTCTTTGTTCTCCGTCCTCTGTAATGCGTTCTGTATCATCCTCGGTCACTCGGTTTTGGGATTTTTGGAACAGGTTGATTAGTACGGTATCTGTAGCCGCAACAAATCCAATTTCGCCCAAATTCCACTCTGCCGCTATATCGCTAACCGAAATGCCAACAGGGGTCTGCACGTCAACAGATACGTTCTCTGTAGCACCATCAAACGTGATCTCAACAAGCCGCCATTCTTCCGCCTGTTCCTCGACTTCGATAATTCCGTTCCAATGACCGTCTCCAACCAATCCACGACCACTCGCATAAAACCACAAACCGCTTTCAGGTATGATTATCTGCCCGCCATCTGCCCGCATATAAATTCTGAACTGCGTAGCAATTCCAGCCGCCAACGGTAGCACATACATCAAATGCAGAACGTGTTTTCCATCCGTCCATTGTTCTACCGGCTTGAACGGGGCCTCATCATTGTTCACGACATACCGAATTATGCCTTTTGTCTCTTTATCACTAACCAGCCGGAAAATATCATCACCCGAAACAGTCTCGTTCAGGATGTCCACGTCAATTTCATCACTAATCACGTTCGCCATGCTTTCAAGGTTTATTTCAACGTGAATAAGTGCTTTCGTTGCCGTATTGCTTGCCAACCATGCCCACAAAATACGCACGTCCTCTGTATCGCCAATCGTAATCTCGCTGAAATTCCGTTGCTCGTAATCTCGGAATTCGTTCTTGTTGGTGTTCGCAAGCAAATTCTGTATGTTCTTATCGCTTTTACTCTGGGCATTTGCCAAATCAGGATTTGACCCGACACCGTACATTTCAAAGCCAACGTTATAGTTGTAATCGTACCCGGTAACAATACACGTTGAACCATCACCCAAACCGCCGTTTTCTGTCAGCACGTCTCCCAAATCGTAGTGAATACCGCCTAACATTGTCGCCGTGAATGGTGTGTATTGCACGTTTGCCATCTCTTGCAGCATATTTCCAATGATGGTCTCTTGTTCGGATCGTATTCTTTGTAACAATGGGTTCTGTCCCAAATTTATAGTTACACCGTCATCAGGGGTCAGGCTGAAATAACTTGTTGTGCCATCCTCGGTATTTACCACCGACATTCCCGTGTATTTTGTTTGATAATCGGAAAATCGGGAACTGTTGTATCTTTCATCTGCGCTTATTGTGTCCACGGAACTCGATACAAACCGCCGCAATACCAGCGCCCCGGTTCTGTCTATCGTGGCAAAAGCGCATTGTGTTTGTGCAATCCAATAAATCAAATCCCGGTACGTCTCGATTTCCGCACCATAAGTGGTTGGATAAACCATGCTTGCATTGCAGAACCCTGTAAGGTCTGCCATGCCGAAAGTCACCCCGCATTGGTCGCAACAGTATTTCAACAGGGTGTATGCGTCAACCGTTCCCAACTCCATCAGGAACGGCTTGTCAAATAACCGCATATTGTCATAGGCCGTCACGGAAACCCCATCAGAACTCCATTCTGCGTCTGTAATTCGGTAAATCCCCGCCGGTACATATTCAACCGTTCCGCCCGCTTTCGTCAGGCCAATTTCCACCGTTATGTCTTTGTTTTTCCACGCATACCGGCTAATATTCAACCCAACGAAAGTCGCACTCAAAACCCCGATTGCAGCCATTCCCAATGTAATTTCATCATTCCCACTACACGAATTGCTCAAATGAAAAGAACCCGTGAGTATGTTGTCATTATCAAACGCAACATTCCCCACGGTTCCTCTAATTTTCCATCTGTGAACGGGTTTTTTGAATGCGGTCAAATATCCATTAGATACGTTATACATTCGCTAACCCTCCTATAATTGAATCAAATCAAACGAGACAACATACAGACCCTTGCTGACTGTGATGTAATCAGAATGCGGTTCCCAATTGGAAGTGAAGTTGTCCATCCAGACTGTTATGGTCTTGTATGCTTCGTCTCTCGTCTCGTAATATGTAAAATCAAAACTATCCTTTTCGTTGTATTCGTGGAAGAATGCTTCCCAATCATCCGTGCAATTGAATGTGAAATTCGCCTGAAACTTATCAGCTCTGCGGATATTCAACAAATCATGTCCGCTTTCGCTCTCGTTTCTATTGTATAACTTGACCGGCTTTGCATTGACCGCTTCAGGCTTGAACAATGCCGTACTGTCGAACTTCAATGGATAATCTCTTAAACTTGTACTCGGCATCATCTACCTCCTGTTACATAGTTATTCATATTCAGCGCATCAACCACGATGGTTTCAATTCGTTTCTGCCCAATATAAACCGGAATAACGATATCTCCACCACCTGCACCGGCAAGCGCACCACCACGAGCATTCACAGCTAAAGTACCAGGATTGAATCCGCCAACAACCGCATTGCCAAGCGCATTTGATGCACCCATAACGTCATTTGTGCCGCCTGCGATACCATTTATCAGTCCATCATCGATAAACTGACCGAATTGATAGAACAGTTTAGACGGAGATCCGATGCTCATAATGTTCTTAAAATGTCCTGCAATTCCCCCGCCAAGTTCTGCAATCTTATCCTTCGCCGCCTGAATCTTGCTGCTGATACCATTTATCAGACCTTGCATGATGTCTTCACCAGCCTTCTGGAAGTCACTGGTGAAACTCTTGATTTTGTCGATTCCGTCCGTGATAAACTTCGCAATGTTCTTCGCCAAATCATCAAATACCTGACTGCTGAACATTCCGCCAATGACTTCCTCGAAAGATTGGAATCCTGCTTCTTTCAACTGCGGCCAATTTTCTTTGATGCCGTTTATCAATGACGTGAAGATTTCAGGGAGCTTGGACAACAGAAGAACGATTATCTGCGGAACGATAACTAACGATGCTATCGTCAACTGCATAATGGCATCGCTCAAAGCCGGACCGTTGCTAATTATCGCAGAAACAATTCCCATCACGATTTCGGGCAATTTGCCAAGCAAAGTGGCTAAAATATCAGGGGCCATATTTGCCACCGCTATCGCTATATCAACCACTGCATTCGTGATATCCGCGCTGGCGCTCAATATAAAATCGACAATTCCAACGATGATGCTAGGCAGAGCCGAAACGAGCATCGGCAAGCCTTCTGTCAACAGAACATTCGCCAATGTTTTGATTAAATCCAAGGCCGCCGTCAAAATTATCGGCAGATTGCTCAAAATTGAATTAGCGACTAATATCAGCGCCGAAACGACAGCGGGAATCAACTGCGGCAGAGCCGAGCTGACACCATTTATCAGCATCACGATTACCTCGGAACCGGTCTGAATGATGGTGGGGAGATTGGAAACCACAGAATTTGCAATGGAACTAACCAATTTCAAGCCAACTTCCATGAACTGCGGCAATTTTTCGTTAATAGAACCAATAACCGAGTCGATGCCGCCTGCAATCTGTTCTGCGCCCAAATCATAATCGCCTGTTGTCAGGGAAGTCAGTCCTTCCATGACACCCGTAACACCAGGAAGGAAATCGCTGACAAGGTTTCTCTTCAGGCTTTCAAATCCTGTCTGCATATCCTGTAAAGTGTCCTGATATGCCGCCGCAGATTTGACCGCTTCATCCGACATCACTCCACCGAGTTCGTGGAGCCTGTCCTTCATTGCTTGGGTGTCTTCTGCAGAAGTGTTCAGCAATGCTCCGAGTTCGGTTGCGCCACGTCCAAGCAACTGACTTGCTATATATGTTCTCTCCGTGCCTTCTTCCATTCCCTGAAGGCCGGCGATAACTTTATCGAAGAGTGCTTCCTGTGACAGATTAGCCACTTCCTCTTCGCTGATTCCTAATTTTTCAAATGCTTCGTTGCCTTTTTCGGCAGCAGATGCCATCGTCTTCATGGATGCCTTCAATGTTTCCATGGAAGTTCCAGAATGTTGCATTACGGCTTCCCATTCCTGATAGGCTTGCGCAGAAATACCCATCTTCTGCGACATCTTATCGATTTGGTCGCCATAAGCCGCCACCTCGCCGGTGGATTTCGCAACCGCAGAAGCCGCCCCGACTGCTGCCGTTCCTGCTGCCGCAAATGCTACCGCTCCGATTTTGCCGATATTTCCCATCACGGAGCCGAAGGACTTCTGAACAGAAGCACCACCTGCAGAGCCACCCGTCTCAATGGCATTTTTTATTTCATTTGATATCCCTTCCGCTCTTGCATGAAGGTCAATGACCGCATCGCCAACTTTAATCATTTTTGCCACCCGTTAATTCTTTCCATTTTTCGTGGAAGGTATCAGCCGTGAGAGATTCAAGTTTTTCCTTCTTGTCGTTTCCGAGCAACAGTTCCAATATGGATTTTGGTCTGTTCCGATTCTTCTGGGCATCTTCCGTCTGCGCCCACGCAATAAAATTGACCGTATCAGCAATTCTTGCAAGAAGATTCTGCTCTAACGTAAGTTTCTGCCCGGAAATAGCCATCTTTACCCTTGAATCATCCGGCAAACCAACTAAAAGAGTTGCCACCAACATCGGTGACAACCCCATATAGTCGATTATGTGATAATATTGAACCATGTCACAAATAAACTCGCCCTCGTATTTGGCAAGAACAAGAGCGAGTACCATCAGTTTTTTGCGTTTTTCCCTGCAATCATGTCGGTAAATTCTGCAACAATACCCTCCACAGGAGCGAACCCGTCATTATGGTTGCGGACATGAGCGATAAGCCCATCCATTTTGTCTTTGCCAACAAGCAATTCGACCACTTTTGTTGATGCCGCTATCTTCTCCATATCGGATCCACTCTGTGTTATTGAGAGTAATTGAACAAATTCCCAATCCGTTAGGATTCTTTCGTCATAGGAATACGCATATCCTGTTTTTGTTTTGCCTGTGATTTTTGCCATGTTTATACTCCTTCTTATGCTGCGGCGATGTATTCGTAATGATATACACCGTTGCTATCGGGAACATCCGTAATAGTTACTGCATATCCAATGGCTTCATCATCCTTGTAAACGATTTCGCCGAGATCAGATACAGTACCATTCGGAATAACGATTCTTTTTGCACGGTCGCCGGTAAGAACCATATCTATTACCCATGCATATCCTGTTAATGCCTCTGCAGTCACTTCGACTTTAATGTTTCCGTTACTATCAACAGTTACATTGTTGTCTCCGTAAATCGTCTTCAGAACGTCTTCCTTCGTCTCTAACATCGTAAAAGCGAAGGTGTCCGGTCTGTCGGTCTGCAAAGTCAACACAGTATCACCGCCCCATGCCTTAACAGTATCTGTAGCAGGAGCATTGTTATTAGTTAAACCATCGTCAGACACATATCCAAGCGCTTTGAATGCCGCATCCAAAGAATCAGATGCATTAGTCGGAAGAGTGCTTCCAACAGGCGCACAGAATATCGCACCACCAATGGCAGGTTTACCCGTTGATACGTTTGCTGCGTTATTTGCCATTTATTTGACCTCCATATTTAGTGATAAAACAAATTAAAGTAAGAACGATACCGATACCGTTTTAGTGTGTCGTCCTTGTCGTCTCTTCCGCCACCAAACTTGGATGCAGAAATCTCTGATAACTCGATGATGTCGAACATCGCCGTCCTTAATGCATCATCAAGCTCTGCAGCTTCCATTTTTGTCTCTGCATAACAACCAAACTCGACTGTCACAGATTCGATATGGTTTTCCCATCCTCGGTCGGTTACTTGCAGAACGACATATTCGCTCACTCTTCCGGTCGGTTGCTCCGTTAAGATAGGCACATCAAGTTTGGTAAGCAGATAATCTCGTATTACTTTTTCAATCAACATCTTCGTCACTCCTTACAAGAACGTGCGCTCGGTCAAAGCCTACAAATTCCATATCGACTTCCCCGGTCCCGACCTCTCCTGCGCATGATTTCAAAGCAGACATCATTTCGTCTGACTGCAGTACCTTTCGGATTCCGCTTCTGTCGAGTGTGAAATCTTCAACCTTGATTTTGTCGCTCATCCTTCCAACCTCTCCAAATGCACCTTTCTGTTCCACCGCAGGGGAATGTTTTCTTCGATGCCTTCTGTTACATCGCCAATAACCTTGAAGGTCATGCTCCACGGAGCAGGAAGAACAACCTCGGATTTCGCCCAAACATTCGCATCGCCCTTCGGAATAGCCAATGTATAGGCAATTCTCTTCCCATACATCGTCATTGTGTTCTCGATGTCTGTCGTAGAAGGTTCTCCAACCAACACATCCTCAACCGTTATATCTGTTGTCGTATATGTCGGCTGTCCAAAGCCATCCGTTCCCGTCTGCGTTTTCGATTTTAATGTAACAGTCACACCTTTCATTATTCATCCTCCACAGAAGGAACAAGTTCCTGTACCGGCGAATAAGAGCCGATGGAATTGCCAACACCGAGCAACTTTTTATCGTTCCTCGTGAGATACAAGTCACCCACGGAGCCGCCTGATCCAACAGTCCAGCTCTGCGAATAGCCCAAAGCTGACATCGAGCCCTGTGTTGCCCCGATAGGAATGTCTGTATCGCCATTTCCAAGCGCCCTGATAACCGCATTGCAGGAAACAACCTTTTTTGCATCGGCGGATGCTAAAGCATTGTATGCATCAATAAGAATTGCGACATCATCCAGCAGATTTCCGCAAACCGTCTCTTCTTTTGGACTCAACGACCTTGTTATTCTGCCTTTGACATCATCTACTGTTGCGTATGCCATCACATCCACCTCATTTCTTCTTTCGTGCCGGTCTCTTCGGTTTTTCAACCACTTCCACCGGTTTTTCTTCTTTTACTTCGACAACCTCTGCCGGCTTTGAGGATTTCGCCGCAAGTTTATGGCCTGCGGCCAAATATTCCTCAACTCTCTCTTCTGCAACCAACATTTTGTTGCCGGAGATTCGGTTAATGAACTCTACCATCAATTAAGCCTTGGTCAGAGCATTGAATACGTTTACATCAGCACGGAAGCCGATTTCAACTTCTGCACGAACTGCGAACATATTCTGCTGGAACAGATTGATTGTTCCACCGTTGCCGTCATCAAGAGTTGCATCAGAAGAGTAAGACAACTCGATTCCATTAACGATTCCGTAAACTGCCTGACTCCAATCACCAGCTACACCAACAACGTCTTTTGTGCCACCGGTAATGTATGCACCCTTGCTGATTTCAACAGGAGCGCCAAGTACACGAGGAACTGCACCTTCTGCAACAGAGTTGATGAACAGAGGTCTCTTGGTCGTGTCAGTAGCAGAAAGCAGAAGTCCCTGTCCCTGCGGAGCAAGAACGATTCCGTTTAAGATACCGCCGTTAGCAGCGATGTCGCCCTGTGCAGCAACGAGTCCCTGATAAGTATCGGTCTCGATGTCCTGTGCAGTTGCAGATGCGAAAGTATCAAAATCGGAACCGGGAGCCTGAACACCACCGAAAACGGTCTTGTCAAATTTAGCGCCTAATGCAGCCGGGATTCTCTTAACGATTTCGTCATACAGAGCAGCCGCATCACGTCTGAACTGATTCGAGAACGGAACGATAACTGCTAATGTATATCCACGGATAACCTTGGTATCAAGACCAGGATTGGAAACGGGTTTCTTATTGGTTTCGCCTACCCAAGCTGCTTCAGGATCAGCAGTAATAACCTGAATAGCGGCACCTCTGCCGGGAAGCTCGATTTTACGAGCAAGTTTCATAACTGCGGAACCTTCCTGTACTTTTGCAATAATCTCATTTGACACGTCAATAGGAAGAGTAATGTTAGTTCTGTTTGTAGCAATACCACTCATTTTGTTTACCTCCATAAATTAGTTAATTTGGTTGCCTAACCACTCGGCAAATTGAGCCTTCGTGGATGCGTTAGGAGTATGAGCCACCTCGCCGCCGTCAGGAACTTTAGGATAACCATTCGGTGTAGCATAAGCATTGATAGCCTGTGCCTGCGCCAAACAGTCGTCTTCGGTCTCTGCCGTAAGCAATTCGGTCGGAACTCCTGTTGCTTTTGAAATTTTCTGTCGAATAGCCTGAACTTCGTTTGCCTTCTTTAGTTCGGTGAGTTCTTTTTCAAGACTGTCTGCACGTTCTGTCGCCTTCTGAAGCTCTGACTTGTTTGCTTCTTGCAGTTTGTCGAACTCTTCTGCCTTTTTCTTCAAGTCTTCGTAATCAGCGAACTTCTGGCGGTCACGATTAAGTCGTTCTGCCACAATACCGTTTACTTCATCTTGCGTGAAGGTTTTCTGTTCAACTTCTGCCGTCTGCGTGTTTTCCTGATTCACAGTTTCGTTTGCCATGTGTTTTTCTCCTTTCCGTGATTACCGCTCACGTTGCGTAATTTTTGTATGAAAAAAGCACCCATTAAAGAGTGCTTAAATCAACTAATTCTGAATTATTCGGACCGGCTCCGTCTTCCCTCGCTTCTGCGTAGAACTCTCGGCGCATGGAATTGATTTTGTCGGTCGGTGTTCGACCTTCTGCGGAATAATACATTTTCTGATATGCTTTCGGATCATATCCTTCGACATTCGTTGACGTATCAAACCGAATTGCATACGCACAATCGCAATTTGGATGAATATGCTCTGCGTGTCCACCCTTGATGGCATCTTTGGAAGCATATTGCCAACCATTTGCCGCCAAGGTTAAGCAGAATGCACACGTTTCGCCTGCAGGAATCCAAGCGAATTGCGCTCCATCTCTTAAAGCATTCTGCAATGTCGTGTCCTGACCGGCTTGTTTAACCATCCGACCAACCACCGCAGAAATTGCTTCTTGGTCTTCTGTGTACTTCAAAGTTCCGTTGATGGCCTTCCCAACTTCGCCCATGTCTGCCGTCTCCGCAGGAACCGCCGCCGCAACTTTGGCTTTGGAAGCGAGAGCAATTGCATCGTGCATCTCGCAGGCAAGCTCGGAAGATGCTTCTCCGTACTTCGTAACGAGTGCATGAGCGAACCGAATCAATTCATTCCTTGGAATATTGGCAAGTCCAACACCTCCAAATGCTCCATTTTTGCTGAATACGGCATCCCGGAACTCGTCTGCTGCCTTCTGGCTTATTTTGCTCAACAAATCCCTGTATTTTGCCCATTCATTCAACGTAATGTCCATATTATTCCTCTATACTGTTCAGAACCGACATTCCCCTTGCCCGTTGCTCCTGATTCTTGATTCTGCGAATGTCCGCCTGATCAAATCCAACCATTTCAAGGAAGGTGTCTGTCTCCGCAAAACTCGACCGAACAGATGCAATTTTCATCGCCGCATCGGTCGTAGCCGCCACGGAAGGCATTGCAGGGTTCTTGAAGTGAGCAATTACCGCCCTTTCTTCGTCTGTCAGTTCTTCGATTTTCTTATTCTGTGCGATAGCCATTGCCATGATAGCAATAGTCTGCAGAGCATTCCCGTTCCCGGTGTTCAACTCTTCTGCCATTCCAACCAATGTCTTGGTCTGGGCAATGATGGCATCCGAACTTGTCGGGTTTGCATCGTTCACAACTCCCGTGTCAGTCACCGGAAGACCTGTGGCAGCAGAAAATTGTGTCGCCAAGATGCGTAGCATTTCAACGTGCGGCTGAATGCTGCCCTGTTGCAACTGTCCAAATGTCGGTTTCTCGCCTGTTTCGGGGTTGGAAGTCGCCGCAAGGATGTTTCCAACGTACTGCTTGAACTTGTTATTGATAACCGAATTGAATTGGTCGTCCGTTATACCGAGTAGATACTTCTGCGGAGCCGTAGCAAATTCAAGACCGATAGTCGCATTGGCAACCGTCCTGACATACCCATTGATTAACTCCCGAATCGGATATTTGATTCTCGACCGACCAAACGGCTTTGCAGAAGTTGCATTCCAAACGAGCGGTTCCATCAACGGTCTGCCCATCTTGTGAGAATGTCCAACCGCATTCCATACTCCAGATACAGGATTCAAGGTAAGTACCCAAACAACCGAATCGGTATAAAGATTCAGGACGGTCGGAACAACCACTCCATTTACTTTTTCAACCGCAATAATGGCGAATCCGTAAGCGATTCTGCCAAGAACACCATCCCATTTAGCCGCCGCCGTCAATGGAGAATGGAAGCGAATGGAACAACCGCCTTTGCCGTCACTCGATAATGTCGCAAACGAACAACCAAACTTCAGCTCGTCACGACAAGCCTTGGAGTATTCTTCCAATAAATCGTTTGCTTTTACAATTTCATCCAGAAGAGTCAGGTCTTCGCCGTATTCGTCAACGAATCCATCAAACATTGACCGAGCTGCAAGCACATCAACGGACTTTGCACCCCAAGCACACCCGATTCCAACACCGCTAATGCCATTCGGAAGTGCAATCCCGATGTTTACATCATTCAGGCTGATATTTCCCTCGTAATATTTGCATTTTTTCCTGTTCGCCGGATAATGCGCATTGTAAATATCAAACAATTCTGCCAACATCATCTTTTCACGATTCCCCAACCCGGAAATCATGTCCTGATCTATTAACTTGACATCAACATTCATGGCATTCCAACCCATTTCAACTCTCCTATCCTATCAACATCTTTCTTCCGGGATTCCGTTTGCTTGTTTTCGCTCCGTACAGAGCCAATGCACAGGCTTCAATCGGGGCGGAATTATTACCGCCGAATCCCCATCCGCCTGCAATTGGTCTCTTTGTCGCAGTCGTTGCGCTTTCCTTCAACGGCTCCTGGTCTCGGAACCAAGTTATCGTCTGCTCATTCAGCGAATCAACCAACAAGCCGACCGAAGCAATGACTTCCTTCACTCCCGGTCGCATCACAGAACCTTTGTATCTCCAAGTATCTGATATCTTATCAATCAAGACATCAACACCATTTCTGCCATCAATGACAACGCAACTCGCCTTTTCGTAACGAGCATTCAACCAATCAGCCAACCATTTTGTTCCTTCACCGGTTGACCGATACTCTATCAACGATATCCTTGCAGGACCTTCTGCCGGAATGACCGCTCCTGCCAATGCAACCTCTGAACCATCTGCACTGAACTTGATTCCGAATGCCGTCTTGCCTTCTGGTTTCGGTTCTGCCGATGCACAAGCCATCCATACGGCCTCTGGAATTGCATAGTCTTCTTTGTGTTCCACCACCGGTGCCCACCATCCTAATCGTTCTCTTGCGAATTTATCAGGAGACATCTGCTCGAACTCGCCTTCGATAGTTGATAACAGAATCCGTCTGCCAAGAGCCGGGTTCGTCTCTGCCCATCGTTCCTTGTTTGCGATATCGTTCATGTCCTTAACGGAGAACTCAAACCACGAAGCCTGTTTTGTATCGCCGTTCAAAATTCGCTTTCGTAAATTGCGAAACACATAACCTGAACTAATCGAATCAGGCGGGGTTCCAACATAAATTGCCTGTGGATTCAGGCTCGCAGATATCGCCGGAAGGAATGATGCCTGTGCATCCTCGTCCAACTCCTGCGCTTCGTCAAAAATCAGCAAGTCGCCGTGTTGTCCTCGTCCACCATTCCGAGTTCGTGCAAGGAACTTCACTCTCGCTCCGTTCTGCAGAATAATTTGTTCTCTGCCGAGTGCGGTCTTGATATCCTTAACGTGCTTCCTCAATTTCGCTGAATCAAAAAAGGCAGCCATCTCCTCAAAGGTTTCGGTTGCCGTTTTCTGTAAGTGTGCCGTGTAGATTACCTGCTCGTTGTACAGAAGCATTCCCGTATTTGCTCTGCCCTGAACCAATCCTGTCTTGCCGTTTTGCCTGGGAACCGAACCGCCACACGTTTTGCACATCCATTTTCTGCCCGGTGTCATAGCAAGCCAATCATCCAACACTTCTGCTTGCCACGGATCTAAAATAATGCCGCCTATTCGCAATATTTTTTCCGCATCCGGGCCGTCTGTCTCTTTATACTTTGGAGCGATCCTTTCGGACGGCTCCTGCCTTCCCATTAGCACTTCTTTCGTTGAGGATGTCTTCGATTTCGTCCTCATTTCCACCAGCTCCTTCTATCTCTTCAATATCCCGTAGTGTTTCCCGGTACTGACGAGCAATGGCAGCTATGGTTCGGCTATTCGCCTTTTGCATTTGCCTATGCAATTCCGCTTCCAATTCCTTCAATTTCTGCAATCGGTCACTCATTCTGCCAACTCCATTCCGTACCAAATCTATCAATAATCAACTTGAAGTCTTCCAAATCGTGCGGTCGTATGAAATACCGCTCTTCGTTCCCGTCCTCTTCAATCCCAATGTGCAGAAGCTCGTGGAACAGGAGAATTTTTATCTGCTCATCCGTGAACTTCTCGACGTTCGGTTCAAATACCGTAATCGTGAAGTCTGCTGGAATGCCCCATCTGTACTTATCCGGCACCTTCTCGCATTGACCGCAAACCACTTTCCCTTTGTTCGTTTTCTCTGAATCGGAGCTCAAATAAACTATCGTGACGTTCGATTCTGCGATATATTCCAGCGCCGGTTCTTCCTCTATCAGCTCTGCCGCAACCTCTGCGTAATGCTCGTTAATTTTCCTGAAATCTGCCATTTGAATTTTCCTTTGTGTGTAAAAAGGTGCT
>Ga0326514_10002122_pt1 | contig 12675 bp, 10 predicted proteins | sample 3_2548_0518_D_FD_203653 | JGI IMG/M metagenome (GOLD analysis project Ga0326514, IMG submission 203653) | Bovine rumen microbial communities from UC Davis, California, United States - 3_2548_0518 | ecosystem: Host-associated > Mammals > Digestive system > Stomach > Rumen | place: USA...
ATCAAACTTAATTGTGAAAGGACAGAAACTAGAAACAGAAAGAGAGGTCAGAAATATGGCAGACAAGCTGAAGAAGATCGGCGCCGACCTTGAAAGGGCACGCGCCAAAAGGGAAGAGTGGGACAGGAAGGTCAGGGAACTCGAGAAGAAGTACACCGAGGAGGAGAACACGCAGATCCACGAGATCGTGCGCGCAGCGAATCTCACCCCGGAGGAGCTGGCGGTCATCATCAGGAAGGCCGCCGTTTCAATGCCGGACCGTCCGGCGGAAGACGTGATCAGGGAGGCAGGATACGATGAGGATTAAAGCAGGATTTGCTGCATTGATGACAGCCTGTGCGCTTACGGCAGGGCTGGGGACGGTGGATGTATTTGCAAATGTACCGCCTGAAGCGGAGATCGCTGCCGAAGCGGCACCCGCAGAGCCGGAGGCCACGGAGAGCGTGCCCGAGATACTGGTGCCTGCGGGAGATACGACAGACCCGGTGCCGGATGAGAGCATGCCGGACATTGTTCCCGAAGGAGACCCGCTCACGCCGGACGGGAATATGACCCTAGTGGACGATGTCGGAAGCAGCACGGGCAGGGGAAAACAGTTCATCACCATGGTGACGAAGAACGGGAACTATTTCTATGTCATCATCGACAGGGATGACGATGGGAAGGAGAATGTCCACTTCCTGAATCAGGTCGATGAGGAGGACCTCCTCAGACTGATGGATGAGGAAGAGGCGGATGCCATCCGTGACGAACTTGCCCGGCAGAAGATCACTCCGACGCCGGTGCCGACGAAGGTGGTCGAAAAGCCGGCAGTGACACCGGAGCCGGTCGAAAAGAAAAAGACGAACCTCGTGCCCATCCTTGCCCCGTCCGTCCTTCTTGCCGGGGGTGGCGCGGGATACGCATACTACAGGTACCGCAGAAAGAAGCAGGCGGAGGCAGAAAAGGTCGATCCGGATGCGGATTACCGGGAGGATGAGTTCGAGTTCGATGATTCATACGGCGATGAGGATGAGTCCTATGATGAAGCGTGAGTATGAGCGTGACCGGGGCGGGGCATCCCCGCCCTTGCGGAAGGAGGAGCGTATGGATAAAGCAGCGTATGCATCCCTGGAGGACGTGTCCCGGCTGGTCCGGGACATGGGGGACGGGGAGGTCATAAGGATCATATTTGAGGAGGCGGACGATGGCGAGGGACATGACAGCTAAAAAGTACCGGATCAGGGAGGTGCGCGTGAGGCTCGCGGAAGGGCGGCCGCTCTATTCGGAGCAGGCGATGCAGACTCCGCAGGATGCCGTCAAAGTGATGAAGAGGGAGCTGTCCCGGTATGACCGGGAGGTACTCGTCGTGGTGAACCTGAACAGCGGGCTGAAACCGCTCAACTTCAACATCGTCAGCATCGGGGACCTTACCCAGGCGATCGCCAGCATCCCGAACCTGCTCGTCAGCGGGATCCTTTCAAATGCCGCCTCTTTCCTCGTGCTGCACAACCACCCGTCAGGGGAGCTCACCCCTTCGCAGGAGGACATCGCCATGACGAAGAGGGTCATCGAGGCGGGGCAGCTCGTTGGTATCCCGTGTGTGGACCACATCATCGTGGCCGGCGGGGAGAGCGGGCTGCACCGCAGCATGAGGGAGTCCGGCGACGTGGAGTTCGACCGGTCATTTTACAGGACAGAGACAGGAAAGGAGCAAGTCGGAGAAATGAAAGAGGAATATAATGCAGAAAAAACAGCAGATGTTGAAGAGCTCAGTATCAAGTTCGGGAAAGGGCTGGCGGAGCCGTTCACGGCGAAGGATGGAAAGGAATATATGCGGATCATGATCCCCAACCGGGATCCGGACGATAAGACGCCTTGGGCATCCTTTGTCCTCAAGGCATCGCAGGTGCATGAGAACAAGTTCGGGAAAGGCCTCTGGGTCAAGCTCCCAGCGGATGGCCATGTCACAGTATCAAAATCAGTGGCTGCCGGTGTGGAGAACGGGAAGACGGTCTGGAATAACGAGAAGCGTTCCGTGCCGGTATCTGAGCTGAAGAGCATGGTCGAGTTCTATAAGACGAAGGACAGGGTATCGGTCATGGATCAGCTGGGGGATATGAAGAAGACGGCTGGGGAGAAGGCATCGGCGGTGAAACCGAGGAAAAAGCCGGCTGAGATTGCAAAGTGAGATGAGGGCGGCGAGAGCTGCCCGGAACATAAGGTGTGTTGAAAAAATCTGGCTTCAGGAGTTTCAAAAAAGAAGGTCCCGCCGTGGAAGTAAAAGCCTATAGCTATAACAAATAGTTCGGGTTTGGCTGTGAGGTCTTCAAAATGCGATAAAGGCAAGTATTCACGAATTATAAAAAACTATTCCTATGGATATCCTCCGCTATGTATAATATAAGCAGATATTTTACTTACATGTGACTTGTAGTATTGTCGTTTATATTAAACAGAAGAGGGGTTATGAAATGATGGAAAAGTGGAAGAAATTGATGGCGGCAGTCTGTACAGCATCGATGCTCGTGACTATGCCGGGGATGGGTGTTTTAGCGGATGAGATGCAGGAGGAGTATGCTGAATCTATTGTTGAAATTCCAGAACAGGTAATGGAAGATGCTTATGTATTAGATGTAGAGCCTGAAGAATCAGAGCAAGTTGTTCCAGAACCGGAGGTTTCTGAACAACTTGTTGGACAAGGCGATGTTACTGTAGGTGATGGTGTAACAGCTACGTTCAATGAAACGACAGGTGCTATAGAGTTCTTTTCGGATGGAGGAATATTGTGGAAAAACTGGTTTGATGCATTTGATATAGATGCTACAAATGTTAAATCGATTAAGGTCGCGGAGGGGACAGTATATCTTCCAACTGATTCAGAACTTATTTTCTCTGTTACATATTACGATGGTCAGGCGGGTGGCATAAATAGCTCTAACATTCAAATGATAAATCTACGAGGGTTTGATACATCCAATGTAACTGACATGAGCGGTATGTTCAGTAGTTGCAATAAACTTGAAAGTCTGGATTTGAGTAGCTTCGATACATCTAATGTAACAGATATGAGTGGTATGTTCAATGAGTGCAGCAAACTGAAAAATCTGAATCTTAACAGTATTAATACATCCAATGTGACAGACATGAGTGGTATGTTCAAAGGCTGCAGTGGTCTGACTAGTCTGGATTTGAGGAATTTTGATACATCCAATGTAATAGATATGGGTGGATTTTATTATGGTATGTTCATGGGTTGCAGTAAACTAGCAAGCATAGACCTGAGCAGATTTAATACATCAAAAGTGCAAGATATGAGTTACATGTTTTCGGATTGTTCTAAATTGACGAATCTGAATTTGAGCAGACTTGATACATCGAACGTCACGGATATGGCAGGCATGTTTGCGAACTGTAGAAATATGAAAAACCTGAATTTAAGTAACTTTAGAACGGTTAACGTAACAGATATGAGGAGTATGTTTGAAACATGTAGAAGTTTGACATCATTAGATTTGAGAAATTTTAACACATCTAATGTAACAGACATGACTAACATGTTTCATGAATGTATAAGCCTGAAAACACTGAACTTAAGTAGCTTCGATACGACAAATGTGATGAGTATGTACTGGATGTTCTATCAATGCCAGAGCTTGTCGAACTTGGATGTCAGCAGTTTTGATACGTCAAATGTGACAACTATGTATGGAATGTTTGATGATTGTATAGGCTTAGGGAAGCTGGACATAAGCAATTTCAATACATCAAACGTGGAGAGTATGGGCATGATGTTTGCGGGCTGTGATAACTTGACGAGCTTGGATCTGAGCAACTTTGATACGTCGAACGTTACGGATATGGGCATGATGTTTGCGGGCTGTGATAACTTGACCGAAATAGATGTGAGCGGTTTTGACTTGTCAAGCATAAAACATATGGACTACATGTTTTACTGCTGTAGCAGTCTTGCTACATTAGACTTGAGCGGGGCTGTTTTATCAAATGCGATTGATACACAAGATATTATAGGTGGCTGTTATAATTTGTGTTTATTGAAGACACCTAGAAAAAACAGCAGTTCCATACAACTTCCGAAAACTATGTACGATACATCTGGAAAAGCATATTCGAAATTGCCAATCCTTTCTAAAAGCATTACGCTCACCAGAAAAGGTGGAAAATTTTCCGATGTTCAGGATCCAACGCACCCATATTACAAGCCCATTTATTGGGCAGCAGCTGCCGGCATTACCAAGGGCTACTCCGATGGCACATTCGGCATCAACCGCTCCTGTACCCGTGGTGAGATGATGATGTTCCTTTGGAGATATGCAGGCAAACCTGCCCCAAAGAACGTATCGAAATCACCGTTCAAGGATGTCCCGAAGACACACAGCTTCTATAAGGCGATTCTCTGGGGTTCTCAGAAAGGCATCACCAAGGGATATTCAGATGGTACGTTCGGAATTAACAGGAATGTCAGCCGTGGCGAGTGCATGATGTTCCTCTGGAGGCTGAAGGGCAAGCCCGCTCCGAAAGCAGTTGCTAAGGCACCATTCCCGGATGTTCCGAAGTCGCATGTCTTCTACAACGCGGTACTCTGGGGCTACCAGAAAAAGATAACGACGGGCTTCACGTCAGGAGAGCTGAAAGGGAAATTCGGCGTAAACGAGAACTGCTCGAGAGGGCAGATCGTCACCTTCCTGTACAGGTCGAAATAAAGGGCATGAGTGTCCAAGGATATTCAAGTAATCCAGCGACAAAGAGCATACCTTGTGATGAAAAATGCATAACTAAACAATAGTGAAAACGCTAGAAACATAGTATGAAATCGGCAGGTATCTGTAACCAAACAGACCCTGCCGTTTTTATATAGAAATCTAAACAGGAGGAGATAAGAGTGAGGCTTGTTATAACAGAAAAACCATCTGTCGCCCAGTCCCTGGCCAAAGTCATTGGTGCCAGGGAAAGAAAGACCGGGTATCTGGAAGGGAATGGCTATCTGGTGAGCTGGTGTATTGGTCATCTCGTAGAACCTGCACCGCCGGAAGCCTATGACGAAAGGTATAAGCGATGGCGGTATGAGGACCTGCCGATACTGCCGGAGAACTGGAAATACGAGGTGTCGTCGTCAACGAAGAAGCAGTTCGAAGTGCTGAAAATGCTGATGGAAAGAAAAGATGTGGACCGGCTCATATGTGCCACTGATGCCGGCCGGGAAGGGGAGCTGATCTTCCGGCTGGTCTACCACAAAGCGGGATGTACAAAACCATTTGACAGATTGTGGATCTCATCGATGGAGGATGCGGCAATCCGGGAAGGATTCAGGAACCTTAAGCCATCCTCTGAATATGACAACCTATATAGAGCAGCCCTTTGCCGGGAGCGTGCCGACTGGATCGTCGGGATCAACGCTACCCGGCTTTTTTCATGCCTGTATGGGCAGACCCTGAACGTTGGCAGGGTCATGACGCCGACACTGGCCATGACTGTTGCGAGGGACGCCGCCATCAGCGCCTTCAAGCCGAAGTCTTTTTATACGGTGCAGATCGAGGTATCCGGATGCACGGTTACCAGCGAACGTTTCGAGGACCGGGATGAGGCGGATGAACTGTGGGCGGCATGCATGGCAGACGGGGAGGCTGTCGTGGGGGAGATCTCAGAAAAGGAGATAAGAGAAGAACCGCCGCAGCTGTATGACCTCACCACCCTGCAGAGGGATGCGAACAGGATGTACGGGTTCACCGCGAAACAGACGCTGGACTATCTGCAGAGCCTGTATGAAAAAAAGGCGGTCACATATCCGAGAACGGACAGCCGGTATATCACGGCTGACATGGAGGCAAGTCTCGGTAGGATCATTACTGGAACGGCAGAGATGTTCGAGTATGAGCTGGATTACGAGATCGATGAGGATGCTGTCATAGATGACGATGAGGTCAGCGACCATCATGCCATCCTGCCGACGATATCCCTGAGACAGCTCGATCTGAAGATCCTGTCCGACGGGGAGAAGAAGATCCTCGGGCTTGTCGTCACAAGGGTGATCGCTGCCGTGAGCCCAGCTTTTCGTTATGAGGAGACAGTAATCACGCTGGAGTGTGGAGGGCATGTATTCACGCTGAAGGGAAAGTCTGTCATCGATAAGGGATGGAAGCTGGTAGAGGAACAATTGCTCCCGCCGAAGAACGAACGGAAAAGTGAGCCGGATACGAGTGGATTCGCAGAAGGCCTCATCGTGCCCCTCGGCAGTGCGGCCGTGAAGGAGGGAAAGACATCCCCACCGGCACATTTTACGGAAGATACGCTGCTCCATGTACTGGAGACTGCCGGGAATGGCGGTACGGATGCAGACGGGAATGAATTTGCGAAGATACCGGAAGGTGCAGAACGGCGGGGGCTCGGCACATCAGCGACCAGGGCGGCCATCATTGAAAAGCTCGTCGACAAGGGTTTTATCACGAGACGGAAAGGTAAGAAAAAGCAGCTCCTCTGCGCAACGGACAAAGGCACTGCCCTGATCACGGTCATACCGGAACAGATCCAGTCGGTCGCGATGACCGCAGAGTGGGAAGAAAAGCTCCTTCGGATAGAGAAAGGGGAATACCCGCCGGAACTCTTCATGCAGGAGATCGGGGAGATGGTGCAGGAGCTCGTCAGTACGTATGAACCTGTACGGGATCCGAACGTGCTCCTGCCCTCCCATACAGTGGCCGGCCGATGCCCGCACTGCGGTGCCGAGGTCATTGAGACAACGAAAGGCTGGGAATGCATGGGAAAGGAATGCCGCTTCATGATCTGGAAGGACAACGCATTCTTTAAGAGCATCGGCGCTCGCATGACAGGAGAGATGGCGGAAAAGCTGATCAGCACGGGAGAGGTCCGGGTGGACCGATGCGTTTTCAGGAAGAGCGGAAAGGAGTACCCAGCGATTATCAGCCTGGACCCGGAGCCGGACGGTACCGTTAGGTATAAGATGCGCTTCCCTGACAGGAGGAAAAAAGAAGGAGGAACGGCATGACGGACTTGGAGAGACAGGCGGAGGAGCTGGCTCGGGAATTGGATGCATTTGCAAATGAACTTGATCCGTACGGGTACATGGATACAGTGAATGACCCTGAAGACCATATCCGTACGCTGAAGGAGTCACTCATGACCGGTGATATTACGGCTATCCGTCCGGTCAGGGAGTATCTCAGGGAAGCCGCTGAGGAAAGTGATGAATACCGGAGCAGGGCGGAAAGCCTGATGGATCGTCTGGACCGGTTCCCGGATGCGAAGAGGACGTCTGTCCTGGACCGCCTTGCAGGACTAAGGGTAGGTATCATGCCCACAGCGGGCAGGAGAAAGGAGGAAATAGCATTATGAGCAGGAACAGCCTCGCCCTCGTTGAACAGGAGACGGTCATCCTGTGGGACAACGCTTCAAAAGAAGCGAAGATCTACACGCATGACAAGAAGCTGATCAGCAGGCTCCGGGAGTTGGAGGAACAGTTCCCGGAGGAATACAGATTGATAGAGACAGGTCCGCAGCGGGCGGTGATGTATCTGGTGCCGAAACGTTATGTCACCGTCCGTTCCCCGTATAACGAAGAACGCAGACAGCAGCAGATCGCGGACGCGAAGGACAACAAGTATCTTTTCAGGAAAAAGGAGGAGTCAGCAGATGGATAAAGTAAAGAAATGGGATGAGATCAACGGAAGCGGAACAAGTGAGGAGAGGATGGAGGCATTCCTTACGGATGCAAATGACACCTACGCGATTCTCCAGCTCCGCTACAGCGATGAGACAGCGCATGAACGGTTCGAGTCGCTCAAGGGCCTCAGGCGGCAGGGGATTGAGCCGACGATCGACCATTACGAGGTCATCTATGTGGCTCCTCTCCTTCCTTATAAGGACAGGGCTGTCATGCTGGAATCGCTCTATGCAAAGTTCAACGTGGATCATCCGGAAGATTTCCGGGGACACAGCATGTCCGTCAGCGATGTCGTTGCCCTGCGGGAGAACGGGGCGGTGACCTGCCACTATGTCGATTCGATCGGATACAAGGATCTTCCGGGGTTCCTGAGACCCGAGAATTACCTGAAGAATGCGGAGGTCATTCTGGAGGATGACTACGGGATGATCGATGGTCTCATAAATAACGGCGTGGCGGAAGAGAGGAAACCCTCTGTGCTGGAAATGCTCCGCAGGGAAGAAACGGCAAAGGAAAAAGAACTGCCGGAATTCCCGGGCGCAGGGACAAAGGCGAAGAAGCCGGACGAAAGGAGCCGTTCATGAAGATGGAATTTGATGAAGATGAGTCCCTCATCCTCATGATCTATGCGGGAGAGACCCGGGAGGAGACGATCGCCGCCCTCAGGGGGATGATCTACAAGACTGCGACGGACGAGGCGGAGCTCCGTGAACTGGGAAGTTCCGTGATCGGGAAGCTCGAACGCATGACGGATGAGGAATTTGCAGCCATGGACATTTATGCGGCAATGTGAGGAACGGAGGTAGGGAATGTCTGCAAAGACGGAATATTACGCGAAGGTCGCTTCGGATGCGTCGAGGGACCTGACCAGAAATGTGCAGAACTGGACCAGTTTCCTTACGACGGTCGGGCGGCTCTACCGGTACAGCTTTCCTGACCAGCTGATGATCTATGCGCAGCGGCCGGACGCGACTGCCTGTGCGGAGTACGATCTCTGGAATGATACGATGCGCCGGTACGTGAAGCGCGGGGCCAAGGGCATCGGGCTCTTCGACCGGAGCGGGGATCAGCCCCGGATCCGGTATGTATTCGATGTGTCCGATACCGGCGAGCGCAGGAACTCCCGGCCGGTCAGGCTGTGGACGATACGGGAGGGGTATGAGGAGCCGGTGCGGGATGCATTTGCAGAAGCGTTTGGCGTACAGAGAGAGGATACCCTTGTCGGGACGGTCCGAGCGGCTGCACAGATACGGGCGTCGGAATACTGGGACCGTTACTCGGACAGGATCCTCGGCATCCTTGATGGGAGCCTGCTCGCGGATTATGATGAAGATGGTATCAGGAAAGTCTTCCTTGATGCGGCTGTCCCGAGCATCACGTATGCGGCAGCCGTCCGGTGCAGTGATGATGCGGATGCGCTGTTTGAGACAGAGGATTTCGAAGGGATCTTTGATTTCAATACAAGGCAGACGGCAAATGTGCTCGGTACGGCGGTCAGCGATGTCTCCCGGGAGATCTTCAGGGAGATCGAGATAGCGATCAGGGATCATGAGAGGAGACTTGCCGAAGAACAGCGGGCAAATGTGGAAAGGGGTGCTGATAATGGCGGAACTGAGTTACGTACGGAGCGGGGATTACCTGATCCCGGATATGCGGCTGACCGTGGACGGTCCGAAAGAGCTGGGCAGGTACGGCAGGATGCGGAGGACATATCTAGAGGAGAACGACCCGATCCTCCTGAACGACCTGATTCTGACAGAGAAACTGTTCCCGCACCTGTGGGAGATCCAGGAGACAGCGGAGAGACGGATGGGGCAGCTGATGGCGGAGCTCCTTATGAAGGATCCGGCGCCGGACAAAGCCAAGGACCAGATGGGCTGGGTCAGGCACATGAACAGCCTCCGGGCACAGGCAGAGGAGATCGTGACAGCGGAACTTATCAACAGCTGACACTGGACCTGTTCCCGGCAGAAAAGGAGCAGATAGAGCGCATCGATGAAGCGGTGGAGAGCGAAGAACTCTCCACTTTTTTTATTGATGACGAAGAGATTGAGCACGTTCTTGCCGCTGGTTCTGGATTCGCCGGGGGAAAGCGCAGGATTGCCGTCCTGTTCGAAAAGGAAGGGAATCCGAAGGCCCGGGCGGATTATCTGAAGGAAGAGTATGGGACAGGCGGACGCAGCCATACCTTTATCGACGGTTCCAGGGGTTTTGTCGACTATTCTTCCCGAGGAATGCTGATCCGCAGGTATGGCTATGACATCGAAAAAAGGCTGAACTGGAGACAAGTCGAGAGGCATCTCCGGAGAATGATCGACGGGGACAGGTATCTTACTCAGCCGGAAAAAGATGACCTTACAGCCCTTGAAGCGGAGTATATGGACGTTGGCGGAATCCCGCTCCCGGAGCCGGGCCATGCGTTCCCATCACCGGAGCTCATCAGGGAGAGGATGGCGGAAGAAGCCGGACGGGAGGCTGGGCAGCCAGAGGAAGTCCTGCAGCGGGAAGACGATGAAGAGCAGGATGGATCAGCAGCCGGAACGGAGAATGAGGAGGAAGTCCTGCAGCGAGCAGACGATGTAGAGCAGGATACATCAGAGACTGGGATGGTAAATGGGGAAGAAGTCCTGCAGCGGGAAGACGATGTAGAGCAGGATATATCAGAGGATAGTCCGAGAAATGAGGAAGAGAGTCTACAGGAGCCTGTCGTGGATGAGGTCCCTATACAGGAAGCCTCAACGAAGGAAACCGTGCCGGCAGTGAACTTCCGCATTACCGATGACCATCTCGGGGAAGGCGGACCCAAGGAGAAATTTGCCCGCAATATCGAAGCCATTGAGCTCCTCATGAGACTCGAAGAGGAAGATCGGAACGCCCTTCCGGAAGAGCAGGAGATACTGTCCCGGTATGTGGGATGGGGAGGTCTCCCGGAGGCATTTGACCCGGACAATGCCGGATGGACGAAGGAGTATGCCCGCTTGAGAGCCCTTCTCCCGGAACGGGAATATGAGATGGCGAGGGCATCGACCCTGAACGCCCACTACACGAGCCCGACCGTGATCCGTGCCATCTACGATGCCGTCGGGAGGATGGGCTTTACGAGCGGCAACATCCTTGAGCCTTCGATGGGCATCGGTAATTTCTTCGGCATGCTGCCGGAAGAGATGCGGGAGAGCCGGCTCTACGGTGTGGAGCTCGACCCCGTTTCCGGCCGGATCGCGCAGAAACTCTATCCGGACGCCGAGATCACGGTGGCGGGGTTCGAGACGACGGACCGCAGGGACTTTTATGACCTCGCGGTGGGAAACGTGCCGTTCGGATCCTACAGGGTCAGCGACAAGCCCTATGACAAGCTCGGTTTTTCCATCCACAACTATTTCTTTGCGAAGGCCCTCGACCAGGTGCGGCCGGGAGGCGTGGTGGCCTTCGTCACGAGCCGGTACACCATGGACGCGAAGACGCCCACCGCCCGGAAATATCTTGCCCAGAGGGCGGAGCTCCTCGGAGCGGTCCGCCTTCCCAATAATGCTTTCCGCGCAAATGCAGGCGCCGACGTCGTCTCCGACATCATCTTCCTGCAGAAGAGGGAGCACCCGGTCGATATTGAGCCGGACTGGGTCCATCTTGGGATGGCACCCCATGGGATCGCCATCAACAGCTATTTTGCCAATCATCTTGATATGATCCTGGGCGAGCTTGCCACGGAGAGCTCACCGTTCGGCAGGGAGGAGACTACGGTCAGGCCGATCCCCGGAGCGGACCTCGGGGAGCTTTTGGCGGAAGCCGTGAGGAAGATCCGGGGTACTTACACACCAGCCCAGGATGCGGTCATGGGACCTTTGGAATCACGCAATATGGTTCCGGCAGACCCGTCCGTGAAGAACTTTTCCTACACCCTGTATAACGGGGAGATCTATTTCCGCGAGAATTCTGTCATGCGCCCGGTCGAGAGGAAGCCCGATGCGGCTGCCCGGATCAGGGGGATGCTGGTCCTGCGGGGGATCGTGAACGAGCTGATCGATTACCAGATGGAGGACTATCCGCAGGCGGACATCGAGGCGAAGCAGAGGGAGCTTGATGCGGCTTATGACGCATTTGCAGCACAGTTCGGGCGAATCAATTCGAGGGCGAACGCACAGGCATTCGAAGAGGATTCCTCTTACTACCTTCTGTGCTCCCTTGAGAACCTTGACCAGAATGGGAGGTTCGTGAGCAAGGCGGACATGTTCACGAAGAGGACGATCCGCCCGGAGAGGAAGGTGGATCATGTGGACACGCCGATCGAGGCCCTGGCGGTATCGATCGGGGAGAAAGGCGCGGTCGATCTGCCGTATATGGCGGACCTTCTGGGCGAGCCCGGCGAGTATGGAAAGATAACGGATGAGCTCTCCGGGGTCATCTTTCGGGACCCTCTTTCCGGCGGAAGCGCGGAGGAGGGATGGCAGACGGCGGACGAATACTTATCCGGTAATGTCAGGGAGAAGCTGCGTGTTGCCCGTGTGGCGGAGCAGACAGGCGCGCAGTACTCCGTCAATGTCAGGGCACTTGAGAAGGCGCAGCCGAAGGAACTTGACGCATCGGAGATCGACGTGCGCCTCGGTGCCACATGGATCCCGCCCCGGGTCTTCGAACAGTTCATGTATGAGACCTTCAAGACACCCTTCTACCTGCGCCGCGGTATCAGGATCAGCTTTTCCGGATATACGGCAGAATGGCGGATCAGCGGGAAGAGCCAGCCGAGCCGCTATGACGTTCCTGCCTATGTGACCTATGGGACGGAGCGGGCAAATGCCTACCGCATCCTGGAAGAGACCCTGAACCTCAAGGATCTTCGTATCTATGACACGGTCGAGGACGCGGATGGCAAAAAGCACCGGGTCCTAAACAAGAAGGAGACGACTCTCGCACAGCAGAGGCAGCAGGCCGTAAAGGATGCCTTTCAGGACTGGATATGGCAGGACCCGGAGCGCCGGCAGATGCTGGTGTCCCGCTATAAT
>Ga0326514_10002124_pt1 | contig 12673 bp, 13 predicted proteins | sample 3_2548_0518_D_FD_203653 | JGI IMG/M metagenome (GOLD analysis project Ga0326514, IMG submission 203653) | Bovine rumen microbial communities from UC Davis, California, United States - 3_2548_0518 | ecosystem: Host-associated > Mammals > Digestive system > Stomach > Rumen | place: USA...
CAAGAATAATTGGTTTCAGATTGGCGCTATCATTGCAGAAGTTGACAAGGAAGAACTTTACAAGGAAGATGGTTTCTCCACTGTTCATGAATGGACACAGCGCGCTTTCAACATCAAGAAAACCACTTCTTATGACCTGCTACGCATTGGTAAGGAATACACCCGTGAATTGACTACTGATAAGGGAAGGGTTACGGGATACGAATGCAATCTTCTTCCCGAAAATTCAGAAGCTAATTTCACCACGACACAAGTTATGAAGATGCTTCCTGCTGGTCATGATAAGGCACAGGAACTTGTTGACAGTAAGGTGATAACGCCTGATATGACGTCAACTGCCATTGCTAAAGTTATCAAGGATTTGAAGAAGCAGGAAGAACCCGAAACGGAAGAAGCAGAAGAAGCCCCCACAACCGAACCCGATGAACTCAACAAGAGCGAAGAAGAACTTCACGCAGAGTGGTTGCGTATGACGTTTGATAAAATCTCTACTGCTGAACTGATAACAGAACTGAAAACTCGTGGTTTCACGGTTTTCGATAAAGAAGGGAAGGCGATGTAACATGGTAGCAAATAGGGCGATTGTAGCGATTACCGGGAAACTTCCAAAGGTTCCCGGTAACCCACGACTCTATAAGGGGGTTGTAGAGTTGGCAGACAGTGGGTTTACTTCGGTAGAAGTTGCTTTACCCTATGGTGTAAAGGATTTCCCCGTTTGTCCCTACATGATCACAGTAGACTGTGAAACCACATACTGTGAAATGCGCAAAGGCAAATGGCCTCTGCTAACTGTAACCGATTGGCAACCGATGGAACACTATTATATGTAATGAAAGGAAGGTATCAATCATGCAGCTTACTATCTTTGCTAAAAAGCGCCAGACCAAAGAGGGGAAAACCTTCTATAACTACCTTTCAACCCTTGTTTCCCGCGATGGACGGGAAACCCCTGTACAGGTGAAATTTAGGGATGCAGCAGGACAACCCCGTCCCGAAAACTGCCCTTGCAACATCATTGTTGATAAGGCAGACGCTAATCTGTCCACCCGCGAATACACAGACCCCAACACAGCAGAAATCAGACAGAGTAAAACCCTTTGGGTTTCTGCGTGGAAGAATGGCCCTGAATATGTAGACCATTCACTTGACGATTACGATTGATTTTCCGATAATCGGAAATTGCCCCCGGTTGTGTTCCGGGGGCATAATTTCATAACAAAGGGATGATAAAATGCTTAATATGTTGGTTATTGGTCACAGATGTGGATATTATCGCAAGAAGGTTTTAAAATGCACACAAAAAGATGTAGCGAATGAAACAGGTTTTGGTGCAGGCAATATATCATCATTTGAAACAGGTAGAAACGATTCAACCTTGATTTTTTTATGGTATTTAAAACATGGTATGACGTTAGAACAGGTGTTAGGGGGTGAGCCGATTGAGTAGAAAGAACCCATTTTCGGGAAGGTCTATAAATGATATTATGTCTATGGACATTGACGAATTCTCACACTTATCTAAAACAGAACTACGTCAAGCTGTATCAAAATTAGCAAGCGCAGCTAATAAGCGTATGAAGCGCATGTCACAATCTGAATTAGTTTCCCCCGCATATTTAGAAGCTGTTGATAGTGGGGGTAAATTTTCAACCCGTGGTAAATCCGAATTAGAATTACAAATTGAATTTAGACGCGTTTCCAATTTCTTACAGGACAAAACAAGCACTTCCAAAGGCGCGCGCGAATACATGGAAGAAACACGGCAAAACTTGAAAGATGTATTCGGCATAGACATTAACAAATCTGATTTTGCAGAATTGGTTAAAACGTTTGGTAAGATAATAAATGAATCGCCCGATTATCAATCAAGGGCTTTAAGGTACAAAAATCTTAAAAATTTCAACATAGGTTTAGCAGATAACCAAATGACCACAACAGAATTAAGTGACAATGTTGTTAGTATCTTAAATAGGTACTATCAGCCCGGAGGGTCACAATATGAAGGTACTGCAAACTACTTTGGATTCAACTAATTATTATACAGTGAATCAATTTCCATATCTATATACTAAAATCTGTGATGATATTGAGATAGTAGGCGAAAAGCGCAAAACGCATTATTATAATATTGCATGTGCGTTTGACATTGAAACAACGTCTTTTTTCCGACAATCGGAAAACAAAGCAGAACCCGAAAAAGTAGCTATTATGTATGTGTGGACATTTTCAATTTGCGGGTTTTGTGTGTTAGGTAGAACGTGGGACGAATTTAAACAACTAATGGATTTATTAGCAGAGTATTTTAATTTATCCCCTAAACTGCGAATAATTATTTATGTCCACAATTTAGGTTTTGACTTTTCGTTTTTTAGAAAATGGCTTGTATGGGATAATGTATTTTCTGCAAAATCAAGAACCCCCATTTATGCGGTAACAAATAGGGGCATAGAATTTAGATGTAGTTATTTATTATCAGGGTATAAACTTGAAACAATAGCAGATAAGCATTTATCCAAATATACCATTAAAAAACTTGTAGGTGATTTGGATTATGATTTAATTAGACACAGTAAAACCCCTTTATCAAATGAGGAAATACAATACTGTTTAAATGATGTTAAAATAATAGTTGCATACATACAAGAAAAAATAGATAATGAAAATGGAATAAATAACATCCCATATACTAAAACGGGTTATGTACGTCAATATTGCCGAAATAATTGTTTTTATGAAAATGGTATTCCGATAAAAGATAGCGCAAAAGAAGAATCATATCATCAAATAATACGCAGAATGAATTTATCGGTAGAAGAATATTATCAACTTAAACGGGGGTTTCAAGGGGGATTTACGCATGCTAATCCATTTTACGTTGGAAAAGTCATCGAAAATGTAACTTCATTTGATTTTACTTCTTCATATCCGGCAGTTATGTTATCTGAAAAATTCCCTATGTGTTCTTCTGAAATTGTGAAATTGCCTATTTCATATGATGAATTTATGTATAACTTAAAGAATTTTTGTTGTTTGTTTGAGTTGGAATTATGGGATGTTGAATCGGTTTTATTATTTGAAAACTATATATCGCGTTATAGATGTAGGGAATTAAAAGGCGTTGTTTGCGCTAACGGTAGAGTAGTAAAAGCAGAGCATTTAAAAATCACAGTTACGGAACAGGATTATTTTATAATAGAAAAGTTTTATAAATGGGGTGATATAAAAATAGCGAATTTACGCAGATACAGAAAAGGTTATTTACCCAAAGATTTTGTATTGTCTATTCTCAAATTATATAAAGACAAAACAGAATTAAAAGGGGTTAAAGGGTCTGAAATTGAGTATTTGCAATCGAAAGAAATGATTAATGCATGTTATGGTATGACAGTAACCGACATAGTAAGAGAAGAAATTGATTATATCAATAATATGTGGCCGGGGGAATTAACCCGAAAAAATGAACCCCCTAAAATGACAGATGCAGAAACAGTAATATCTAAATACAATAAAAATAGAAATAGGTTTTTGTTTTATCCGTGGGGGGTATGGGTTACAGCATACGCAAGGAAAAATTTATTTACAGGTATAATGGAATTTGGGAATGATTATATATATTCAGACACAGACAGTATAAAAGTTATAAACACAGACAAACATAAAGAATACATTGAAAAATATAATCAAGTTATTCATTATAAAGTATGTGAAATGCTAACCCGTTATAAAATACCCATTTCATATGCAACCCCACAAACTATAAAAGGAATTAAAAAACCCGTGGGGGTTTGGGAAAATGAGGGAACATATAAACGCTTTAAAACATTAGGCGCTAAACGATATATGGTAGAAACAGAAGAAGGAATAAATATAACAGTTTCGGGTTTAAATAAATCCGTGTGTGTTCCATATATTTTAAGCCAAACTGAAACCCCCTTTGATTATTTTAAAATTGGAATGGATATACCGGGGAAATATACAGGCAAGAAAACACACACATATATTGACGAAGTTCAAACGGGGGTGATAACTGATTACTTGGGAAATGAAGGGGAATATTATGAGAAATCAAGCGTACATTTAAGTAATTCCCCGTATAGTATGTCAATGGGCAGAAAATTTATTGAGTATTTAGCAGAACTAAAAATGTTAAGGGGGTCTGGTTACGAATGAGATATTATGATTTAAAGGCTATACTGTCAAAAGAAGCACAATATAATATTGTGTTTGGTGAACGCTCCAATGGTAAAACATATGCTGTTTTGAAATATGGATTAACGCAATACGTTAAAGACGGTTCACAACTTGCAATTATTAGACGATGGCGCGATGATTTTGTCGGTAAACGTGGGGTAACAATGTTTGACGCTATAGTGTCAAATAAAGAAATAACCCGTATGACTAATGGGGAATGGACAGGTGTATATTATTACGGCTCCCGTTGGTTTTTGTGTCGTTATGAAGATGGTAAACGAATAACAGACGAAACCCCATTTGCATATGGTTTCGCTTTAACGTCTATGGAACATGATAAATCAACTTCATATCCAAATATAAGAACTATTTGTTTTGATGAATTTATATCGCGTAATGCGTATTTACCCGATGAATTTGTATTGTTTATGAATGTTATTAGTACAATAGTCAGACAGAGAAAAGACGTTAAAATATTTATGTTAGGAAACACAGTAAATAAATACTGCCCCTATTTTGAAGAAATGGGTATTAAGCATCTCAAACAGATGAAACCGGGGGACATAGACATTTATCGTTATGGGGATTCTGAATTATTAGTAGCTGTTGAGTATGTGAAGCCTAATAAAAAGGGTAAAGAATCAGATTTATATTTTGCATTTGACAACCCCAAACTATCTATGATAACCGGGGGGGCATGGGAAGTAGACGTTTATCCCCATTTACCCGTAAAGTATAAACCCAAAGATATTATATTTGTATACTATATAGTATTTTCCGGGGATGTATTGCAATGTGAAATAATAGCAGTAGATGATGTGACATTCACTTTTATTCACAGGAAAACAACCCCACTAAATTACGAAAAGGATTTTATTTATACAACCGAATATTCCCCCCGTCAAAATGTAAAAAGGAACATAACCAAACCGCGAACAGAAATAGAAAAGAAAATAGCAGAGTATTATTTAAGGGATAAAATATTCTATGCAAATAACGATATAGGTGAAATAGTCAGGAACTATTTAATTTGGTGTGGGAAGGGGGTAAACTAAATGATGTGTAAACGATATATGTTAATATCATTTACGAATTATAGCAGTAATAGACATATGACAGACAGATACCCACTTGACGCAGTTAGAGATATTTACAACAAAAATCCATTAACTACATGTGTAGAAGTATATAAATGGGTAAAGGAAAAACGTGATTATAAATACATATGTACAATGTCAATAGAAAGGGGTTTGTGTGATGATTAATTGGATGATTTACAAATGGATTAAAAGATACTGCCCCCATATCTGCATATTTTGCAGATACCGCAAAAGATGTAAGTATGACAGAGAAGCAATATTTAAAAAGCCCCCCTAAATAATAGGGGGCTTTTCCGATTATCGGAAAAAATTAAATTGTACAGCTTTCACATTTATCGTTTACAAGTGTGCTATATTTTCCACTTATCCATCCATTCTGATTTTTGTATTCTATCAAATACCATCCCCCACTTGATGTTATACCTTGATAGGGTAGTATATCCCCTTTATGCACTATTCCCAAAATTTCCCCGGTTTCTTTATTTGGGGCAGTTCTAACATATACAGACCCCCCGGTTACTATAACTTCTTTAGGGTCAGGCAAGGGGGTTTCTTCATAGTCTATCATGGAAGGGGGTAGTTTACCCCATTTTTTCCATTTCCCGTCAGTTACTTTATTTTTCTGACAATCATAGTCGAAACCCTTAAATTCTACTGTATATCCACCCCCAACATATATGCCAATATGCCCGGTTTTCCAAACAACCAAACCAGGTATATCAGGAATAGTTTTTACATCCCCTGTTTCTTTGCAGAGTTTAAACATACCATCAGCACTTTTATCAGGACAATTATTTGTATTATAAACAGGGTCAGTATCATATTTATTACCCGTCCAAAAAAACGATTTTATGAATCCCACACAATCCGCACAACGCCTTTTCTTTTCAATGTCTTTCATATACCCCGCTTTCCGTTTTTCTGTATAATGATAAGGGTATTGTTTTTTCTTTCGTTCATATTTTGGCATGGCACATTTGTTTCCATATGTACCATACCAATAACACCAATGTCCTTTATTTCTGTATACAGTCAGCGCATAATTAGCTAATTCTTTTCCAGTAAACATTATTTATCCACCTTCTTATCTTTAATATAATCGGTTAAGTTTCTTATTGCTATGGTTAGTTCGGTCAATAAAGCTGTTTGTTTTTCATCGCTGTCTGTAATTTTTCGCCACATGAAAATCACACAGACAATAGGGAAACCAATAACCGTAATAAGTTCTTTGATGGAAGCAAGCATTTCAGGCGACATAATAAAACCCCCTTTTTTATTGTTTCCGATAATCGGAAAATGTGATACTTTTCCGATTATCGGAAAATGATTAAAAGATAACCCCTGATTTCAACAAACTTTCAATCTCTTGTATCTCATTGTCATAAGCTGATTTAGATGTGACATGGACTTCTTCCACTTTGACAAATCCTGTACAGCTTGACAGCTTGTGTATAGCGTTTGAAGGCTTGCCTTTGTAATTGCCTATTTTTGAGGGTGTGCGGGTTTGTGGTCTACTGACAATCAGATATGGTTTTTTACCACCCATAGCCCCACTTGACCCGCTAAACTGTCCGCTATGCTGTACCTGTGTTTTTGCATGTGACAACCCGCCTAACACCATACCAGCAGAAGCCCCCAAAGAAGCCCCCCCGGAAGCTATAGCAGAACCTATACCGATTGCAGTTGATAGTGCAGCCTGTACAGCCCCTACATAACTACCACTTGAAACGGGATATGTTACAATAGCAGAACCCCCATAGGTATAAAGTATTCCCCCGCCACTGTCACGCGAAATAGAAACTTCTGCCAAACATGCTCCAGTTATAACGTCAACAGTGTATTTAACGGATACAGTTGATCGCATAACGTCAGCAGTATTAAGCGGTACAATTCCGATAAATGGAAGGAATATAGAAACTTTGGTAAATGGGTCATAATCGAACACGTTACCGAAATATTCACGCAATTTAGCAGAGCCACAATCGACAGTAGTATATTGATTACTTACAACAGATGCAGAAACTCCACTATCAAGATAACCACATTTGATAGTCTGTGAACCGCTTGTGTGGGGGGATGCAAATACTTTGTGAACTCCGATTATGGCTTGCATAGGGTCAGCGAACAGTTTTTTAATTTGCTCTACAAAATTACTCGACCATAACCAAGCACCGAAGCTGTTAATTTCACTTTGAGAAGGATTGTACACAGCCCAAAGAGACGAAGCACTACCAGTAGGCACCACAACAGTAGGTGTAGAGCCTTCACCTGTATCAGGTGGTTGTGTCTGTTGGTCAGTTGGAGTAGTTGGCAATACCTGTTGACCTGTTTCTTCATCAACATCTGTTGACGTTTGGTCACGTCCATCTGTTGTTGTGGGCTGTTGTGGGTTTTTACCATCTGTCACCCACGGGATCGGAATATATTCGGTTGTGTGCGTAGTACCGTCATCTTGCATGGTTGTTTCTGTAACAGCATCTTGATACAAGTCGGGATACTGTTGTCTTAACTGTTGCCCTACTGCTTGCGGGGTTGTGCCTGTTATATTAGTTGGGGGATATTGCGTTGCCCCTGTCATAGGGGTTATACCGTCAATAGTTTGTGGTGTTCTACGTGTTCCATATTGAGTAACCCAAGCCATTTCACGTGTAATATTAGGGCCACTTGTTATATTATCGCCTGTTGAATTATCATCTTGTTGCGTATAGTAATATACTGTTTCCCCATTAACTGTAAAAGTACTGCGCATACTTCTTTCGATTGTATATACAATAGCGCCAGTTTGTGAGTTATATGTGGTTATCGTAAAAGATTGTCCTTGTATTTTAGTACATCCTGTAATACTTCTAACTGTTTGTGAATCACTGTTACGGGTTGAAAAAAATAAAACCGTGCTGTCTGTAGATGTATATGTTTTATAACGGGTTGGTGGGTCTAATACTGTAACTGTCTGTTTTATGTTTTTCACAGGTTGTAACCATTCACCATTTTTTAAGTATATTAATTCATCAGGTATGTTTGCTATTGTTGCTTCTTCACCTGTACTTTCATTCCATAACCCCAAATCACGCAACATCTGATAGTAATAAGCCAAAACATCTGAATTTATATACCCTGTCATTTGATCACCGCGAATACCAAACAAAGTGCGCAGGAAAAAATCACCAACAGGATTAACACCAACCAAACTATTCCATGTTTCAGGGTTTATAGTTGGCAAGTGTTCATTCCACCATGAAGGATTAAGATTATATAACGCACTATCTATAGCCATTCCCAACTTAGCGCCAATATTAACCCCCGTAACGGCAAGTGCAATCCTATCAGCTATAGCAGGTAAATTTAACCCGCCTGCTGTGCGAGGGCCTGCTGTCTGTCTAACAGGTAAACCTGTTGTAGGGTCAAGATCAAGATTAGCGGGAACATTACCGCTAAATGTATTACCGCCACCGTAGGAACCGCCCGGAATGTTAGAGTCGAAGTCTGTGCCGGGTACTGTTGGAAGCTCAAACGGGTTTGTATAACTTCTTCCTAAAACAACCCCGCTGGGTGTTCTATCTACTGAAAAAGAGGAAGCGGGTAAAGAATTATACATAGCGTTAATCTGATCAGCAGATAAACCGCTAATGCTCATTTTATCCCAAATAGTACCTGCCCCATAATAGTCAGTTACTAAATCTAATTTAGTAGCAAGATCAAGTTCAGACATTGTTTTAACCCCCCGCTGTTATTAATATATATTCACCATTATCAAGTAAAGAACTACCGGAAAAATTGATAATGTCGGTTTTGTCCTTAACTAATGTTGTCCAAATATCAGATGATAGATAATTGGAAGTATCATACTCTGTAGTGTGATCAATAATTGCATGTGAATTTAGAATATCAGTTCTAAACGACATAAGCACATCACATAAAAAAGACAATTCCCAAATCCCATTGCGAATAGATTTTATATCAGTTATGAAATAATAACGGTTAAATTCTACTATAAAAGCATAATTATAACCAATGATTGAACCGCCCCCCGCTATTGTTATTACAGGGGCTTTAATTGATGTTTCGTGTCGTAACGTCCCCTCTAATGATAATTCATTAGATAAAACTTTTGTGACGCAATTCCTTTCAGAATTGTTTTTATACAGTTTTAGTATCATGTTTAACCCCCTTTTCCGATTATCGGAAAATGGGGGATATACCCATTTGAGCATATCCCCCGTTGTAATTAGGCAACAAAGAAAACAACAAAGTTTTCGTTCGTGTCGTTAAAATACCCTGCATCGAATTTATACCAATTGTTATAGAATTCGCCTTTGGGGTTGTAATTGGTAGTAACCCGCCTGTCAAGGTTAGTAACGCCCAAAGCGTAACGGTCGAACATTACGGCAAGAATACCGCTTGCATTGACAGTTGCCCCGCTTGCCGTTTTGATATTCAATGCTGTTATGTCGCTAAAGGCATAACCCTGTCCGCTACCCTGCCAATAGGGCACTTCTTCCGAATTCGGAAGCGCAACCATGTTGTCATGGAAGGTATCAGATTGCAGGAACACAGAAGCAGCCTTTTTAAAGTCTGCCAGCATTACCACATGCAGCATGTCAGACGGGGTAAAACGGTCTTTTCCACCAATGTTGAAAAGATTGGAAATTTTGGAAAGACGGGAAGTCATAACCCCCATCTCAAAAGCAGCGAAACGGATAAAATCAGGGTCTGTCAACGCATTGGCAGGGGTCAGGGTCTGACTGTACCTCTGATTATACAGATAAAGCAGATTAACCGCTTTAACCGTAGACTTAGAGGATAGAGCAGCAGCGCCATACTCTGTATTAATGGTTTCGCCTATCATGTTATTGATTGTGCGCATTACAAGCGCGTCAACCTTAACAGTCATAGACTTATCAACAGCATTGTACAGCATGGAAAGAAAACCGTTAAGCTGTACAGCGTTCGAAAAACTTTCCTTTACTTGTCTTTCCGTGAAAGACATAGGAATCTCAAAAGTAACCCGCTTGTTGAAAAATTTGGCGGAAACAGTGGGTTTGTAGAAAATGTTAGGATCATAGCTCTGACCGTCAGTCAGTTCCCAAGACTCATTTTCAGTTGCTTCCGGAAGTTCCGCAGTAATCTTTTCAAGCACAGAGCCATATTCCCATCCATCCATAAGAACAGAGGGAACATTACCGGAATAAGGGCGATTAACAAAGATAACCCGTCCAATGTGATTAACAAGAGAACGAACATAATTGTCAACAGCAGAAGCATTGAAAATTGCAACACCCACATCGACAATGTTCGACAAATCTTCCTGAACAAGGGAAGTATCACCCAAAATTTCCCCCGTCACAGCGTTCATAATTTCATAAATCTGTTTAACCTCCATTGATAAATTCCCCTTTCATTATTGAATGTTGAATAGTGTACACAGAAACAAGTCGATTATTGCAATCCACCACAATATTTCTCTATCATCCATTCCCCATATATTACAACTCCTTTCGTTAATAAATAGGTATTGTCAATACCCTGTCAATATCAGGGAATACGACCTTATAAAAGAAATCCATCAACCACAAATTACGCTCCTGTTCAATCATTTGTTGGGAAGTTGTAACGCCTATATTACCACTCCGCCTTAGCGTATAATTTCTGATAGATGTGTCTGTACCACCGTTAACTTGCTCAACACTACTATTTAAATTATCGCTATTATTAAATGTATTTTGAACAGTTCCCGTTTTCGCATTAGTAGACGTTCCTGTGTGTTGGGTTGTCTGTGTTCCTGTGTTTGTTTCGGTTTCATCTGTTACGGTTCCCACGGTTCCCGTTTTCGCATTAGTAGACGTTCCTGTGTGTTGGGTTGTCTGTGTTCCTGTGTTTGTTTCGGTTTCATCTGTTACGGTTCCTACCGTTCCCGTTTTCGTTTTTGTAGTTGAACCAGTAGCAGTAACCGTTTGAGAATCACTATCAACCCCAATAGAACTATTAAACCCAAATATTTTATTATCTGTGTTATTAGTCAAATTAGGGGTTTCTGTGTCAGTTGTGTTGTGAGTTTCTGTCACATCTCTGTCAACAGATTTTGACAAATTATCAGTCCTTTGGTCAGACAGATTATCGGTTCTCTGTTCCTGTAAGTTGTTAGTTTCTGTCACTTCTCTGTCAACAGATTTAGACAGATTATCAGTCCTTTGGTCAGACAGATTATCGGTTCTCTGTTCCTGTAAGTTGTTAGTTTCTGTATTTGTACCTGTATTTGTGTTTGTTTTTGTTTCCTCTATCAAAGTAGTTTTACCGTGTAACATTCTGTTTGTATCATCAATCATTTGTTCTTCCATATCGTAGTTAGAAATAGGGTCATATTCAAATTCATATGTTCGATATATTTTACCCCATTTTTTAAAGAACATTGATTCTATTATTTTTACAATCTTTCTTCTGTCTTGCTCTGTTAATGTATCATCTGTTACCAATTTATCCAATAAAGGTGATACAATTTTGTTACCCGATATGTTACCATAATATTCAACATCAAGTGAGGTTGAATCTACAAATTGATTATTTGCCCAAGGTATAGGGTTTTGATGAAATCTGTATATATCATAAAAAATACCTTCACCAACAATTCCGTCTATATATAGATTAGACAACTTCATCAGGCAATCCATTATCTTCACCACCTTCTTTCCGATTATCGGAATTTTCCGTTTCCTGTTGTGCGTTTTCCAACTCTATTTGGTTATCTTCCCATGCAGAAGCAAGATTAACTGTAATGGAAGTACCAAACATAGCATTTATTTTTTCAACTGCTTTTTGTCTACATTCAAGCATATTATCAACCAAAGGCAGTAATGCATCATCGTTTAACTGACTTTCCCCGGAATTTATGCTTTCACGTTTCATGTTATAATTAGCGTTAAGCCCCAAATCATTAAACCATGTAGCGCGAATATATTGTTGTGATTCAATCAAATTAGTGATTGTGTTAGTGTTTGCAGTTGCTCCATATGGTTGAGTTTTAATGCCATCAAAAAACGCTTGTGAAGCAATTACGCCCAATTTGCCATCTTTAATATCTGCTATGTATTTTTCAGCACTCTTTGTCGCCCCGTCATTATCCGAACTAATCAAGGCGGGTATACGCGAATTAATAAGCGCAACCATGATTGATAGTTCATTTTCAGTTAATGACGTAGCATATTTGGCAAACAAAGGCAGTAAGCCCAAATACATTGCATCATTAGGTACAATTATACAATCTTTGTCAATTTCTGCATTTACTGTCAGTTTCAACGCAGGATTAGCAATCGTAAAAATAGTGGGCATATAATAGACGTTCGGTTCTCCACCTAAACCCCCACTAAATGCATAAAGTTCCCCTTTAT
>Ga0326514_10002125_pt1 | contig 12673 bp, 27 predicted proteins | sample 3_2548_0518_D_FD_203653 | JGI IMG/M metagenome (GOLD analysis project Ga0326514, IMG submission 203653) | Bovine rumen microbial communities from UC Davis, California, United States - 3_2548_0518 | ecosystem: Host-associated > Mammals > Digestive system > Stomach > Rumen | place: USA...
CACGGCGCACATGGCCTTCCAGTCGACGGACAAGAAGACCACCTACGACATGAGTTCATGCTGCACCTGCACGGACGAGCGCATACGCGTCGTGATTCCCGCATCCATGACAGAACCGCTGCCTCTGGGCAAGCTGCTCTGGGACTTGATTGTCACCACGGCGCTTGGCGAGCAGGTAAGGCTGTGCTACGGGAAAGTCAGCATCGTCGACACGTATTCGCTCGACGAGGTGTAGACATGGCTGTCGAGATTCGTCATAGCGGCGAGACCGTCGAGGTCGCGTCGCATCAGGTTACGGTCGAAGTGGAGTCTCCATCGTACTCGGTGGAGACCGCTTCTGGCATGCTCGAAGGCGGCACGCCCTACACAGGGATCTACGAGATAACTCCAAGCTCGTTGGAGCAGGTTCTCAACACCGAGCTGAGGACGCTGTCGGGCAATATCGTCGTCAAGCCGATTCCGTCGAACTACGGGCGAATAGCCTGGGACGGAACGGCAATCACTGTTTATTAGGAGGAGACATGGCTAAAGACATCGTCATACGTGATGTTGAGTACGATGACGTTCCGTATGTTCGGGTGCCGATCCAAGGTTCTGACGAGATGGCGCACTTCGTCGACACGTCAGATGCGACGCTCGAAAGCGGGAGTCAGATGCTCGACGGCTTCACAGCCTACGCAGATGGCACGAAGGTGACGGGTAATATCCCGAACAAGTCAGCTGGAGACCTCACGGTCTCGGGGGCAACCGTCACGGTGCCAGCAGGAAACTACGCTTCGCAGGCGACGAAAAGTATCCCGAGCGGGTCTGCAACATCTCCAGCATCAATCAGTGGCACGTCGGCAAGCGTCGATGTTGGCACGAACGCCATCACGCTCACGAAGTCGATCAACGTAACGCCTGACGTCGAAGCTGGCTACATTGCAAACGGCACGTCAAGGAGTTCGACCGTCTCTTTGACGGCGTCAATCACGACGAGCGGAGCAGCTACCATAACCCCTGGGACGACCGACCAAGAGATCGCCGCTGGAACGTACTTGACTGGCAAGCAGACGATTAAAGGCGACCCGAATCTCGTCGGATCCAGAATCGTTGCACCGTACAGCATCTTCGGCATCGAGGGAACCGCACAATTGCCAGTCATCGTGCAGGACTCGACGACCCACGGGTTGAGCATCAGTTAGGGGGTGTCTATGCCTGACGTATCTTTGCTAGGCGCAACCTACCAAGACGTTCCCACTGTTACGTTACCTACTCCCGACAATGGAACCGCGACATTCTACGACCCGAACGAGCTAACATACGTCGAGAGCATCAACGGCGAGACGGGGACGGTCACACTCGACATCCCGCCGACCATGACCATCCTGTCATATGGGACTTCGACGTGGGCCGAGTTCATGGAGGCGTACAGCACGAACACGATCGTCTACTGTCGGGCATCATCCGCGAGCAACCCAGCGAGCGGGAGCAAGACGCGCATGGCTTTCATGGCCTACGTCAACAACGAAACGGCACCTACAAACGTCGAGTTCCAATACTACCGCTCCGTCTCTAGCCACACGGCAACGCAGCAGGGCGACCAGGTATACATTTACAAGCTGGACAAGAACAGCGGTTGGTCAGTCACCGTCAGAGAGGCGAAGATCAAGATGGCTGCTGGCAACGGACTGACTTCCAGCTTCGCGTCCAACACTTTGACCATCAAGCTGCCCGACGTTACTACGGCGGACAACGGCAAGGTTCTGCAAGTGGTCAACGGCGCGTGGGCGGTTGCGAGCCTGTAGGTGAATCGAACGCACCAAAAACGCACCAGGCATGAAAAGAGGTCAGAGCATTGCGTCTCTGACCTCGTCTTTTAGTGGTCGGCTGGACAGGATTTGAACCTGCGACCCCTTTATCTGGAACGTGACCTGGGCAAACGGTTTTCGCAGGTCGAAGCGTAAATCTGTTCTCAAACTCCTGTTCAGGGCAAGGAAGCTATCCGACACCATCCGACACCATCCGACACTGGCGTTGCATCGTGCGCACCAGAAACGCACCATTTACGCACCACCCCAGGCATCCGATACCCCTCTCCCGATCGAGTCCATGTCCTCGTGGATGTATACCCTCGCTGGCTCTATGCTCGACCATCCAGCGTACCGCTGCAAGTCGAAGGGGGAGAGATGCCTTGCCATCATCGAGAGGTTGCTATGCCGTAGCTGGTGCAGCGTCATCCCCTGGCATCCCAGCGAATCCCTCACGCCAATGTGCTTCGAGTCCCCAGACCACCACCTCTGCAATAGCTGCGGCCTCAAGACCCCTCCCTGGGTGTTGCACGCCAGCGTCTCGCACTCTGGCTTCACCTTGCGCCACTCGTCGACCTTCGCCTGCAATCTGGGAGGGACGGGCAGCGTCCTCACGGAAGCGGGCGACTTTGGCTCGTCTATGCGGCCGTTGCGCTCCTTCACAGCCAAATGCACCCTGCACATGCCATCTGACATGTCGGAGTCCCGCAAGGCGCATGCTTCCGATCTGCGCAGCCCGAGCATCGCCATGAGGTAGAGCGAGACCGACCTCCCGTCCAGCGGGAGGGAGTCCACGGCGTCGAGGAAAGCGTTCAGCTCCTCTGGGCTCAACGCGTCCTTCTCCTTCGTGTCGGGTTTCGGCGCTTTGACGTTCTCCATGGGGTTGCTTACTATCGAGCCGTCCTTGTAGGCGCACTCGAAGATGGAGTGCAGGCACGTGTGCAGCTTGTTCATGGTCGTATTTGAGAGCTGGCCAGTCTTGGTGGCCCTCTCGGGGTTCAGCTTGAGCCACAGCAGGGCGTCGCGGCAGTCGGACGGGGCGATCGAATCCATCCTCATGCCGTCGAGGTCCGTCCTCCTCAACGCTGCGACGTGCCTCGTGTCGTTCGCCAACGTGCCTGGGGCGTAGCTGCCCGATTTCTCGCGCCACGAGCGCCAGGAAGCCGCGTAAGCCCCGAACGTTTCTGAGTTTGGCACGAACCCCTCCAACTCGGCGACGAAGCTCCTGAGAGCTTCCACGGCCTGGGTGTAGGTGCCTTTGAAGCGGCGCGACCTCCTGCCATCCTCCGTGGTGGCCCACAGACGCCACTTCCTGCATCGGGACTTCGGCTTGTCCTTCTCCAACTGCTGGATTGTGGAGCCAGTGACCTTCATCTAGAACTCCTTGCACCACCACACGACCTTGCCGAGAATCCTGATCTCGGGCGTGTCTGGCTCGTTGAAGTCGTAGACCCTCGGCCTGTAGGTAGGGTCGTAGCTGTCTGGGACGAGCTCGATGCCGTTCGCCAGCTTGCGGAGCCGCTTGATGGTCGCATCGTCCCCGTTGACCGTCACGAGGAACATGTCCTGCTGGTTCGGCTCGGTGTACTTCGGCGAGACCAGGGCGAGCTCCCCGTCGTGGATTAAGCGGTTCATGGAATCGCCTATAACGCGCACCATGAACGACTGCGGGTCGTCCTCGACGTACCTCGTGGGGGCTTCGCTCGTCTCGTCGATCTCAAGCATCTCGATAGGCACGCCAGCCGCCACCCTCCCATGGAGCGGTACGGGGGAGAAGCCGTTGGACCTCGTGCCGTCGACCTTCCTCGCGAAGCCGCGCTCCTCGCTCATCACATCGTCGAACTGCAATCCTGGGATCGCGGCGAGCATCTTCTCAACGTTCGACTTCCTCGGCGTGCTGTCACCGCACTCCCATGCCGAAACGGTGGTCTGGCTCGTGCCGATCGCCTCCGCGAACCGTTCCTGGCTAAAGCCGTAGTGGATGCGTATGGCGTTGACGTTGTTACCGATGAAATTGCTCATGATGCGCCTCCTCGAACCAATATTACCAAAAATTCTTGGTAAATATCTTGACAGATTGGCAATACCCGTTAAACTGGTAGTCAACGTTGGAAGGAGGTGCATATGAAAAGTTGGCTCGAAGAGGCGCGCAAGGCGTCTGGGCTGTCCCCAGAGGATTGCGCGTCAGCTCTCAGATGCTCGAGGAACACGTATATCAGCAGGGAAAAGACGCCTGGATGCCTGAGCCTCGACGAGATTCGGGTGCTGCATCGAACATTCAACCGAGACGGCAGGAAGATAATATGGTCTGCGCTCAAGGAGTTCAGCCCGTAGTTATTTTTTTGCACTCGATTACCCGTTTAATTGGTAATCGCGGTCCACGTCGGGGACGGTAAAGCGCGACGGCAGCTTGAAAACTCATCGACGCGGCGGTATGTCCCGCACGCGCCCCCATACATCGAGATGGGTAATTCAAACACACGAGCACTTGCCCGCGAGGGCGCACGGTTGGGCGGATCAACAATCCCAAGGGCCTCCTTTCTCCGCCCGCCAACCTCTGGCGTGGGGCTGCGGGCCCGACTTCTTCATGCTGCGAATCACAGTCGCATCCCCCGAAGTGCAAGGTTGGTGGCTGCGCCCTTACGGGCAGGTGCTCAGGATCGGAAGGAGGGTCATGGGACCTCCGATGAACCTCGACCAGGTCTGCGCCGTGTTCTACGGCGAGGGCTGGGACAAGGACAAGAAGTCGCAGAAGTCGAAGCGCGACACGGTATCGCGGATGTGTCGGGACGGCACGTTGAACGCGAGGAAGGCAGGTTACAGATGGGTGATATGGCTGTGAAAAAAGCGGAGCGCGGCAGCGGCAACTGCTCACGCTCCAGTGTTCCGTCCACAGCGGACAAGCCGATTGTACCAGATTGGGAGCGGGGGACGTTCTGGGCTGGGGTAATCCTCGGCATCTCCTTCGCCCTCATGGGCTTGATTGGGGGGTGGCTCGGATGGTAGAGGACCTGACGAAGATGGTCGAAGAGCTCTGCGAATGGCGCACAGCGAACGGCCTCGACGATATGAGGGTCTTCTCCTCGGATGACAGCAGCTTCGATTACAGCGTGTACGCCACGAAGGGCCGCTATGAGCTCGAGCTGAGGAGGGTTCGCTATGACCGAGATGACAGCTAGGAACATGGCGTTGGACGCCTGCTACTGGATTCGAGAGCACGGCGAGACCTTCAAGAAGCTCATGGCCGTCATGCACCGCCAAGTGGACCTCGGGAACCCCTGCGCGAAGCAGGGCGAGATCGAGTTCTACGCGAGGGAGACGGGCATCGAGCTGGACGTGGTCGGGATGTTCAGGCACAACCGCAACCTCTATCCCGCGCTCACACGCTACATGGTCATGCTCAGGCCGCGCCTCGCTAAGACCATCAACTTCCGCAGGAGCAAGCTCGACCAGATAGACCTCGTCGAAATCTGGCACGAGGTCGTGAACCCGTTGACGGTGTTCCTCGCCGAGAGCCGAATGGAAGCCGAGCGCATGGTCGCTTCGGGAGATGCGGCGGCGGCATGAACCAGCGTTTCAGAATCGAGGGGCGCTTGTTGGGCAGGAACGAGTTCGACTACTACAACCGCAAACATTGGTCGAAGGGGAACAAGGCCAAGAGCGGCGAGCAGGAGAAGGTCGCGGCGGCGATACTTGCCGCCAAGCTCGTTCCAGTCGATGGCCCAGTGGAAGTGGGAGTCACCTTTGTCGAGGGGAGGGCGAGGAACGGACGGATGCGCGATCCCGACAACATATCGAGCGGCGGCATCAAGGTCATCATGGACGCCCTACAGGAGTGCGGAATCATCCCCGACGACAACCCGCGCATAGTCAGGAACCTGTTCTACAGGTTCGCATACAACGCATCCAACCCTCACATCGAGGTGGAGATCATGGAATACAACCCCGAAGGGCGGTGGGTGTACTACCCGCCAGTAATCGGGGTGGATTAGGAGCGAACATGGAGTTGACACCGATCGACCTGCTCGCAGTTGGCGAGTATTACAAGAAGGACGCCGACCAGACGTACAAGAAGTTGAAGGAGAACGCCGAGGACTACCTCGCGAGCAAGCGCATGTCCGATGGCACGACCTCCATCGAGTCCAAGTTGTTCGGCGGCGAGTTCCACTACGGCAAGACCCGTGCGAAGAACGTTGTCGAGTTCCACATGTGCGACGAGGAAGCACTCGCGGAATGGCTCGAAGCAAACCAGGACGCGGCAATCCGCTACGCGATTCTCAACGGTGCCGATTTCGGCATGTATTGGTTCAACTTGACGGGGGAGCTGCCCGAGGGGGTCAGCAGGGTCGAGTGCGAGGAGTCCGCGAGGGAAACCCCGCCGAAGCTGTACAAGTTCGACGTCGGGAACGTCAGGAAAGCCCTCGGCATCGAGCAGAGCTTCGGCGAGCAGTTGCTCGGCAAGCCCGAGAACCTTCTGGAAGACCATCTGGCGGGTGGTCGCGATGACTAGCCAGATGCTCTGGGAGGGCGTGCTCGACAAGGGCTTTTACGACAAGCTGGCTCAGGTCCACGCGGCCATCAACCAGCCAGTCAAGGACAGCGTGAACCCCCATTTCAACAAAGGGTACGCGTCCATGAACGAATGCAACAGGGTGGTCTCCGAGGCCGTGAGGAAGGTGGGGGACTGCGACTACTGGCAGCGTGCGGTTTACAACTCGGACGCAGGCTGCTGGGAGATGCAGACGGTCTTCCAGGCCGATGGCTCGGCTGCGGTACTCTCGAGCCACCCGTTCCGCGACGATGCGAACCCGCAGAAGGCGGCGAGCGCCAGCACATATGCGAGAAGGTACTCGCTGCTCTCCGCGTTCAACCTCGCTGCGGAGGACGACGACGGAAACGAGGCGGCGCGGAGCGAAGCGCCGATCGACGACTACTCGTCCAGGTTGAAGAGGCGCATGTGGGAGGCCATCAAAGCGTGGTCGAAGGCCAACGGGCTCGACCCGAACGAGGAGGCCAGGAAAGTCCAATCCCGCAACGGATGGCGGGAGACCTCAGAGATGTACGAGTCCGTCGCGATCGAGTTCGAGGAAAAGCTGAATGGCTAAGGTCGGCACGCCCAGAGAGCTGATCGCGTGGCTGCTGGATCAGCAGCAGGACAAGGTGTTCGAGGTCAAGGAGCGCCGCAACAGGCGCTCGCTCACGGCCAACGCCTACTACTGGTCGATGCTCCACGATCTGGCACGGAAGCTGGGCATATCGAGAACCGAATGCCACAAGCAGATGCTTCGGGAGTACGGCGTCTCGGACGTTGTGCTCCTGCGCGCCGACATTAACCCAGCAGATTACTTCAAGTATTTCGACCTGTACGACGCAGGCGAGATACGCGGCACGAGGTACAAGCGCGTGACCGCGTACAAGCAGTCATCGCTCATGGATTCAAAGGAGTTCTCTGGGCTCATAGACGGGCTGCGGTTCGAGTGCGAGCAGCAGGACATCCCGTTCATGACGCCAGAGGAAGTTGCAAGGCTGCACTTCGAGCAGCCAGAAGGGAAATGAAATGTCAATCAACAGGGTAGTAATCAGCGGCAACATCACACGCGACCCAGACCTCAGACGTACGCAGCAGGGCATGGCGATCCTCACGATAGGCGTTGCGGTCAACGACCGCAAGAAGAACCCGCAGACTGGCGAGTGGGAGGACCGCGTGAACTTCGTCGACTGCACCGTGTTCGGCAAGCGGGCGGAGAGCCTGTCAGAACGTCTCTCGAAGGGCATGAAGGTCGCAATCGAGGGCAAGCTCCGCTACAGCCAGTGGGAGCGCGAGGGACAGAAGCGTTCCAAGCTCGAGGTGGCCGTGGACGAAATCGAGTTCATGAGCCGCAACCAGAGCCAGAACCGCAGCAACCAGGGCTATGACGACTACCACCAGAACGTCAGACGCCAGCAGGACGCTTACGCCCAGAACGACCTGTACGACGACGACTGCCCGTTCCTCTAATGGATGCGAACAGGTTCTTCTCCATACCCTACGACAACCGCAACGACGTCAAGATGCGCCGTCTCAGGAAGCGGCTCGGCGGCTACGAGGGCTACGGTCGCTGGGTCGCCCTCCTGGGCATGCTCTACGACGAGCACGGAATCCTCGACATGACCAACCTGGACATGCAGGAGATCGTGGCCGAGGAGCTTGATCTAGAGGACGTCGACGAGTTCTTCATCGAGCTGGGCAAGCTGGGCCTCATCGACGGTGAAATCTACCGCTCGCTCGGGCATGTCGTGAACCACGGCGTCTGCGACGAGATCGAGTACCGAAGGAAGAAGTCGGAAGCGGGCAAAAAGGGCATGGCGAAGCGATGGAACAACAAGGAGAAGGAATGAAACAGCTATTAACACATGTTATTAACACCTGTTACAAGCAGTTGCTAATAACCTCTCTCTCTCTTTCTCTCTCTCTAGTTAATAGTAACTCTACCTTACTAGTGACAAGGGGGATGTGGAAAACCGAGGTGGCCGCATGAGTTACAGGCCATCGAGGAAAGCAACGGGCGGTCTTCCATACAGCGTGGCAGAGATGTACGGCAAGCCCCACATTGGGTGCGAATACTTCGGCAACTCCGTGAACTCGCACCACCTCCTGGAAGACGCCATGTGCGTCTGCTGCGGGAAGATGGCGACCAATGCGCACCACTTCCCGCCGAAGGGCACGTGCCCGACGTTCACGTTCAAGGGCAGGAAGCTGAAACCAGCCCTCTTCGCCCTCTGCGGATCGGGAACAACTGGATGCCATGGGCAATGGCACTCTCCAAGGCGCTACACCGCGCTGTGGAAATGGGACTCCGAGAAGTACGCCAAGGCATGGTGGGAAGGAGACCTCCTTGGGGAGTACGAGCCCCACGCCCCTCAGCTCTACCTGTTCGGGTGCTGGGAGATGTACGACCTTCTCGACGGGAGAATCTGGGAGGTGCGGCTATGAGCGCGATCCTGGTCAACCCCAAGCGCCTGAAAGCCCTGGAGATAGAGGTCGAGGACCTGCGGATGGACGTCAGCATCCTCGAATCGGAGCTCCAGGCGTCCGATGCGTCCCACGACGAAGCGGACAAGGCGCTCATCGAGATGTGGGCACACGTGCCGAAGGACAAGCGGCGCGAGCTCATCGAAACAAACGACTACATAGGGGAGATGTTCTGGAATGACAGATAGATGCGAGCGGGGAGTCCTGCACGAGCCCGAGCAGCCGACTGTGAAGCGGCTGGCGGAGAAGCTGGACGGACCGCCATGGATGATAGACGCGCCCGACTTCGGGGGTCTGCCCGACGAGGCGACGGACCTCGTCATTGCAATCAGGTGGCGCGGCATGTGGTTCTTGAGGGAAGGATTCACGCGATGAGCGAGTACATATACGGGATCAAGGCTTGGGACAAGTACCCAGGCGTGACGGTGGGCTTGGAGGTCATCACCCCCGAGACCGCGATAGCGATGTTGGAGACGAACGAGAACAACAGGGCGATGAAGCGCGAACCGCTCGAGAGGGCGATAGAGAACGGCGAGTGGGCGCTCACGAACGACATGATCGTCTTCTCCGACGAGGGCAAGCTGCTCAACGGGCAGAACAGGTTGGCCGCATGCGCCAAGACGGGCAAGCCCATCGTGGTGTTCGTCGCGAGGGGCTTCAAGAGGGAATGGCAGCTCGCCATGGACGGCGGCGTCAAGCGCCAGGTTGCCGACTTCCTCAAGATGCGCGGCTACAAGAACTCTATCGTCGTCGGCACGATCGGCACGACGTTGTGCAGAACCAGCAAGGTAGGGTTCGAGACCGCGTTCGTGAAGAAGAACAGCAGCATGGTCACTACAAACGAGGTCATCGTGTTCATCGAGGACTGCTACGACAGCCGAATCAAGCCCATCCTGCACGACTGCATGGCCATGAAGTCGCGCTACAAGGGCGTGTCGACTGGCACGTGGGGCGCTCTGCTCGATGCGTTCAAGAAGATCGACGCCGAATCGTACGCGGAGTTCGTTGGGATGCTGCGGGGGGACTACGCGGCTGATTGGAACGTCGGGCTCCTCAAGGACAAGCTCAAGGCAAACTCGGAGAACAAGAACGGCAGATACCCGCAGAAGATAGTGGCCGCGCTGGTGATCAAGACATGGAACGCCTTCATCTCTGGCGAGCGCATCGAAAAGCTCAGGTTCAGGGCTGGCGGCGCGCATCCAGAGGCGTTCCCCGAGGTATTCGGCGGATGGGAGTAGCCATGAACGAGAACAGACTGGCCGAGTTCGGGATAGCGGTAGTGACCATTGTTGTCGTGTCGCTCGTCGTGGTGGTGGCGACGCAACCCGCGCAGGCGAGGGAGGTGGAGCCCGATTGGACGTGGAAGGTGGCACCTTCCGACAGGACGAACACTGGGGCGCTGCTCAGAATCAAGATGGACGAGATCGAGCAGCGTGTGGCCGAGATCATCGCCGAGTACGAAGCGGAGCAGGCCGCCGTAGAAGCGGAGCAGGCAGCGTGGGAAGCTGAACAAGCCTACTACGAGCCTGTGTATTACGGCTACGCGCCGAGCAGCGGCATCTACTACGCCGAATACAGCGACGCCTACAACGATGACGGCCCGTCGCACACGATGCCAGGATGGTACGACGGCTACTTGGAGACGTACTACAACGCTTCGGGCCACTACCTGGCGTCGACCTGGACTCTCGACTCGGAGGGTTTCTACCACGACGAGAACGGGCGGTACGTCGTGGGCGTTGAGATAAGCCACAAGGACGAGATGCCATACGGCACCGTCGTAGACACGGGTAAGGGCGAAGGGGTTGTGTACGACTACGGTCGAGGAGCCGAGGTTCACGACTTCGCTACGAATTGGTAGCGGCGATGAGCGATTGCAGCAACAGCTCGTTGAAACCGTACAAGCGGGCGGAGGTGAGGATCGTTTTCACCGACAAGAGGGAAATCGAATACTTCATGCCCATCAACCTCATGAACCGCACGATCGACTACTTCGACGTTGACGGCGTGCGGTTCACGAGGGAACGCAAGGTTAAACACGATGAAAGTTGGGAGTGGTTGTGTGAGTGAGATGCAGGTCGTATCGCTCTCTGGTGGCAAGGACTCGACGGCCATGCTGCTCATGATGCTCGACCGTGGAGAGCGAGTGGACGATGTTTTCGTGTTCGACACGGGCATGGAGTTTCCCGAAATGTACGAGCACTTGCGAACGCTCGAAGAATACACGGGCATCAGGTTCACTTGGCTACGCATGGAGCCTAGCTTTGAACATCAGATGTTCGTGCGGCGATTGAAGCGTGGAAAGCGAAAAGGCGAACACGGCTATGGATGGCCTAGACCAAATGCCAGATGGTGCACGACGTATAAAACGATGACGATTGATAAGCACGTCCAAGACGGCGCTGTGCAATGCATCGGACTAGCAGCCGATGAAAACAGGCCGATAGACGAAACCAAGCGTTACCCGCTCATCGAGTGGGGAGTCACCGAATCAGACGCGCTTGCTTATTGCCGCGAACGTGGGTTCACGTGGGGCGGCTTGTACGAGCGAAAAAAGCGCGTCTCTTGTTGGTGCTGTCCGTTGCAGTCGCTCGAAGATTTGCGGGTGCTGCGCGAAGTTCATCCCGAACTGTGGACAAGACTTGCCGACATGGACGCGCTATCAAAAAACCAATTCAGGATTGATTACAGCGTCGATGATCTAGAGCGGCGCTTCGCAGACGAGGAGAAGCAGATGGAGATGGTTTTCGATGAGTGAGAAGCTGACCCGCACTTGCGCGAAGTGCGGTCGAACCCTCCCGTCATGGGACTTCCCATTGAACGGGAGGATGGCGAGCGGACGGGACGTCCGCTGCATGAGGTGCGTCAAGGAGCACCAGGAGATGTTCGAGTCCTCATGGATGGACAAGTACAACGTGAAGGGGGCGGTCAGATGAGCTTCGGGGAAGGGAACCTCCACGAGAGGATAGACAAGCTGGCCGACACGAACGGCTACCTCTGTTCGGAGGTCAACAGGCTCGCCAAGGAGAACGAGAAACTGAGCGTGCTCGTCCGCGACATGTACAAGGCGCTGCTCGACGTTCCGTGCGGTCGCGACGAGATCGGCGAAATCATGGACCGCGTCGCAGAGCTCGGATTGGAGGACGAATGATAGTCGAGATCGGAAACTACAGGATAGAGCCATACCAGAGCTCCATGTGCTGGACGTTGAAGAAGTGGCGCACGTGCACGGAGAAGGGCGTGGAGACCGAGAAGTGGTGCGAGACGGGGATTTACCCCACGACGTACGAGAGCGCCCTCCTGCGCGTCCGCGAGTGGCTGCTCATGGACAAGGAGGACGTGTGCGGCATCGACGCCGCCATCGAAGCCGTTGCTAAGGCGAACAAGGAGCTAGTTTCCGCCGCGAGGAAGGCGGGCAAATGACCATATGCGGCAACTGCGTCAAGGAGCACGGCTACGACCACGACAAGGTGTCGCAGGTCCACGTCGTTGCGACCGACCCGATCGACGGCACCACGTACTGGTTCGGCGTGTGCGACAACTGCGGCGGCTGGACGGAGCCGTGCCTAACGCCCTACGAGGCGAAGGCGAGGATAGGCAAAGGCATGTTCTTCGCCCACGACGTATCAAACGAGATCGTACAGCCAGAGCGCACGTGCCGCAACACGCAAAACGATTTCGACTTCATGTGCAGCGAGTGCGGCAAATGCGTGGACAACGGGCGAGCAATCGGAATCAACTACTGCCCTAGATGCGGAAGGAAGGTCGAATCATGAACGAGACGACGTTGGAGCAATACTTCATAGAGGACTACAAGCGGCTCAAGTCGGAGAACGACGAGCTGAAATCGAAGCTCGCCATGTTCGAGGCC
>Ga0326514_10002126_pt1 | contig 12669 bp, 14 predicted proteins | sample 3_2548_0518_D_FD_203653 | JGI IMG/M metagenome (GOLD analysis project Ga0326514, IMG submission 203653) | Bovine rumen microbial communities from UC Davis, California, United States - 3_2548_0518 | ecosystem: Host-associated > Mammals > Digestive system > Stomach > Rumen | place: USA...
GCAAAACTGAGAGGTCTCTCAGGCGAGCGAAGCGAGCCAGATCTCTGAGCAGATCCACTAAGAAAAAAAAAAAAAAGATCCCTCAGGTCCGTTAGGACCCAAGGGATCTGTAGCTAAGAGTTAGCTTAGTGCGTATTCCGCTTCAAGGATTTCGTCAGAGACGTTCTTGTGAGCGGGGAACGTGAAGGCATTGGTGATCTGCGCAGTCAGGAACAAGCCGACGTCAGAGTGGTTCAACTCGGACAAGAGCTTGGTATACTGGAAGCGCACATCATTGCCATACCTCGGGAGGACTCGGAAACAGTCGTGGATGGTCATCACCTCGAACGGTTCCGAAGGCAGACTTTCGATAAGAGCCTGGACATCCTTCTCAAGACCCTGAAGCATTGGCAAGGTGTCAGGGGTGATAGCACCAAGGATCCTTGCAGACAGGAAGCCTGATGCCTTGGCGAGAGCCACAAGCCTTTGGCACAGTGCTTTCTGTTCCGGGGAAGTATTGCCTTTGGTGATGGCTCCGGAGAGCACGCCAAGGACATACTTCACCTGCGCAGGATTGTAGTTGCACCGCCTGAGCACTTCCCTGCAGATGAGAGAGTCGAGCGAGTGCACCATATTGGCGCTGAGTGCTCGTCCTTTCTCCTTGGTGACTCCTTCTGCAACGTACTCGAGCGTTACAGGCGTGTCACCCCACATCAGGTCCACGGTACGGGTATCCTCGACAGGGAACCAGACGTCGAATCCGTCAGGCATTGTCCAGGAATACTCCGTTGCTTCCGGGTCCCAAGCTTGCAAGAGGGCTTTGTTGAGCCACCAGGCAAGCGGTGCGTGCAGGGACATAGCCTGTTCGAATGCGTGAGCAGCAGGCGTATCCTCACCGTACACGTCCTTGATGATCTTCTCAGACCCGTAAAAGCTGCGCATGACGCAGAACTTGCTATGGGTTCTGGTGATTGGCATCAGCTTGTCGCCAACCTTATTCAGGTCGGGATCAAAGTACGTGTACATTTCTGCGTTGCCAACGATCCTGCAGACCGTTTTGTGGACAATGCTGTATGTATCAGCGCGAATAGCTTTGCCAACGGCGTCTGCTACCGGCAGGACATTGGACATCATCATGCACTTCTCGTCCCCGAGGATAGCTCCGAGGATCTGAGTGCCTGACGCTGTTCCGTCCAGATTGATGGCGTAGTACACAGGCTTCCCAGCCTTTGCATCCATCAGAGCCTTTACGCCCGCGTAGTACAGCGGACGGGATTCTGCAGAATCCAAGAGTTCCTTGGAGAGCAAGTCTCCCTTGGCTTCGTGCTCCCTGGTCCATTCGATACGCTTGTCCCAGGTCCACTTGTCGTGTCCGTAGGAACCAGCGATGTCGATGCGCAGGTAGTCCATTGCGCTGAACTGCGTGAACTTTGCTCCCTGTGCCTTGTGGACTTCATCGGTCACAAGCTGACCGTTCCAGAAGGAGAGGATTGCTTTGTTCCACTCCTTGCCCTGTACGTGGATATGGTATCCAATGTCGTACAGTCTGCCTCGGAAGTCATACTTTGCCATCATGTGGAGTGGCAAGCCATTCAACCGTTGCAGGATCGCATAAGTTTGATCCTTGTACTGGTTGAAGTTCCGGATACGCTGCTTGTACGTTTCGTAGCTCTCCGTAGACTTCTGGGAAGCCACGAAATCCCAATCAGCGGCAATGTGGTTCGCAACATCCATGTCAATCTTGTATGTCTGAGACTGAAAGATGTTGAGAACATCGAGACAGCAGTCCCTGCCTTCTGCCAGTTTGGGCTGGTTCAGAATCACAGAACCAGTCTTCAGAGACAGATATCCACTGTCATAGTTATGCCGGAGCTTGCGCATCGGCACAATACTTGGCATCGGATAGATGAATTGCCTCATCTTGATCTGATTCTCCTCCGAAGCAGAGTATTTGACCAGGAACTTGCCCGATTCGGTCAGGTTGACCAGACCTGCATCAAGGCAGAGTTTGATCATTGACAGAACCCATTGGGGATGCTCAGGGTCGAAGCACCGCATAATTCCCCAGATGGTCTGCAAGTCGCAGCACTTCTGCAAGTCCATCTGCACCAAGAATTTCACGATGAACTTCTTGGCGATTTCGTTATCCGTGGTGAAGGAGTCGATGTACTCTTCCAGTCCAGGACTGTTTTCGAAAAGAGCAGTTCGTTCGAAATTCAGTGCGTTGGTGTTTGCGTACTGGGTCTCGATGTCGAGCTGTACCTTTGCCATTTCGGCGTTGTGCGCAGACATTGCTTCCTGCAGGGCGTTTTGCAACTGCTCTGGGGATTGTTTGAACTTCAATGCGCGTTCGTTGAGCTGCTTTGTCGTTTTCCTCCGAAGTGATGAACCCCGTGGATTGCTCCACAGGGTTCGTTGGGATTACTAGTTACTCGTGCTTGACAAACTTGTGGTTGCCAAAGCTGAAGCTGGCACGAGGTTCGGCTTCGGACTCTGCCTTTGCCTTCTGGCGGTGGTACTGGATTGCCCAGACCGGTCCGTCCTTGGGGAAGGCGATGCCGATAGCCTTGGCGATGTCCTCGTCCTTGAGACCGCAGGCTGCAAGGAATTCGGAGAGATTGTTCTTGCGGCTCTCCTCATCCATTGCACTGCCGAGGATGGCGTACTCGCTCTGACCTGCTTCCGTAAGCTGGTCAATGTATGCCTTGTGCATGTCAAAGAGCGAGTTATAGACTGCGCGAGCATCCTTGGATCCACGGACAGTCTTCTTGCGAAGCCCGTCCAGATCGTCCATAGGAGTGCCGGTTCCGATTGCACAGAATCCAGCGTCCGAATCTGCGGTAACCTTGGACGAGTCATAGATGATTCCAACGTTCATCCATTTCTGGGTCTGACGGCGGTTGGCAGGAACAGCAGGAGTTGCGGATGCTGCAGGAGCTGCGGGAGCAACTGCATTGGTGGGAACAAACGGGACATTCAGTTCTTCTGGTTTACGCATAATTTCCTCCAGGGATGACTATCTCCGCTCCCTCCGTCCTTTCGGTCGGAGTGAGAGAGACAGAAGATGAAACGAATCGACGACGAGCGTCAGCGAGTCTCGCGAGCTGCGAAAAGGAAAGAAAAAAATAAGGGGACAATTGTCCCCTTGGAAGAATCAAGAAACTTTGCTATGGAACACTACATATTCAGAATGCGCTTTGCCTTTGTAAACACGGCAGTAGTATTCCGACCCGTCCTTGAATTTAACTACGATTTGGTAGTGATCAGGAAACCTTTCCCAGTGGTCTTCCATTTCGACATCTGAATGGTTGAGAAGAAGGTTATATTCTTTCCAATCAAACCATTCCTTATAGTCTCGAGATTCCCGGAGCAAGTTCCTGAATTGATCAGCTTGGTTTCGCATAATATTTCTTTTAATCATTAATGTAAGAATCACGAACCGCTTGAACTTTGGCAACTGCACGAGCCAAGCGGTTCTTGGCATATTGAGGCATAGTTTTATATGCCATCAGTTTGTTTGCATATTTCACCAGGAACTCGCCGTATCCACGGCAATGATCCAAGTGATAGAAAGACGAAGATACCTGCTGTTCGTACCAGTCGATGCTTTCATCATCGCTGGAATCGAACGGTCCCTCGTTCAAAAGCCTTTGATACTGCGTTTGTGCCTTCTTGAGCTGCTCGGCGAGTTGCTCCAGCCTGGCTTCAAGGAACAGAGCACGAAGTCCCATTTTGGAAACTCCGCAATCATACGCATCGATCTTGCCATCTTCGCATTCAATGGCAATTCCAAAGTCAGGTGTTTTCTCCCAGTCGATTGCCCAGTTAGCATGGGCAAGCCAGATCTTGGCAGTTGAGAGAGTAACTTCTGGTTCTGCACCACCAAGAGCAGCCTTCACTGCTTCGGCTGCAGGTTCGCAGAACGTAACAATACTGTAACGAGTAGCCATAATTAATCTCCTTGTGTCCAAGCGCTTTCAAAAATTTCGTGAGGGTCAACTGCCCACAATTCCTGGTATTCCTGGTACGAAATTTCTTTCTTACCGGAAACCCAAAGAGCCAGAAGTTCTTTTGTTACCTGTTCAACTTCGGCAATGCAATCTACATCCTGAATGTCCTCTGGCTGATCCCTTTGTTCCCAGCACCAGTCAGAGAGATTGCTTTCGATGTTTGCAATGAGTTCAATTGTCTGCATAGTTATTCCTTTGGCTGGATCAGAAGATGAATGCCCATCAACAGGCAAACACCGCCGAAAACATAGAACGTGCCAGACCACCAGAAACAGTGGACTAAGCACAGAGCAACACCAATGGCAAAACCAATGGCGCAATTAATAAAAGAAACAAACGACAAGAATTTCATTTGATCCTCCAGAAATAAAACAAATATCAGCGCAGCGCGTCAGCGCTGACTGTCTTTACCCTTTGAATTTCAGGAGGAACTAATGAATACGAGGACAATACAGAAAAAAATACTGGGGAAACCCTTTCGAGTTCCCCCAAGTATTTTTAGATTCCAGCGAGAGCCAAGCAGCCAACAATCCTGCCGTTCTCGTCTCGCACAAGGCGAGCAGGAATCAGCAAATCAGTACGACCGATCTGTTTTCCTGCATTGGCGACAAGCGCCGACACAATATACAACGTGTCGGGCTTGGGTTCGGGCAAACCTTCGATTTCACCGTATTCCACGGTGATCAAAGGAATGCCATTGACAATGCCTTGCTCGACCTCGGTTTGTTGGCACCGAGGGCAAATTCCAGAAGCTGGAATCGTCTGGATCGAGCGAGGTTCAGCGGTAAGTTTCCACGAACGAGTACGGTTGTCAAGCTCCGCCTCGCCATTGATGATGTTCACTGCGTGCGGAGTGCAATTGATGATTTGCATTTGGATTTCTCCTAAAGAAAGAAAAGAAACAAACAACTCATCACTGAGCGTCAGCGAAGGAAAGGGAATATCCTTTGGATATCCCTTCCTTGCTGCACGGTTATTCCTCGGCGAAGACTTCGCGAGTTGTCTGAGCAACCAGGCACTCCTCCTGGAACTCCTGGAGGAGTTCGAAGTCCTCTTTGGTTCCCCGGTACCGCAGGAACTCGACCATTTCGCCGAACCAGGACTCGCTTTCAGACGGGTCGATGTCGAATTCATCGACGAGCCAGCGCGTAACAAACTCCTGGGATTCTTTGCTAAGGTCTTTGTAGTTCATTTGAATGTCTCCTATGAGTGAAAGAATGAACAAGCCAACGTGGAGCGTCAGCGACTATCCACAGACCTTGGCTCTAAGGAAAAAAAGAAACCGGGAGCAAAGCTCCCGGCTGAGAAAAGATCACTGGTTCTCGCGGATGATCTGTGGAGGAACACCTGCGAGAGCAAGAACCTCGTGCAAGGACATTGCATTGACCTTGCGACCATGAGGCTTGATGACCTTAATGGATTCAGAATGAATAATGCCACCGAACAAGCAGCGGAAATCTTTCGCAAGCAACTCGTGAAGCCTTTTGCTTGCGGAAAGTTTGTAGCCCTTGTCCTTCAGAGTCTGAATGGCAAGAAGGAGCTGAGACTTTTCAATGGTGACAACGGTGTAGGACATACTTTCCTCCTGGAATGAGAGCACGGAATTGTGCTCAACGTGGCGCGTCAGCGCCTTGGAAAAAGGAGGAAACTTTGAACGAGCGCAGCGAGGTTTAATGAGAGAGATAGAGTTCAGGGAAGATATGGAGTAAGAGAAAGAAAAGAAAAAGAAATAGTGTTTAGATTGGAGATTAAAGTAGAAAAGGAGGAAAGAGATTCACAAAGAAAGTTTATGAGATAACTAACTATTTCTTTTTCTTGGTGTTTGTTTTAACGTGTTAATCCAATTTCAACTTTAGAAAAAAAAAGGAAGGCTTTCGCCTCCCTTTTGTATTAGATTTTGAACTGGTTGATCTCTTCAAGAGCTGCTTCAAATGCAGTTTTGGTATCAACACCCTCTTCCAGGAGATCTTTTAAACGATCTTCCTGTTCTTTCTTTCCCTCAATATAATCAACGACACATTCATTTCTCGTTGTCATTGCCCAGACCCGAGATTTCAATTCAGAAACTCGGGCAACGTTCTTGATTGTTTTCGTAAAATTTCCACGAAACCAACTCATATGCACACCTCCTTAAAGTTAATAAAATACTTCAACATTAAGCGTCAGCGTTATTGATTATTCATATGTGTTTGTGTGTATGTGTGTGTGTGTTTATTTAATTAATTAAAAAAGTAAAAGAAAAAAAAAAAAAAAAGAAATTGGGGATTATCCATCACCCCGTAGGCCGCATTCTGGCTGCAGGCCAACCCCCGTATGTTTAACGTCCTCGGGACAGGACGAAACTAATTACCGATAATTGTTATAGTATTCAGCAATAAATTGATCGACAGCTTTCAGAATCTGTTTGGCAACCCAACGCATGCCAAGCAAATAGGTGATATCAAACTGCGAATCGCAATGCAACCAATCACGCTTAAGCGTATTGAACTGCTCAAGCAGGTCAGTCAACGTATATTTCATAAAAACCTCCGTAAGAGAAATAAACAAATAATTCAACAAGAAGCATCAGCGAAAGACAGGGGGGGATACTATTTATTGAGGGGGCTGCGCCCCCGGTTAAATAGCATCTGTATTCCCATACAAAAAATAATTCGTATCTGAATTTCTCTTTTCCATTTCTGCGATATAAAGATTCAGCAAAGGTTCCCTAGTGGTTTCCCTTGATTCCTTTACAAGATCCAGATAAGTTGATATGCTTCGCCTGCAGGGCAGCCGAAAGTGAACCCTTATATAAGAGAGAGAGAGAGAGAAGAAAATATCCTTGGAGAAATTCAAGGATATTTTTTTATTTGAGGGAAATATTTATAATATCTGTGTTTAGACTAAAGGATATTTATGGAACAGATTACACTCCCTCTTCTGGAAAAGAGTCTTCCTGCTAATCTGAAAAGATGTGCTACTCAGGAATTAGTGGATAGACTGAATAATGTAAGTAATGACCCAGAAGCAGCAGAGAATATCAAGAAGAATTTCATTGGGTATTCTTATGTTCTTCAGGAAGGAAAGTTTGGTACTGATGAATATTTGAATGCAGTGAAGTATGTATCTTTTAAGCTGATGGGACTCTCTAACAGGGATGCTTATATCAAGGCATTTCCTGACAGGTACCAGAGTTTTGTACAGAGGGGAGTCTCTGTAAAGGACCAGAGTTCTTATATCACTGCTTATGCAAGGGGAAAGCTTGTCAATCTGATTCTTGAGCAAACTCTTGTTCCTACTTGGGTATTGAACCAGGATGCTTATCAGAAAGCAATTAATACTCAGGTGGAACTGATGACTACTGCTAGGAGTGAGAGAGTGAGGGCTATGGCTGCAGATTCCATTCTTAATCATTTGAAGAAACCGGATGCAGTAGCTCCTCTGATTAATATTGATATGAGGAAGGATTCTGGATTAGAAGATATGAAGAAGGCTCTTGTGTCTTTGGCTCAGAAACAACAGGAATTAATTGAGAGAGGAGCCAATACAAAAGATGTCATTGAACAGGATCTGGTGATCAAAGAAGATGCCTGAAGTACTTAGTGTTGCAAGCTTCTTTTCTGGTGTTGGTGGCATAGACCTGGCTTTTAATAATGCAGGGTTTTCTGTTGTCTTTGCGAATGAGCTTGATGCCAATGCCTGCAAAACATATAAAGAAAATTTTAATTCTTTATTAGTTTCTGATGATATTAATAATTTAAACCCAGCAGATATTCCTGCAACAGATGTAATTGTTGGAGGATTCCCGTACCAGGCATTTTCTATTGCTGGGTATCAAAAAGGATTCGCAGATCCAAGAGGAAATTTATTTTTCTCTTTAGCAAAAATTATTTCTATTAAAAAGCCAAAAGCAATTTTCTTTGAAAATGTTAAAAATCTAGCTAGGCATGATAATGGCAAAACTTTACAAACAATTATTAATTGTTTAGAACAGTTGGGATATCACATAAAGTATAAAGTTCTTAATGCGTATCAATACGGAAATATTCCTCAGAATAGAGAAAGAATTTATATTGTTGGCTTTTTAAATAAAAGCTCTTGTGATGCTTTTGAGTTTCCTGAAGAGATCCCATTAACACAATCAGTAGTATCTTTTATAGATATATTTTTAGGTGATCCCAAATATTTTTATACCAAACAAAACTTTTCTTACTTTGATAAGTTAATGCCAATGGATTTCTTAAAAATTTATCAATGGCGAAGAGTGTATTTAAGAAAAAATAAAAAAGGACTCTGTCCTACGTTAACTGCAAATATGGGAACTGGGGGACATAATGTTCCTTTGGTTAAAACTGTTTTAGGTATTAGAAAGCTTTCTCCCCGAGAATGCTTTTCTTTAATGGGGTTCCCCAGAACTTTTAAACTTCCGCGAATATCTAATACACAGCTGTACAAACAAGCGAGAAATGCTGTAGTTGTACCTGTAGTAAAAAGAATTGCTGAAGAAATTAAAAAAGTGTTATGACAATCAAGAAACAAGAGCTGGATGCCTGGCTTGATCAAGTAGATTATGCCTATTTGAATTCAAGCAGATATGTTCCCACTACTTTTGCATTGGGATTCATGAACTTTATCAAACTGGTGAATGGGAGTGAAGGAGAGAGTCACAAGACTCCTCCTGTCCATTTGGCTATGCTGGACAAGTTGGTGAGTGATTCCCAGTATGTAGTGAATCTGTGCTTCCGTGGATCAGGCAAAACCACTGTATTCATGGAGTATCTGACTCTGTATCTGGCTCTGTTTCATGAGATTCCTGGGTTTGGTAAAGTCGATGGAATGATTTATATCGCTGATTCCATGGACAATGGTGCGAAGAATGCCAGGAAGAACATTGAGTTCAGGTATACGCACAGTGATTATTTGCAGGAATGGATCCCTGAAGCAAAGTTCACTGATTCCTATCTGGAATTCAAGAACAAGAGGGGAGACATGCTGGGAGTGAAGTTGTTTGGTGCTACAACAGGTCTTCGTGGTACGAAGATCTTTGGAAAGAGACCTGTTCTGTGTGTGCTGGATGATTTGATTTCAGATGAGGCAAGTAATTCCCAGACTGTGATGAACCTGATCAAGGATACGGTTTACAAGGGTGTAAACCATGCTCTTGATCCAACAAGAAGAAAGATTATTTTCAACGGGACCCCGTTCAATAAGAATGATATTTTGATTGAGGCTGTGGAATCAGGAGCCTGGGATGTGAACGTCTGGCCTGTTTGTGAGAAGTTTCCTTGCAGTCCCCAGGAATTCAGGGGAGCTTGGACTGACCGGTTCAGTTACCAATATGTGAAGGATCAGTATGACATGGCTCTGAAGACAGGAAAGCTGAATGCTTTCTATCAGGAGCTGATGCTGAGGATTTCTTCGGATGATGAAAGGTTGGTTCAGGATTCTGAGATCAGATGGTATTCGAGGATGGATCTCCTGACCCACAAGGATTACTACAACTTCTATATCACAACTGACTTTGCTACAAGCAAGAAGCAGACTGCTGATGATTCGGTGATTTCTGTATGGGCTTACAACGCCAATGGAGATTGGTTCTGGGTGGATGGTGTCTGTGGAAAGACAACCATGGATGAGAATGTGAACAATCTGTTCAGATTGGTTCAGGAATATAAGCCTCAGAGCGTAGGAATTGAAGTGACTGGTCAGCAGGGAGGATTCATTCCTTGGCTTGAGAAGGAGATGATGCAGAGGAATATCTGGTTCAATTTCGCAAGAACCAAGAATTCTCCTGGAATCCGTCCTACTGTAGATAAGTTAATGCGGTTTAATATTGTTTTGCCTTGGTTCAAAGCTGGCAAAATAAAGTTTCCTGCTGAGATGAAGGAATCTATAATTATGGGGACATTTATGCAGGAACTTAAATTAACCACTAAGAATGGAATTAAAGGACATGATGACTGCATAGATACTATTAGCATGCTTGGGTATCTGGAACCATGGAAACCTGCTGAATACAGTGGAGTGATTCTGAATCAGAATGGTCAGAGTTTCTACACTGAGGATGAATTCGAACCAGAACCAGGCAATCGTATGGAGTCTTATATTGTTTAAATGAATTTAAGTGAATGCCTGAAACAACTCTCTTTCGGAGAACTGGCTAATACCAGTTGGGGAGTGTCAGGAACAGGAGCAATCAAGGAAGAAAAGATTCCTGCTACTGTTCACTTTATCAATGAAGCTTTGCTCAGGCTCTATTCAAGATTTCTACTCAAGAAAAAGAGCCTGCACCTTGAAATGTATGATGGCATTACCAAATACCATCTCACTTCAGAACATGCTTTCTCCAATAAGGATTCTGACAAGGTCAAGTACATCTTTGATACTGAAGCCAACCCGTTCATGGATGACATCATCAAGGTCATGGCTGTGAACACGACTGTTGGAGCAGAGCTTCCCCTCAATAATCCGATTGAGCCATGGAGTGTGTTCACTCCTGAATACAATATCCTGGAAGTGCCCAAGCCTTTGAGGTCTTCTGTCCTTGTGGTGCATTACCAGGCGAAACATCCTGAGCTGACCCCCGATAATCTTGAAGCTGAAATCGACCTTCCCTTTGTACTGGAAGGTGCATTAAAAGCTTATGTTGCTTACCAAGTGTATTCGAATATGAATACACAGGAAGCTGTGGCGAATGCTCAGAAACATCTGGCAATTTTCCAAAGTATTCTTCAGGAAGCCACTGAACAGGATGTGGTGTCAATCACTTATTCCCAGACAAACACCAAATTCAGAAGGAATGGCTGGGTGTGATTTATTTTTAATTTAAAAGAATACTGGATATACTGGATTAAACAATTTTTTGGAATTAATCAAATGATTCATAATGGTTTTCCTCCTGGATTTCCTCCGCCTCCTCCCTATGGACCGACTCAGCCTGTGCAGATTGTCGATCATATGCTGGGGGAATCCTATTATGTCGTAAAGACTGTTTACATGAACCTCCAGTTCTTAAGGAATCTAGGGGATGCTCTGAACAGGTATGAAACTGCCACCTCTGCTATTGCTTCTCACCTGAGTACGATTGAGACTCTCGGGAACAATGCGAGCACTCTGTTCAGGATCGGGGTCAATCTGGATGACCTTGAGAAGCTCGTGGATAACATGGGCAGGTTTGAGGTTCTGATCGCTGACCTGGATGGCAGGGAAGTGGACAATGTCATCGATTATGGTCTGATCGGTGATGGAAAGGACTCTGCCTTCTGGGGTGGTGGTCATATCAAGATTGTTGCCGACAACATTGAAGATGTTGTTACTGTCGGGGACAACATTGATGCGGTCAAGGATCTTGCCGGTCAGATGGATGATGCCCAGGAACTGTGGAACAAGATTTCCCAGGCTAAGACCCAGATTGCACAGAACACGCAGACTGTTGTTGCAGACACTGCAACTGTAGAGGCTGATACCGAAGAGGTCAGGAGGCTTGCAGCCCAGGCTGCTGAAGATGCTACTTCCTTGGCGAATATTGAAGCACTGGCTAAGGAGGCCCAGGAAAATGCTTCTGAGAGCGCAGACCAGGCTTGTTCCTGCGCAGCAAAGGCTGTCAAGGCTGCAAACAAGGCTCAGAGGGTTCTTGAAGACAAAGCCCAGGCAGACTGGTCCCAGCCTGATGAAGAAGAAAACTCCTATGTGAAGAACAGGACTCATTATCCTGTGTATACCACCCAGGAAACTTATGAAGATGTTCTCGAAGCTACGGATTTCACTGTTCTCACAGGAGAATCCTTTGCGACTCTGGATCAGTGTCTTGATATTGACGAGGACACTTCTTACATTGTTACTTATGACGGTGAGCAGTCTACTGTTCCTGGATCTGTTCTTCTGAGCGGGCAGTCCAAGACTGTTACCACGACCATCGTCAAGAGCAATACCTCCGGTTCTATCTGCGGATGCGCTGCAGAGAATTCCCAGAAGTCTGAGACGGTTGTCACTCCGTATGGATTCAGACTCCAGCCTGGTTGCTGCACCACCAAAGTGTTTGCAGAAGAGGGTGACCATTCCCTGCAGATCCAGAAGGTAGTGAAAACTCATACTCATGTTGGCAATAAGAAGCTGGATCCTGTGTTCCTTCCGCTTTGGGAATTGACCCAAGAAGAAGTAATCCAGATCTGCACGAATGCTCCTGTTTATTCTCCTGCCTGAGGATTAAATAATGTCTGAATACACTTACAGCCCTATTATGAACTATGCGACCAGGCAGAGGGAAAGCATTGATCTTCCGTATGTCGGAGGAGCATCGCTTGAATATGTTGCCGGTTGGGTCAAATATTATATTGGCGATATCCTGAAGGATTATGCTCCGCTCAGGTCTCCCATTTTTGTGGGTGCTCCCAAGGCTCCTACGCCTTCTGCTGGGGATAACTCCACTAGGATTGCTACAACTGCCTTTGTAAACTCTGCTATCCAGGATGCTCTCAGGGGAGCAGGTCTGGCTACGGTTTATACGTACAAGGGATCTGTCAACAGTTACTCGGATCTTCCTGCTTCGGGAAATACTGTTGGTGATGTCTATAACATCATTACTGCAGATGCCACGCATGACATTCTTCCCGGAGATAACGTAGCCTGGGATGGTTCCCAGTGGGACAAGCTTGCAGGTCTGGTTGATCTGGAGGGATATGCTCCGATTAATTCTCCTGCA
>Ga0326514_10002127_pt1 | contig 12668 bp, 14 predicted proteins | sample 3_2548_0518_D_FD_203653 | JGI IMG/M metagenome (GOLD analysis project Ga0326514, IMG submission 203653) | Bovine rumen microbial communities from UC Davis, California, United States - 3_2548_0518 | ecosystem: Host-associated > Mammals > Digestive system > Stomach > Rumen | place: USA...
ATGATTACTTATTAAGTAATCATACTTTACCGACATTGGCGTAACTCTTGACAAACAAACTTTTCTATGATAAAATAAAGAAAAATAGAAGAAATTTTCTTTATTTTGTAAAGGAGATGATAATATGTCAAGAACCGTAAACGTGAATTTTAAGATGGATGTGGAGACAAAACAAAGAATGGAACAAGTATGTGCCGACATCGGTCTGTCTATGAGCGCAGCATTTAATATTTTTGCAAAAAAAGTGGGCAATGAACGCAGAATACCCTTTGAATTGTCTGCCGATCCGTTCTATGAGGACAGTAATATCAAGTACCTTGAACAGAAAATGGCGGCATACAGAGCCGGTACACTCAAATTTGAAGAACATGATCTGATAGAGGACTGACAAATATGTATGCTATTCAGTGGGACTTAGATGCATGGGAAGAATATCTTGAATGGCAAGCCAACGATAAGCAGGTTCTGAAAAGAATAAATCTGCTTATCAAAGACACCTGCCGTAACCCGTTCGGCGGAATAGGAAAACCTGAGCCGCTAAAAGAAAACCTGTCGGGGTTCTGGAGCAGACGTATCAATCAAGAACATCGCTTAGTATACGTTGTAGAAAAAGATATTATCAAGATAATTTCTTGCAAATGGCATTATATCAATTAAAACGGAGCAGAAAAAATTTTTTTCTGCTTCGTCAATGATAAACCTGCGGGGAATGAATGAACGTACAAGCGATAAAGGTGAACAAAATGTATTTTTAGGGGTGAGACTATGTTAGAACATTATGATTTTTCTAATGCAATCAAAAATCCGTTTGCTGAGTTACTCAACGAAAACAGAACTATAATGCTCAACGATGATGTAATTGATCATAGTTTTGATTTGCGCTCTGCCGCTATTCGCTTAAATTCCGCAATCTGTTCAGAGGATATTTCAGGATTTTCATCATCGGGTTCAGGTTCTCTGTCTTGAAGAGCCTTCAGCTCTGCTCTTTGTTCCTCGGTAAGCGGCGTATTTTTGATTTCTTCAAAAGTTATTGATGTAATCATTATTAAATTATTAAAGTCTCCTTTCTGTTTTTGATATTTTATAGATAATTCGGCAGAAAATATCTTGAAAAATCCCGTTAAGCGTGATATTATATACTTATGAGTTACCAACTCTAAAGTTACTTTATAGAGAGGAAGAAGCATCATTATGTTTCATTGCCGAAAGAAAGAGCTTAACGACTTGAATCAGCGATACCAAAACGGGAAATTTGAGTGTATTGTCATATATGGGCGCAGACGTGTCGGAAAAACGGCACTGATCAATGAATTTTGCAAGGATAAGCCTGTGATTTTCTTTTCTGCCCTGAATGCTTCTCTGTCTGAAAATATCGAAAGTCTGTCCAGAGCCGTATATTTATATAAGAACCCCAAAGGAGATATATCGAAAGCACCGCTTTATTCGGGAACAGATGCAGTATTCCGTGAGATCACCGAACTTGCTAAGGAAAAACGCCTGATCTTTGTAATTGACGAGTATCCATATCTTGCAAAAGCAGAGCCTTCTGTATCCTCGAAGCTGCAGCATATCATGGATCATATCTGGCAGAACGGGCAGTTATTCCTGATTCTTTGCGGTTCTTCTATGAGTTTTATGGAAAATCAAGTTCTCAGTTCTCAAAGTCCGCTGTTCGGCAGAAGAACAAGTCAGATCAGGCTGGAAGCTCTGACTTACAAGGAAATATCGGAATTTTGCCTGAATCTGGATCCGGAGCAGCTTTCTCTGGTTTATGGCATTACCGGCGGAATCCCGCACTACATCAATAAACTTGATGTCAAAGACAGTGTAGATGAAGCACTACTGTCAAATTTCTTCGATACATCGAGCTATTTGTTTGAAGAACCCGAAAATCTGCTGAAACAGGAACTCCGCGAGCCTGCGATATACAACTCTATCATAACGGCGATTGCGGGAGGAGCATCACGATGTAATGAGATTGCTACCAAAATCGGAGCGGAAACGAGCTTTTGTTCCAAATATCTTAAAGTTCTGCTTGATCTGGGTATTATTCAGAAGGAAACACCGATCACAGAGCCTAAGAACAAAAAGACGATATATTCTATCGGTGATCCGTTCTTTCGGTTCTGGTATCGGTTTGTACCGCAGAATATGGCTGCTATCGGTTCCGGACGCTTCGATCAGATATACAGCAAAACCGTCAAACCGTATCTTCATGACTATATGGGGCTGATATTTGAGCAGATGTGCAGACAGTATCTTATGAAGTATGCCGAATCTCTGCCTGTTCTTCTGTCCAACGCAGGGCAATGGTGGGGGACCGACAAGCAGCTGCGGAAAGAAGTTCAGATCGACATCGTTGGTATACCTATCGAGGGAGATTCTTATCTGATCGGTTCCTGCAAGTATCGGAACGATAAGATAGGTGTTGATGAACTGGAGCTGATCAGACATTATTCTGCCGTATTCGGCAAAGGTAAGAACAACTATTACTATATCTTTTCGCTCGGAGGATTTACCGAAAACCTGATCGAATTGGAAAATCAAGGTGCAGTCACACTTGTGACATTGGCAGATTTGTATGCCTGATACGCAGCCATTCCCCACCGGGGAATGGCTGCGATTGCCTATTCTTCAATTTGCTGATGTGATGCATCTATTTCCTGTCTTTCCCTGATGATTTCACCAATCAAAGCAACTTTCGCGTCGATCTCTGCTATTTCTTCAGGTGTGAGCAATTCCGTTTCGAGTTCTCTGAATTCTCTGCCTATAGGACTGATTTTCTCCATATTCATTCTCCTGTTTTAGTCAAAGCTCTTATATATTCTTTCAGATATTTAAAAGGAAATGGAATCACCGTAAGCTGCCCGTTTCTGACGAAAGTCACATTCATCAGCGGCAGAAGTTTATCGAATAGATCTGGTGCATCTTCATATATCTCAATTTTACGGATATGTGCTGCTGTATGCAAATTACGCTTCATACCATAGCCTTTAACACCAACGAAATAATATATATTATTTTCATATCCGAATTTATTTATATCTATAACAGAATTAAGCAGTTCTTCTCTCTTCTCTTTGTTACGAAGATATGTATTACCATTAGAAAGTTCTTCATGTAGCTTAAATATCTCCGGAATAGTAATCCATCCGGTGTCAATTATACTGTTTATGTATCCATGACTATCTCGAATAATACCCTCTACAGTCTCAGAATTCAGCTTTGCCTGAGCAAATACATTCATACAATCACTATAAGATGTTTGTTCAAACAAGTTCCATTCCTGTTCTTCAATATCAAAACTGCCGTTGGGATGGACAGTCATAAAGAAATACCGTTCTGTATCGTCATAATTCGTCATCATTCCAAATGAAATATCTTCCGGAAATCCTAATTTACTCCAATCAAACAGACGAATCTGTCCAATCTGTAAATCAGACTTGATAACCAGCTCATGAATAGTGGTAAAAAATGCAGCACTTACATTCTCATTCAAGTTTTCAAAAGTAATGTGCTGTATTGATGAATCGGGATATCTTTTCTTATATGGATCATCTCTGCCCTGATAATATGCAACATCGTGGATAAGATACAAATTCAAACAGTTTTTTACAATACGCTTTCCTATAGGTGCAGTAACACTATATTCCGACAAAAGGAATTCTTGAAGTTTCTTGCTGAACGCTTGCGAATAATCATCACCGATGCCATCTACAATGCGAACCTTTTCTTCCTTAAGTATAGTTTCAACGAATACTTTATTCTCCGTTTCTATATTCGGAGCGTATCTTAGTGAAACATAATCCGTAACTTCTCTGAACCCGATTTCTGCAAATTCAGAAAACTGCTCATTGAATCGTTGGATTGTTGTAGAAACAACTCCCATTTTGCTTGATTCAAAAGCATTGACAGACCCTATTTTAAGAAAATCAATGTCACCTGTTTTCTTGTCGGATATCTGCCGTTGAATAAAAGCAGGATCCTTATCATTTTTGAGCCTTCTTCGCAGAGTATTGTTGACTGAAAGTACATACTTAGGATAGTCCTCAAATTTGAGCTTATCAAACTTTATCTTATCTTTTAGCTTTACGGAAGTAAATGTCTTTACATCAAACTCCAACAGATAATCTGCCGTTATATGAAGTTCTAAACACGGTATCTGCTCGGTAACTCCATTATGTTTTCGTAACCAAGTTGTATTGAAACAATACAAATGTCCGGTAAGATTATTGAATCTCAGTAAATCATTATTAACGCTTCCTAAGCTGTTTAACAGGAGCTGCAACAGAATGTAATCATCAAGCATATCACTCTGTATCTGTTCAAGTGTGACAGTATCAAATTCAGGTGCGTCAGAAAGTACCTTGTGAAGATGCTGCTTGTTATCTTCATTTTTATTCATCAACACATATAATCTTCTGCCGCTTTCATAACGCACAGCTTTAACATTTTTCTCCAATATCGGAACATCCAAAATATAAGCTCCGAACTTAAAATGCTTCATAGATGTTTCTACGCTAAAAATGTCATATCGTGCATTGATTTTTTCATGGATCAGCTTATATGTAATCCGGTTTGTTTTAATCGGTGTAGGCATTCAGGCACTCCTTTATACTTTCAACGGCATTCTGACATATTTCGATCTTCCCATTATCTTTAAGTAATGAAGGAACTATCAAAAAATCTGTCTTTCCCTTTACAAACTTTTGTATAGCATAGTCGTTCTTTGTCAATATATTTGAAATAATCACGCATTTACACCCACACTGCTCAGCTTTACCTTGAATTTTAGAAACTTCTTCGCTCCAGTTCATTTCTGTACCTTCATCCCAATTCTTAAAATCTACATATATAGACTTATCGGGAATCTTAAAGTCAAACAGTTCAAACTGTTCAGGATCGGTTATCTCTTCAAGTTCAATGTTCAGTATATTTAAAAACCAGAACTGTCCGGCAACCTCTCCAAGAGCGCCTTTATAAATATTATTCCAAATCGGAGGAGACATGATATAGTCATTGGGGATAAAAGAAACTGCATATCCTTGAGATATAAAGTAGCTGCGAAGAGACTCCCATTTCATCAGACGATCAAGCCGTGTATTATTTTCATTTTCTACACAATGAATGGTGTATTCTTTCTCAAATGAAATCCTGATCTTCCGATAATCTTCATCCTGAGAATAATACAGAATATTAGATAATTCGGGTAACTTTATATAATAATTATGGAAAATGAAATTTTTTTCTACATCCTTCTCAGAAGCTGTCGGATAACGGAGAACAAGCAGCCGCATATTTTTCCATTTCTTTATTGTTACTTCATTCCAAGGATAATTTAACAGACTTTCGATATCATGGAACGCTCGGCTGGAAATCAAAACTGCTTTGTCCTTCAACGAACCTGAAACAGGTAGCTTTCGCTGAGTCCCTTTTGCCCTATCAATCAAAGACATAAACTCATAATTAAGTATTCTGCCGTTCGTTACAGATAAATCAATATAATCTGCAATCCGATCATCCGCAAATATATAAATATCCGGATTTTTTTGGTTGGTACGACAGATTCGCCCAATAGCTTGGATCACGGCTTTAGTGGCATACATTCGAACACTTTGCTTATCATATACACTATCAACATAAACATTTTTCGGTATTTTTCTCAATGTATAGCAGCGAAAAGCCTTCTGTATATGCTTTGATGCAGAATCTATAGAAAGTTCAGATGATTCTAACAGGAATTCTACCTGAAAAAGGTACTTGACAAAACTTTCATCCTGCCAGTCATTTTCCATTTTTTCAAAAAGATGTGTCGGTTTGTCGAGATAGATTGCATCAAAATCCTTTTCATTTCTTGATAAAAAATCATTCGATCTTACGAGCCTTCCTTGCAATTCATCCGGAATTTTATATTGAAGGTTCTGCCCTGCACCAATTGTCTGATAGGCAGAAATCACAAAAACTTTATCACCTTTTGCAAGCCGATTAAGAATTTTGTCTTTTGATACTTCATAATCATCGCCTTTAAGATATTCAATATAGGGATTTTCTCTATCCGGACGTATTCCTGCCACTAAATTCAAAATATACTTAATTGATTCTGTACACAGTATATAATCATCCTTTGCAGGAAGTTTGGTCAGAATACAGAGCATAGAGCGAATATCTTGATGCGACAGAAATTTCTTAAAAGATATTGCTATCCGAGCATATCGTTCTTTGTTATAGCTGTTTTCTTCCTGTATTTCCTGCTCTAGTCTATAGAATATCTGTTCAGCCAGTTCTTTATCATCCAAAATATTGTACCATGTTCGTACCGAATATTTTCCTGCACCTATCAAATCTGTACGAATATTGATATTCTGATATCCGCTCTGACTGTATTTGAAATCATTCAAAAGTCTTTCGTGTTCTGCTTGAGATAATTTATAAAAACTGCTTTGCATTTTACTACGCAGATAGTGCAAGTCAAAATTTCCTATAACCGTCGGTACAGTTGCCGTGGCAGAAATTCCGATCACCTTAGCACGTTCACAAAGCTGAAGCAGTATCTTTTCAGGCGTATTCTGGAATGCACATAACATTATCTTTGACTGCATATCATGCATGGCATCATTTTCAAAACAATAATACCGAAATCCTTTTTCATAAACACTCAGATCATATTCTGTCCCCACAGTTTCAATGCTTCTTGAACTGCGATAGAACATCATCAACTGATCGGTAAGGTAATCTGCTTCATAAGAACGTAATTGAAATTGTGAAAGAATCGTATGTACTGCCTGCTCATATGTCAACTCGTTTTCTGTTTCTACACTTTGACGCTCTTTTTTCAATTGCTGATAGTTATTGGCAAAAATACTCACCATTTTCAGGAAAAAACTTATAAATCCACGTATTTCGCCCAACATTTCATAGATACGCTGATTTTTCTGAATAGGCTTTTCAGTAAAGTGTATATAGTTAATGCGCTTTTTTGTATCACAAACAGATGAAATATACTTGTTTTTCCCGTTCAGAACAGAACAAAACTTATGATCTTGAAACAAAAAATTTTTATAAGCGTTTTCTGCATCATCAGATGTTCGATGATTGAATTTAAGTGAATATTTGTCGTATATATCTATCGCTTTTCTATGAGTATTTGCAAGCATTCTCTCAAGTGAATGTATGTCATTATTAGACTTTCTGTTCTTTTGCTTATCCGAAAGTGTTGTCATATCAGCAGGAAAATCCATTGTCGCCATTGAAGTATAGATTGAGCGGAACAGATCAATGATATCAATTTTATCCTCTAAACCATTCTGAATAATATTCTTAAGCATAGTTTCTTTTGAAGAATCAAACTCATCTATGAAAACGACAGATTCTTCAATGATTTTATTGTTGTAAAATTGATATGGCGGTTCAATAATAGTAACATTCTGTGTAAGAAATTTATCCATACTCATAAATATGATCTGTCTGTCTAACGTAAAAACAGCAGGATATAACTTTCCTACCCATTTCCAGTCATTTTCTGTCTTGATTGCATAAAGACGCTCCTCGACCGATTTGTATTTGTATTTATCATTGAAAATTCCTGCAAATAACTTTCGAAAAGCGGGTTCTGTCTGTTTTCTAAATGTGATTTCTAATTGTTTCTCTATCTGCCGTTTTTGATAATCTGAAGAATCTTTTATGCTCTGCAAAATTTCTATTTCCTGCCGAAATTTTTTATATTCTTTAGTCTTAGTGATCTCCGCCGGAATTTCTTTTGCTATTGAATTGCTGTAGTTTGAGAGAATGGCTTCACTGATAGAATCAATGAACAGAAATTTTTCATCAAATTCCGATAATTTTCCTGCCGCGTCAAAACGATCTCTAAGGTCTTTGATAGGCAGATTCTTCTTTAGCGGAGTAATGAAGAAAAAGCGACGTTCCTTGTTTTCCTCAAGCTGACAAGCATCAAAGATATAGCTTAATACAGAATAAGTTTTTCCAAATCCGGTAGGCATATCAAGCAAAAAAAGTCCATTATCCGCATCATTTTCACAGTAGTTCTTTATACACTGATACATAAAATTTCTCCTCATACCAAATCCGCTTATTGTCCAATCTATATTACGGCTAAATCAATCAGAGCGACAATCGGCAGAATTAATGTTGTTTATAAGGGGCAAGGCTCGATTAAAAAACCAATCTTTTTCATCTTGATTCTTGAATATTCGAGCTTTAAACTTAACTCCAATGAGTGCACGTCCCCGACCTTTAGCGTGCAGTTCCTCATAATCCCATATATAGGCATACGGTGAGTTATTAAGCTCATTGATAGCAGGTTTAATTGTTTTATTAATAAGATTATAATCCCTCTTATACTCCTTTTCGCCTATTTGAAAAAAATCCCGAAGCTGTTCACAAGTAAAATCCCATTCCTCCTTAGGCTTATTTGGATTCTCGTTATGTTCACATACAATGAGCTGATACAGCCTTGTAGCATAATAACTATTGAATGTACACAGTGTACCAAGAAGCGACTGAGAATAATGGGCAACCAGATCTATAAGAAAAGGCTTGATATCATCAGACAGTCTTATAGTCAATGTTCCGTTGTCATACTTAGCACTGTTTACCCACTGGAAAATCTCCCATTTCTTTCGTCCTTTGGCATTTTCACCGCCGATCTGTATCTTAACGACACGCTGCAGCAAATTAGTACAAATGCCTTCTAAATCCCGATATAAACTGTCCGGTGTGATTCCCATAAATGCAGCAAGCTCAGGAACGGTTGTTGTATAGGTCTTGAAGTCCTTATCTTCCTTAACTACCTGAGCCATGGCAATATATAGTAGCTGAGCTTCTCTTAGTGACATTTTCTGTCGTCCTTTGATAAGATCATTTGCAGTTACAACGTAGTAATCGGAATTAAGCTTCAATTCATAGTTTTTTTCTTCCTTTTCAGCCATTGTTACCACCTCATAAACATTATATCATAGAACTACTCATTTGTCAATAAGTGGTTTTATTATTAGCAAGCCGACAAAAGGTAGTTTTATACTGTAATCAGTATGTTAAAAATTCATATCAACCGACAAAAAGTAGCAGAAAAAACAAGTATTCGCCGACAAAATGTAGTTTAATCACCGACAAAACGTAGCAGAAAGCCGACAAAATGTAGTTTAATCATCAAAAAGCGACACCCCTCAAACCCGCATAGCAACAGGGTTTGAGGGGTGTTCATAAAAAATTCATTTTTGACAAGTATTTAATAAGTAGTATTGTCTAAGTAGTCTGTCTAAGTAGCCGCAAGCGGCAGACCGATTTCACCAGAAAAAAAGACTGAAAAAATCGAAGCAAGTTATATACTAAAAACAGTATATAACTTGCTAACCCACTTTATGCTTGACAATTCGCTTAGATCGTTGTATAATTACTTAATAAATAATTACATTATTAGGAGGCATTTAACATGAACAATACAGAGAAGATATTGGAACTGAGAAACGGCTTTTACAAGTGGGTTTCTGATTATGTCGAGGAAAAAAGTACAACCGTCCGCAATCTGCGGCAGCCTTCCGAGGAGAGAGGAAAAAGAAAGAAAGGCAAGATTATTGGTATTGTCGGCAGCGTCACACAAGCGGTACAGATAAAGGCAGAGATAGAGGGTAGACTTGCGGATACTAACGCCCAGCTCGTCACTCTGGGCATGAAAACGGCATCTATTACGCCTATCAATATTAAAACCGAGATCATTAACCCTTCGGGGGACGTTGCTCTGACCGAAACCCCCGCAGAACGCCGCATACCTGTTGAGGGCAAGGCGTTGAGAAATGAAATTAAGAATTGCATAGAATACCTCAAAACACAGGAAAAAACCGATGATTGGGAGATAGGTACTACCGAGGAGCTTTATAAGAGCATTAAGGCGAGTGAGCTGTACATCAGAGGGACGGACAGCGGCTACGGATACCGTGTAACCTATTTCAGCGGTATGGATGGGTGCAGAAAGCAACAGAGCGTTTGTGATGTGCTGATTATTGTCGGAAACGAGGATACTAAGCTCGTGGACGCTCCTAAGAGGAAAGAAAGAGCAGATAAAGCAGAGCAGATCGGTGTGTATTATAATCATTTTGCGGGGGCTGCGGTTCTGCACAGGGTTTATGCTTTTGACAAGAGATATATCAATCGCCACTTAAAAAGATTGGATAATAAGTAATCATAATATTAAGACGATGATTTGCTGATTTGTGTATATAATTTACTTGACAATGTATATACATATTGTTATAATAATATAGAGGAGAAAGATAAATATGACACAGGTTAATTTTCGTATTGATGATGATGTAAAAGCCAATGCTGAGAAAGCTCTTAAAGATATGGGGCTTTCTATGTCAGCAGCTATTACAATGTTTCTCGTTAAAGTAGGCAGAGAGAAACGAATACCTTTTGAGATTACGGCAAATGATCCCTTTTATTCAGAGGAAAATATGGTAAGATTAAGGCACTCTGCGGCTCAGATGGAACAAAATGGCGGTACAATACACGAAATAGGAGCGTTGTCAAAGGAGAATGTATAGTGATTGTTAGAACTACATTAGAGGAGGTTTTATCAAAGTCTTTGACCGAGGAACAAATGAAAATGCTTGAAGCATTGAAAAACATTACTCCTGAACCTGATAATGAATGTCCTGAGATAACGGCAGAACAGTTTGCAAGATTTAAGAAAGTCTCTTTGAAAAAGTGAAATCAAGAGGTGTGTTAAATGATAAAAACAGATAAACCTTATATCAAATGGGAAGATGTGAAGAAGGAATACTTTACATCGGAAGAAATTGCAGAGAGTGATCTAAGAGTCACTATCATAAGCAGATTGATAAGCATCCGAGAGGAAAATAGTGGTGTACAAGAAACCTCATAACTGTGTTAAAGACTTGTATTTCACTGAAAATAGTTTATATCAAGACAAACACCGTCATATACGACGGTGTTTGATGTTTTTATGTATCTAAGATGTTCTGGAGAAGTTTTTCTGATTGCAGACTTGACAAATCAAAAAATATATGATATAATTTGCACAACACATAAAACACATTGTGTTATAACACATAACACATAACACGAAAAGGTGGCGGACTTATGCTTACTAATAACAATAATGAAGATTTAAAAACCCGTTCATTCAGAATATCCGAAAGTGTGGCAGAGAAATTCAAGCAGATATCCGAGGACTTCGACAATCAGAACGCAGCTCTTGAAAGTATGATATCTGCTTATGAGATACAGTCAGCAAAGGCTGTTCTTACAGATCGGCAGACCGATATATCTGATTATGATTCTCACTTGCAGGCTATTCAGAGTGCTTTTCTCCACTCTCTGGAGATCAATGAGAACGCAGAGAAGCGTATCAGAGCGGAGTTCCAGAACCTTTTATCGAGCAAGGATGAGATGATAATGATGCTGCAGGAGCAGCTCGAAGCAGCTAAGGCGAACGGCACAAAGGCAGAACAGACATTACAGGAGCTTACCGACAGGGCAGAACAGGACGCTCAGGCAGCCAACGAACAGATAGCGGAGTATATAAAACAGGCTGAAAATGCAGAAGCCGCTAAAAATGCCGCAGAACGCGCCACAGAAGCCGCAGAAACCGCTCGTAAAGAACTGCACGATATTTTACACGATACAAAACAGCAGCTCACAGAGAGCCGTACAGACGCTCTCAGAGCCAAAGAGGAAAAAGAGAAGAGTGATGAAAAGATAAAAGAACTCTCTGAACAGCTTTCAGAACAGCGGAAAAGAGCCGAAAAAGCCGAAAGTGAACTTGAAAAGCAGAAATCTGCCGCCGATATCACAGCCGAACGTGCCGCAGTAGCTTTAGAAAAGGCTGTTGTTGAGGAACAAAGCAAATATACTAAGCAGATACATTCACTGTATGAAGAAATAGACAGCCTCAGAAAGACGATCATGGAACTGTCTGCCGCTGAGAAAAAAAAGAGGTGATTGCAGATCATGGAGAAAACAAGTAAGAAATCTATAGAAGAAACGTTCGATGGGGATAATGAAAAAAATACTCCGGAAGTAATTGATTCAGATCCGTTTTACAGTGCTGAAAATATTGCCGAAATCAAACGAAGGATAGACGAGATTCAATCGGGAGTAAGTATACTTAAAGCACATGATTTGGTTGAGGTAGACGATCAATGACAATAGTTTCAATAAGAAAGTTCTACTGAAACAATGATTCGGCAGAACTTTTTTATCTGAAGAAAGAAGTGATGTTATGAGTACTAGAGAAAGAGCATCGAACATTTTCAATGTACTGACAGAGCAGGAGCTTGAGATTTTTGTTTATCTTTTTGGCGATAAACACAGGGAATGCACAGAAAAAGTCTATCAAGGTGAAACAAGGATAGAATCCTTATCTGCGGCATTTGCTCAGCTAGGGCAGAGCTGCTTTATGAATGGAAGGGAGCCACAGCATCAGACCGTGAGAGAAAGCCTATGCAGTTATGATAATTCAATCTTACAGCTATTAAGAGAAGAAAAAGAAGCTAAGATATCAGGCGGACTCTATAACGAACTTCAAGTAAGAATGACTTATAATTCAAACCATATAGAGGGGATTAGGATAACTGAAGATCAGACAAGATTGATATATGAAACCAATACGATTTATGCCGACAAAGGCA
>Ga0326514_10002128_pt1 | contig 12662 bp, 10 predicted proteins | sample 3_2548_0518_D_FD_203653 | JGI IMG/M metagenome (GOLD analysis project Ga0326514, IMG submission 203653) | Bovine rumen microbial communities from UC Davis, California, United States - 3_2548_0518 | ecosystem: Host-associated > Mammals > Digestive system > Stomach > Rumen | place: USA...
ACATCAAAGCCATGCAACAGCAAGCCCATGATCTGGGCATTGTCATGTCTGAAGAGGACGTGAAAGCCTCAGCTGCATTCCAGGACTCTTTGCAGAACATGACGCAAAGCTTCGACGGACTGGAAAATCGGATGACCGCGAAGTTCCTGCCCGGAATCACGACGATCATGGACGGTCTGACGCAGCTCTTTGCGGGAGATTCTGCCCAGGGCGTTGCGCTGATCAAAGAGGGCATTGCCGGCATTTCCGACAAGGTCACAGAGGTTCTGCCCACGTTGGTCGAGACTGGCAGCACGATCATGAGCGCGATTCTTGACGCGATTTCAGAGGCGCTTCCCACAATCGTTCCGCTTGCGACCGACATTCTGACTACTTTGGCCGGCGCAATCGTCAAGGCTTTGCCGACGGTGTTTACTGCCGGCGCGGATATTATTGTAAATCTGGTCGGCAGTCTGATCGAACATGCTCCGGAGCTGGCAGAGGGTGCGGTTAAGGCGGTCGAAGCCCTGACCGGCGGCATTGCGGATCTCTTCCCCACCATTATCGAAAAGGGCGGGGAGATAATAACCAATCTTGTGGCAGGCATCTCCGGCGAGACCGGCGAAAACTCGACACTTCTCACTACAATCGGGGCCGCCCTGGAAAGTATTATCGGTAAGCTGGACGAGATCCTGCCGAACATTCTTGCGAAGGGCGGAGAGATTGTCGGCCAGCTGGTTAATGCGATTGGCAACGAAGAAAGTGGTCTTCCGAACATTCTGAAAGCTTTCGGGGACTTCGGCGGTAAGATCATTGCCACGCTGGATGAGCACGCGCCGGGGATCGCAGAGGCGATCAAAACGATCATGTCCGGGTTTGAACCATTCATCCCTGCTATCGAAAAAATGGTAACAACGGTCGCCGAGCAGCTGCCCAAAATCATCGAATCCTTTAACGGAATCGTGAAGGAGATCAGCCCGATCATCGACAGCATCAGCGGCCTGATCAACCAGATCGGAGACACGGTCGCCACGATTGTTGGCAGCATCGGCACAAATCTCACTCTGATCGTGGATGCTTTCAGCAGCCTTAACAAATCGCTCGCCACACCGATCACGGCAATCGGTGAGGCCATCAGCGGTATCATCGACTCCATCTCTAATGGTGTCGTGAAGATCAACGAATCTGTTGCAGGCATTCTTGAGAAGCTGGCGGGCGTCTTTGACAGCATCGGGGACGCTGCCACAAAAGCGGGCGATGGGTTTGCTACGGTTGCGGATGCGGCGATCAGGCTGGCCAACCAAACGAATGTGCTTGATCTGGTCACAACGATGGGCGGGATTGCCAAGGGCATCAAGGACATTAACCACGAAGCCGGATGGATGGCAGACCATGACATTGCCACCAAACTGGAGAAGATCGGCCCCCCGCTGAAGTCTATCACGACCGACGCTGTCGGTCTGGACGTTGCCGCAACTAACATCGTGGGCCTTGCCGAATCCATTAAGGGCCTTAACAACGAGGTCAAAGACGGCGGAAAAATTGGTAGCAGCATCGACACGATTACGGGAGCTGTTAAAGGGCTGTCAGATCAGGTGGCCGCCACGGGCGAAGATATCGGAAAGTTTGTCGAAGCAGCTGGGGAATCCTTCAGCGCATTTAACGAGGGCACCGGGACCACGCTGGCCGCGATGGAGGAAACCTTTAAGGGCAAAAACTACAATTTCAAGTATTACATGACGGATGCTTTCGACAATATCAACCAGCTGAGCCTTGATCCGGTGGTTGAGACGGTCAGTAAAGCTCTCGGCGCGATTGACGAGCTTTTTGCCGGAGTGACGTGGACTTTGCCGCACATCAGTACCCCGCACTTTTACTGGTCAGGCGAATGGGATACGGATGGATCCGATGGATATATGAGTGCTCCGTCCCTTAACGTGAAGTGGTACGACAAGGGCGGTGTTTTCACCCAGCCGACCGTGATCGGTATCGCAGAAAAGCGGCCCGAGTTTGTCGGCGCCCTGGACGATCTCCGCGACATCGTCCGAGAGGAAGCGGGGCCGCATGACGTGACGATTAACGTATATGGCGCTGAAGGCCAGGATGTCCGGCGGCTGGCCGACATCGTGATGGAGCGGATCCAGCATAGCATTGATAGAAGGGAGGCTGCGTTTGCATGATCACTTGGAATGGTGTCACGTCGGACAGCCTCGGAATCTTTGTTGAGGCTGCCCCGGAGTACGAGAAGCCGGCCCGGAAGGTCGATGTGTATTCGGTCCCCGGCCGCAGCGGTGACATTATCCGCCCGCAGAACGCCTGGAACAACGTTAAACAATCTTATGAAATCTTCGCCGGGAATGGATCGCAGCACGCTGTCCCCGGCGCTTTTTCCAGTGTGGCGGGGTGGCTATACGGTCCGTCAGGGTATTGCCGCCTGGAGGACGATTTCGATCCTACGCATTTCCGCATGGCGCACTTCGACGGACCTTTCGATGTAGAAAACATCATGACCCGTGTCGGGCGGGCAACGATTGAGTTTGACTGCAAACCACAACGTTTCTTGAAGAGCGGTGAAGAGTCAGAAATAATTCTGGCAGCGGACACGATCACAAACCCGACCGCATTCGCTTCCAGGCCGCTCCTGCTGGTTACCGGCGGAGGGCTTGCCGGCACGGTAACGGTTAACGGGACGGTTTTTTCCATCAGCGCCACAAGCGTGCCGATCTATATCGACTGCGAAACGATGAATTGCTATGACGGGAACGGAAACAACAAAAACGGGATTGTTTCCAGCAGCACGAGCGAATTTGCGACTCTCGCGCCTGGCGAAAACGCAATCGGTTTTGGCGGCGCTGTCAGCTCGGTTCAGATCACTCCGCGCTGGTGGGAACTTTAAGGAGGTGGAGCCATGATTCCTATCCTGCACCCGGCTGACTCCACCAGCTGGTTGACTTTTGGCCTTGGTGCGCTGTCCGATGCGATTTCCTGCGAGGTGCTGGAAGAGCGCAACGGACAGTATGAACTGGAAATGACATATCCGGTCAGTGGGCAGCATTACTTAGAGCTGGCGCTGAGAAAAATCATCCTGGCAAAACCAAACTTCAGCGACAACCCGCAGCCATTCCGGATCTATAACATATCCAGGCCGCTGAACGGCATTGTTACTGTCAGCGCACAGCATATCTGTTACGACCTTAGTGGCTATGTGGTGAGTCCTTTCTCAGCGGTCGGCGTTCAGTCCGCTTTGGTCGCCCTGACAGCGAACGCTACACCGTCACCGTGTCCGTTCACGTTTGAGTCCGACATGAGCGGCGGCGGCACGATGGAAGTCACCAAACCGATGTCGATTCGGGCGTTGATGGGCGGGACCGAGGGATCAATCCTTGACCACTGGACGGGGGAATGGTCCTACAACGGCCGCACTTGCCGATTCGATGCCAATCGCGGAATGGATCGCGGCGTAACGATTCGGTACGGCAAAAACCTGACGAGCATTGAGCAGGAAGAGAACAACGCAAGTGTTTATACCGGCATCTATCCGTTCTGGTACAACACAGAGACAAAAGCCCTTGTCACGCTGACGGAAAAGACGATTAACGTCCCCGGGAGCTTCGGATATACGAAAATCTGCCCGGTAGATCTGAGCGACCGCTTTGAATCGGAGCCGACGGAGGCCCAGCTGAGGGCAGCAGCTCAGACATATATCAGCAGCAACGGCATCGGCGTACCAGCGGTGAATCTTAGGCTAGGCTTTGTCCAGCTTGAAGAGATCAAAGAGCGGGTAGATCTTTGTGACACCGTTCACGTGTACTTTGACGCGCTGGGTGTCAGCGCGTCAGCAAAGTGCGTCCGGACGCGGTGGAATGTTCTCAAGGAGCAGTATAACGAGATTGAGCTCGGATCCATCCGGACTTCGATTGCCAAAACTATTGCCGGGATCAGGGAAACGGCTGAGCAGGCGCATACCGCAACATCGACGTTGGCGGACACAGCGCGGACCGTCTCCCAGAAGATCACCGGCCAGCTTGGCGGTTACGTCGTCATGAACGACACCGACAGCGACGGCCAACCGGACGAGATCCTGATCATGGATTCGCCGGACAAGGAAACCGCTGTGAACGTTATCCGGATGAATAACGGCGGTATCGCCTTCAGCCAGGATGGATATAACGGAACCTACGGCACCGCGTGGAGCATCGACGGTCAGTTTGTGGCCGACTACATCACTTCCGGCACGCTGCAGGCGAACCTGATCCAGATCCTCGGTACGACAAACTTTTATTGGGACGCCGGGAACATCTACATCATTAACCCCAATGACAACGGCCAGCAAATTCGTATTGGCCAGTACGATGGCACACGGTACGGCATCGGGTTCACTCGTGACGGTGGCCTGACCTGGCAGACAGCAATGGATTTCCAGGGCCTGAATGTATCCGCAACCGGCTTTTCAAAGACCTATGTCTCACTCACGCCTCCGGATCCGGCTGATTACGGCCTCGAGACTTTCAACGTCGGTGATGTCTGGGTAGAATCGGACAGGCGTTACACATGGAATGAAGTCGGTGAAAATACATGGTCATGGGCGGCGCAGCGCACCTGGCAGGAGCTGGGCGGCGCTACCGAGCCGAATATGTACACCTGGAATGGCGGCAGCTGGCAGAAGATCTACGACGGCGAGTCTTTCACAAGCTTTGAAACCAGGCTAACCGTTGCAGAACAGAGCATTGCGGCGGCTGTTGTTTCGGTCGCTTCGAAGGGCGTAACCTATATCCAGCTGACTGACCCGCGCAATGATTCCGACGTTACTGTCAACCTCGGCGATCACTGGGTGAAGGCAGATCCCGGGCACGACATCGTAACGTGGAATCACGCTTCCACAATGACCTGGGACACTTTGGCAAGCAATCTGACCTGGAACAATCTGGAGGGCGTGATCGAGTACGCCTGGGACGGCTACGAGTGGATCCCGGTTTCGGATCATGGCGCGGAAGTCAGGCACGAAACAGCCATTGTCGAAACCGATAAGCAAATCACTCTGATGGCTCAGTCTCAGACGCTCATGAACGATCAGCTTGTTGAGAATACTGCCCAGCTGACAATCCAGGCTAACCGGATAGCGAGCGAGGTCACGCAGCGCAAAGCCGGGGAAGCTACGATGACCAGTAGGATAAATCAGAATGCGAGCAGTATCACCTCCGAAGTAAGTCGGGCAAAGTCTTCTGAAGGCTCTCTGTCTTCCCGAATCACCCAAACAGAAGGCAGTATCACCTCCGAAGTAAATCGGGCAAAATCTTCTGAAAGCAGCTTGTCCTCGAGGATATCTCAGAACGCCGGCAGTATCACCTCTGAGGTGTCCAGGGCAAAATCTTCTGAAAGCTCTCTATCCTCCCGAATCACCCAAACAGAAGGCAGTATCACTTCAGAAGTCTCGAGATCAAAATCGGCAGAAAGCAGCTTGTCCTCGAGGATATCTCAGAACGCCGGCAGTATCACCTCCGAAGTAAATCGGGCAAAGTCTTCTGAAGGCTCTCTGTCTTCCCGAATTACTCAAACAGAGGGCAGTATCACCTCCGAAGTAAATCGAGCAAAATCTTCTGAAAGCTCTCTGTCTTCCAGAATCACTCAAACAGAGGGCAGTATCACCTCCGAAGTAAATCGAGCAAAATCTTCTGAAAGCTCTCTGTCTTCCAGAATCACTCAAACAGAGGGCAGTATCACCTCCGAGGTGTCCAGGGCAAAGTCTGCTGAGAGCTCAATCAGATCGAGTTATGTTGCCAAGTCAATCGTCGAGATCAGCGACAACAAGATTGAACTCAGCTGCTTGAAGTTCGACAGCTTGGGTTCACAGTCAAGCGGGATCTACATCTCGCCGACGGCAATCAAGATCTCGTCCGGCGGAACCTTCGAACTGACATCGAGCTATTTCAATGTAGACAAGACCGGCAAAATCACCGCGACATCCGGCACGATTGGCGGGTGGCAGATCACGCCAACGGAGCTGCGCCGGTTAAGTTCTGTCACCGATGGAGTAGCCTCGACGCAGTACGGCGCCTTCCTTTTTTCACCGAGCGCCATATCTTCCACATCGAGGGCGATTGCGATCGGATCCAGGGCCTGGAACGGCTCGTCCTATGGCGGATGGTCTTATCCGTTCTATGTAGATTATTCAGGCAAGTTAACAGCCACGGCTGCGACGATCCAAGGGAATATCACAGTTGATTCGATCTCCTTCAGCAACGGCGTCACAATGAACGCCGAAAATCTGACTGATGGTTCGATCGGGACTTCGAAGATTGGCGACGGATCGGTGACGTATTCCAAGGGGAGCTCCGGTGTTAAGACATCGCTCGATAATGGCGACGCTGCAAAGGCTACCATCGACAGCCTGATTGCCGGCTCGATCACCGCCACGGAACTCTCCGCGACAAAGGTCACAGCATCCACGGTTTCGCTGAATTATCTGAAAATCAGCGGAGGATCGAGCCGCAACGTCTCGTGGTTTAACGCCAACAACCTGGGCGGCAAATTCGTGCTCGGGTACGCGCCATAAAAGGAGTGAACAGAATGGAGCTATCAGTTAAAACGGCAACAGGACAAGAGTTCGAGGTCCGTTTCGCCGCGTCCACGACGGCGGGAGTCACGCAGCTGTTGTACATCGAGTTTGTTGGTTATTCCATGATGGACATCGTCCCGGTGTTTTCCGATACTGCCGAAACCAGTCATATTGAAGGTTATGTCGAGGACGAACTGAGCAAGACGTGGGACGGGTACACCAACCTGATCGAAGCGATTGTCCTGGCGGAATCCGGAAACATCAGAATCGCACTGACCGTCCCGATGGACGTCCTGGGCGAATGATCGGAGGGCAGCATGAAGCAATTCAGAATCATAAAAGCATACAAGGCACTCATAAAACTGGGCCAGCAAGATCTTCCGATCAGGCTGGCCTTTGATCTGTTCAAGATCAAGCAGGCCTTGCAGCCTCAGTGGGACTTTCAGGTGGACGAAGAGAACAAGCTGGCCGCCGGCGCAAAGGTCGATGCTGACGGCACCGTTACTTTTAACACACCGGAAGATGCAGATGCGTTCCGGAAGAAGCTCTCAGAACTGAACAACATTGACGTGAATCTGAAGGTTAAGCCGGTTCGGATTCCTCTGTCGATCCCCGGCGCGGTGTTATCCATGAACGACATCGAAGCCCTTGACGGCTTTGTCGTGTTTACGATTACAGAGAAAGGTGAGTGACTAAAATGGCAGCAACGGGAACCCCGACCACAAATATCGGATTGAGACGGCCCCAGGGGACCGACCCGGCAAGTGTGGATGATATTAACTATAATTCTTTGCGGCTTGACAACGTGATCGGGGCGGTAGGTAATCAATCTATCGCTGCGCAGATCAATGGGTTGAAAAGTGATGTGGGTTCGTTGGTTGGGCAGAAGGCACTTGTCAGTTCGGCAAGCAGCGCTAGTGTCACGCTGGAGTTCGGAATTAACAGCCGCCGCTATCTCATTTTTGGAATGTCGGGATACGTGTCCCAGAGCTTTGCTGCGATTGTGATAGTCGGTGGGTCGGGGCAAGTAACGATCCTGGAGATCGCAAAAGGTGCTTCCGTGACTCTCGACACCAGCGTGAGCAACCAGCTTGGCGTTTCGTATGTAACATCGACCGTTTCCAACTTCCTTATCTTTGCCGTATCGCAAGCACATGCGGACGCAGTTACGATGTCTTAACGCGATGCTCAACTTCACGCAAGGAGGCCCTCGGCATGAATCCCAAGCCCGTTCTCGACATCATCGTCACGCACTACAAAGAGGACTGGCAGGTGGGCGAAAAGCTTTTCACGCTCCTAAACCTTCAGCGTGGCGTGGATCTGGATAGCTTCCGGGTCACAATCGTTAATGATGGAGAGGATTGCCACCTGCCGGAGACTCCCCTACTTGGACTTCGGTATCCGGTCCGGCAGATCGATATCCCACATGGCGGCGTATCGGCGGCACGGAATGCGGGGATGGACGCGGCAGAAGCGGACTGGATTATGTTCTGCGACTTCGATGATACGTTTGCCAGCATCTACGCTTTGCGGGATATCTTCAACGTCTTGCCGGCAGAGAAGTACAATATGCTGCACTTCCGTATGGTTTCCGAAGATTTCATGAACGGGGAAAATGTTCTGTACTACCCGTCGAAGGATACGGATTATGTTTTCTGCCACGGCAAACTGTACAGGCGGCAGTTTTTGGTGGACAACGATCTGCGTTTTGACCCGGAGTTGAACTTTAACGAGGACAGCGCGTTCAACAACATTTTGGTGACCAAATGCCACTATAGCACGATAGGGTACGTAGAGTCGACATTCCCTGTCTATGCTTGGGTATACCGGACCGGGAGCGTAACGCATTCTGGGCGGGAGGATGAAGCTGCCTGGGGGCAGTTCCGCAGGAATCTGAAGGTCACAGCGGCCAACGAGCCCCGCGGAGATGAGTTCTTCAATGGCATGATCACCAGGACAGTTTACGACACCTGGTACATGATCCAGGGCAAACGGATCAGCGACAAGATGAAATCGCAGATCATGGAACAGTTTATACCGTGGGTACGTGACAAGATGGACCGTTTCGGCAACGTCACAGCCGATAAACTAAGACGGATCATTGAGCTGGGACACCTGGAGCTTCTGGATCCGGATGAAAACGTACCGGACAGCATCTCGCTTGTCCGAGACTGGGTAGAAGCCAACGTTTCAAAGTAAGGAGGCACAACCAATGGACGACAATCACCACATCATCCCGGTGACCTACTCAGGGTCCGGCTCGTACCGAACCAGGGCGGTCTACCAGTACGATTATGGCCAGATCCTCAGTTTTGACGGTTTCGATCTGCCGGATGCTTTCGAGGTGCATTTTTATACTGGCGGCGGAGAGAGTGTGACCGTGATCGGACACGACGATCAGGTTGCCATTCCGGACAGTCTGCTGCAGATCCAGCGCACCGTCACCATATGGCTTTTCCTGCACGACACGGAGGACGACGGCGAGACCCGTTTTGTGATCGAGATCCCAGTCCGGGGGCGGAGTGCGATCACCGACGAGGAGCCGACGCCGGAAGAGCAGAGCGTGATCACCCAGGCCATCGCGGCTCTTCAGACTGCCGTAACGAAAACCGAAGCAGCCCAGGATGCAGCGGAGACAGCTCAGGAAGCGGCTGAAACTGCTCAGACCGGGGCTGAGACCGCTCAGAGTGCAGCAGAGGCGGCACGGGATACGGCTGTGTCTGCGGCGGCCAGCGCGGCATCTTCTGCGTCTGCGTCTGGTCAGAGTGCGGCCACAGCGACAGAACGCGCAGCTGAGGCGGTAGAGGCAGCGAGCAGCGCAACCGGGTCGGCAAGTTCAGCGGCTCAGAGTGCGACCACGGCAACGGAACAGGCGTCGGCTGCTTCCGGATCCGCTTCGGCGGCGGCTCAGAGTGCGACCAGTGCGGCCACATCGGCAAGCAATGCGGCGTCCAGCGCATCGGGAGCGGCTCAAAGCGCAACAGCGGCCGGTCAGAGCAAAAGCACTGCAGAGTCGGCGGCTATTGCGGCCACGGCGGCCATGGAGGCTTCAGAGGCTGCCCAGACCGCTGCAGAGGCATCGGCATCGTCTGCTTCAGGATCGGCAGCAGCTGCGTCCGGTAGCGCGGAAGCTGCGTCCGGGTCCGCCGACGCGGCTGCAGAAAGTGCCAGAGAGGCGGCGGAGACGGTAGAAGAAATCTCTGGCGTGGTTCAGGACGTTTCTGAGTTAAAGAGCGCCTTAACCAAAACAGGAATAGACATATCAAGGCTTTTTGTCTACGAACAGCCGTCTATTACCGCCGATAGAGGACTCCTGCTACTGCATGTTGAGACCGGAGACAGCATCACGATCAAACGAGTTGACGGCGAACCGTTTGATCAAGTTGACCAAATCAGATTTTATGATAAAAACGGAAACTATATTACATATTGGGGCACGACAACGGGTTTGGTCGAACGAACATTTACATATTCCGAGCAGGAAACGGCTGAATACATAAGTCTTTATCTCATATCGGCAAACTCGCCGGAAATTTGCGTGACCAACAACAGCAGTAAAAGCCTACTGTTGGCTGAGATAAACGAAAGAAAAAATCAGTATAACGCCTTAAACTATAGCGTCGAAAATTTAAATGATAACATCGAATATATTTCAAAGGGTAAACAGCCTTACGATTTAATATCAAACTCTTACTGGAAGTACAACGGAATACCGGGAGCATATAACGGCTGGTCCAGAACTGGTTTTATTCCATGCGATTCTGGAAGCACATTATATATTTATTCCCCGTTAGCATCTACGTGGAATATGTTTTTCAAATCGGATGTAGAGGGCAATCTATCGGACATAAAGGCCACGTTTACAGTAAACGAGGGGCTTAACGAGATTGCCGTGCCGTCTGATGCGCATTTTTACGGGATGTCAAATACGACTGCGGCCATGGGAAATACATATCAAAAGGCATTAGTGACTTATGATGAATATAAAAAGACTCCACAAGTCGTCGACCCTTCAGATATTACATCATTAAATCCGAGAGAAAGTGTTGGACAAAAAATCATACAGGCAGCTCGCCGAACAAATTTGTGGAACACAAGCCCACAACCTGCTGACCCGTTTGTATTGTCTGTTCTTACAGATTTGCACGGCGACAAGGATAATCTTGAAAGGTACTTACAGTATACGAGCAAATATGAAGATTATATTGACAGCATGCTTTCTCTTGGCGACATGGTTCTTACAAAATATTCTGATGATTTTAATTATTGGTTAGACACAGATAGCTCGGATGAAATAATGCTAACTATTGGGAACCATGACGTGTGGCTGACCGGACTGGCAACGTCAGAAAATGCGGATAAAGTAGACGTTTATGCGAAGTATTTTGCGCCTAAAATATCAACATGGGGCAACGGCATCGTACAGCCAACAAACGCGCAAGCTGATGGGTTGATGTACTGGTATAAGGATTATACAGCTAAAGGCGTCAGGTTGATCGTGCTCGACTGTATGTACTGGACTGAGGCTCAAAATACATGGTTTGTGAACGCGCTGTCCGATGCGCGTACAAAGAACCTGCACGTTATCGCTGTACAGCACTACAACCCGACAAAATCACTCACAGAGATAGACTGTAATTTCTATTCGCTTGATTACGGTTTTAACAATCTGGTGCAGAGTACTGGCGCGGCTCAAATGCTGGCAGATGTTGATACGTTTATTACAGGCGGTGGCGTTTTTGTGTGCTGGTTAAGCGGTGATGCACATTATGATGCGTTCGGCGTCTACACGGCGCAGAGCGGGAATAAGCAATTATGCCTTACCTTTGAGAATGCGGGCATAAGCTCACTCTGGGGTGATGCGAACAGGATTACCGGACAGAAATCGCAGGACTCGTTTAACATAGTATCAGCTGATGCTTACTCGAAGCTGGTCAAGGTTGTACGCGTCGGAAACAATATGGATAGGTATATGCGACGCAAAGAATGTATTTGCTGGGACTATCAAAATCACAGAATGATAGCGGCTGAGTAAAACTAAGGACTTTTTCACGCTTTAATAAATAACACAATAAGCGCTACCGGAGAACACCAGTAGCACCGCAGAACGACAGAAAAAAGGAGAAGAGCATGGATATTGAGAAGAACTTCACCTATCACGCTCCGAAGGGAGATCAGGCGAGCCGCTATCAGTGCATCAGGGACACGGCAAAAGGCTTTGCCCTCCTGTTGAATAGTGCTTGTCCGGATAGCCGGGAAAAGAGCCTTGCATTTACGAAGCTGGAAGAGGTCGTAATGTGGGCGAATGCCTCGATTGCCCGGAATGAATGAAAAAGAGATGGGCTACCTCATCAGTAGCCCTTCCCCGTCAGCCATTGCTCCAACGCTTTCTTGATCGCCCAAGCCTTGTCTCGCTCATCATCCTCGCAGTATTTTTCCAGCCTTTCGTAAAGATCGGGTGGCAGTGAGGTCGAGAACTTGATGACTTTTGGCTTGGGTGGATCGCCAAAGCGTGGACGGCCCCGGTTGGTACGTGGTTCGTTGTCCATACGTATCACCTCAAGGCCATCATAGCATGGCTGTCAAGTGGTTCTGACTTAAAGAGTGTTCTACGGCAATGCCCGGAAACCCTTATAAATCAAGGGGTTTCTGGGCAACAAAAATTGGAGGTGACCATTAACACACATCAATACACACTGATGTGGTATAATGTGACCGTGCAAAACCGTAAGGTTTTAGGGGACGGCGTTCCGGCGTTGTTCCTATTTTCAAAAAAGAAGGGGGCTACTGCCCCGTCAATTGATTCGTCAACTGTCAACCGATTCGTCAATTGATTCGTCAATAGCCCTTCTTCTTCAACCATTCATCGAGCGCACGTTGGATTACCCATGACCGGGGCCTATCCTCATCTTCCCGGTACTTTTCCAGACGCTTCAGGATGGATGGCGGGAGTGTGACATTGACACGCTGATACAGCCCTTCTTCGGCTGGATCGCCTTCAATGCCACGCAAGTTACGGCCTCCATTGATACCCATCGTTGTATCACCTCCGTCTAAGGCTATTATAACGATGGGTGTCAATAGGCATATATGGCTAACGATAGGGAGCCAACTTTTGGAGTGACCA
>Ga0326514_10002129_pt1 | contig 12657 bp, 11 predicted proteins | sample 3_2548_0518_D_FD_203653 | JGI IMG/M metagenome (GOLD analysis project Ga0326514, IMG submission 203653) | Bovine rumen microbial communities from UC Davis, California, United States - 3_2548_0518 | ecosystem: Host-associated > Mammals > Digestive system > Stomach > Rumen | place: USA...
ACGCTGCATGTTCCTTTCAAGGCCTCCTGGTTCAGGAATGACGCCCGTATTTACAACCATGATCTGGCCAAGCTGTCTCTGGGACTGGCGACTTCCGCATTCCGGCCGGAAAGTCCCCTTTCCAAATATAGTCAGCCGGCAGACTATAATCTGCGGGCCTTTCTGGATCAGGCAGGGTTTAATCATCTGCGCAGCGATGATTACGATAAGGATCCCAGTAAGTATACTGTTTCCACGGTAATGGGACATCAGACGATCGGTGACGGGGCGGACTCCTTTGAGTTGATTGTTATAGGAATCTGCGGGCAGGGATATGCGGACGAATGGGAATCCAATCTGTCCGTCGGCACAGGAAAGAATCCCACAGGCTTCTCCAGTGCCGCCCACCTTGTATATGACCGTGTATTCGGCTATATTTCGGAGAACCATCTGAAGGGAAAGATGAAGGTCTGGCTCTCCGGATTCTCGAGGGCTGCGGCTGTTTCCAATATCACTGCATCTCTACTGTCGGATTCGGATACATTCTCTCAGGAAAATGTTTTTGCCTATACATTCGCGACGCCGATGACCGTTCGCGACACAGAGCCGAAATTATATGAGAATATCTTCAATATCTGCGGGAAAATGGATCCGGTTACAAATATTCCGTTTGCGGACTGGGGATATTCCCGATACGGGATCACCTTCCACACGCCGGCGATAGAAACCGATTCTGATTTCTGGCTGAAACGAGAGAAAGCAGATGTTGTGTACAAGGAAATCCTCGGCATTTCCTATTGGGCAAATCCGGACATGAGCGGCCAGCTGAGGGTTCTGACGGACTGTCTGCTGCATATCTGTCCGGATGTGGAAACCTATCATAAAAGCCTGGAGAAATATCTGATTTCTCTATGGGAAAAGCATGATGCGGTCAGTGTAATGACCCGCCTTCTGGAGATGTCGGAAGATCCGATTCTGATCAATGACGACAACCGGCTGGAAGCAAATATTCTGCTGAACCAGATTTCGTATCTGTTATTGGATTATGTCGGTATGGAGAATTCTTTCCGGAGGTTTAATCAGAAGGCTTCTATGGGAGCAAACTTAATGCAGGCACATACACCGGAGTTATATGTGTCCTGGGTTTTCTCCGTGGATGATCCTGCGGCATTATACAGTGATTCTTCCAACTATACGATGCTTTATGTCAGCGGGGATACTGTAGTTACGCTCAACAGGGATAAGAAAGTCCTGGAAACGCTGGAGTCGGGTGACAATAATATCGAATCTCATCAATACCTGAGTATCCGTGACCATAAAAGCACCGTTTTGATTCCCCGTGATCAGGAGTATGAGGTATCCATACGTTCCAACAGGGAGCAGACCGTGGAGGTCTTTGAGGCGGGATTTCAGGTGGGAAGACAGGCTCCGGAAGAAACGCTGAAGTATTCCAGTGATATGAAGACCGGGGATGTAATGACCATCGCTTACAGTGCGGGGGAAAGAGTTTTATCGCCGGATGGTTTTATCGTATCTTTCACCGACTATCAGCAGGAAAAGGAACTTACCGAAAGTGAACTGTTACTGAATGCATACAGTTATCCGGATAATGTGACCTGGAGGGATCTGGTCCTCTTCTTCCTGATGGCGGCGGTCCTGCTGCTTACAAGTGTCTTATTTATTATCTCTCTGGTGTCGATGTGGATCCGTCACCACTACAAACGGAAGCATGGATTTATTCCGAAAGACATGCGCTTCCGCCCGCTGCCGATCATTTGCTTTTTCCTCATCCAGGAGGTCTTCCTGACCAAGGAGTTCATTACTGCTCTCTATAAGCCTTCTTCGGAATCGATCATCTCTTTCAAGTTTGTGATCGGAGTCCTGATTCTGATCATTGCAGTCTATGGATATCGGAGAAGAAAGAACAGATTCCATCGGACGATCATTTATGCGGTAGTCCTGCTGAGCGGCGCAGATATCATGATGACCACTTCCATCGCCGCAGGAGCGGTGCTGTATATCGCAGCTTATATCCTGCTCTGTGCCAACTATGCCAGAGAAGACAGGCCCGGAATATTCCGTATCCTGATCTGGATCGCGCTGTCTGCGGCCGCAATCAGTTTCCTGATGAAAATCGATGGTGATTTTGGCTATCTGTGGTACCTGGCTGTCCTGTATATTATTACAGGAACGGCTCTTGTGGTGACATCCTTTACGCACTCTGCCAGGATCTCCCGCGGCTCCTTCCTTCTTTTTACCGCAGGAATCCTGATTGTTCTGAACACGGCATGGGGAAACAACTTCTTTTTGCACTTTGGCTCTGCCGCGCTGCATTATATTGCGATGTGCATCGTGGCCAGCGCAGGAAGCGGGTTTACCTTACCGACAATTGTTCCGGAATATGCTTCCGAATCGGAGTAAGGCCCTGCCGGAGTTATACTTGTCTTTTCCGCGCGGTTGTTTTATGATTTTTATAGTTCGATAACTGATAGCATTTAGTCGTTTTCTCGTTTTCTAATGAAAGAGGGTGCCATGAAAATACTTGTATTATTAAAAGAAGTTCCGGTAGTCTCCGAAATCAGGATCAATCGTCAATATTTTACGATTGACAGAAGCGGTGTCGGCAAGATGATGAACCCGGCAGATCGTCATGCGATCGAGGCAGCATTGGTGCTGGCCAATGCCCGCGGCGGCGAGGTCACAGCCATGACCATGGGACCGGAGAGCAGTGAAAGCATTCTGCGGGAAGCGGTTTCCCTGGGCGTAAAAGCGGCATACCGGCTGACGGACAAAGTTTTCGCGGGAGCGGACACTTTGGCCACAGCAGCCGTATTGAAGGCTGCAATCGATGCAACCGGTCCGTATGATGCGGTTTTCTGCGGCGCCAGCTCGATTGACGGTGTGACCGGACAGATTCCGGCCAAGCTGGGCACCATGCTGGGGTACGGTATTCTTACAAATGCCTGTAAGATCGAGATCACAGAAGCGGGTCTGACGATCGACCGCAAGGCCGGTACCGGCTATGAGAAGCTGACCGCTTCCTTCCCTCTTGTCTGCTCTGTCACAGAGGATGCCAATACACCGAGAAAGCCCTCCATCAAAGGCAGAACGATGTCCAAGAGGCTTGTTGTTGAAGTGCTGGATAACGAGAAACTGCAGATTCCGGCAGAAAGTTTAAAGAGCCCGTCAAAGGTGATTGGATTATTCCCGCCGCCTGCGCTTGAAAAGGGACAGATGATTCCCGGTGAAGATCCGGAAGCGGCAGTCGCGGAACTGGTTGAATTACTGCAGGGACAAGCGGCCTTTTGATTGAGATTGATTTGATCGGGAGATTTAATCGATTGAGATGAAAAGGAGGAAAACCAAGGAGGAAGACCATGAGCAATCAGAATATCTGGGTGTTTTTTGAATTGTCCGACGGCCGGCCTAAGAGAGTCTGCCTTGAAATGATGCAGAAAGCAAAGGCACTCGCAGAGGGAAGTTCCGGGAAGGCTGCAGCTGTGATCATCGATCCGGAACCGGAGGAGGCATCCAAAGCGGCCTTTGAAAACGGTGCGGACCAGGTCCTGGTCGTACGGCAGAAGTTTTTCTTTGAGAGCGCGGCATACATTCTGGAAAAGCTGGCGGCAAAATATGAGCCGAAAATTGTCATGATCGGCGCAACCACGGAAGGACGGGATCTTGCAGCGTCCGCCAGCGCACGTCTGCACTGCGGAATCGCAAGTGAATGTACCGATGTGGTTATCACGGGAAGCGGCGTTTTCTGGATTCGTCCGTCCTATGACGGCAGGCTGAATACCAATATCGGTATTGAAGAGGCTCCGATGATCGGAACCTTCAAACCGGGAATCTTTAAACTGGAAGAACCCGCAGCCGGCAGAAGCGGCGAACTGTATGAGGAAACCGTTGAGGTGCCTGCTGGGGTCCTGCTCACACAGCTTCTGGGCTTCACGCCGGACGATGAGCTGACAAAAGCCAACATTGAGGACGCTGAGATTATTGTCGCAGGCGGACGCGGCGTCGGAAGCAAGGAGGGATTCGGTCAGCTGTATGAACTGGCAGCAGTGCTTGGCGGCAGTGTCGGCGCAAGCCGGGCTGCAGTGGATGAGGGCTGGATCGGAAAAGATTACCAGATCGGAATTACCGGTAAGACGGTTGCGCCCAGGCTTTATATCGGCTTTGGCATTTCCGGTGCGCTCCCCCATGTCAACGGAATCAAGGAATCCGATATTATCGTGGCAGTGAATACAGATCCGAATGCGCCGATCTTCGGTGTGGCAAATTATGGAATTGTTGCAGATCTGAATGTAATATGCCCCGCATTGACAAAGAAAGTCAGGGAGATGAAGGGATAAAATCCGGGATTCGCCCGCGGGTCCTGTGCGCGAGTCATAAAAAAGAAAAGGGACTGTGCTTTTTTCACAGTCCCTTTTTCATTAAAATACCGGCGCAGAGCCTCCTGAGCAGAGGTATGATTTTGTTAAGCAGCGGCTCCAACCGGGCCGCAGTCCGCTGAATTATTCGACGGGCTTAAATTCTTCCTTTCCGGCGCCGCAAAGAGGACATTCCCAATCATCGGGAAGATCTTCAAAGGCTGTACCAGGAGCTACACCATTCTCTTCGTCACCGACAGCGGGGTCATAAATGTAACCGCATAATCCACATTCATACTTCATAGTATTTCTCCTTTCAGAAAAGAAATAAGTGTTACTGTATCATTATAGCATTCAGGTGAATGCAATAGAAGGAGTATCGTAAATGATGAAAAAGAAAATGACGGCTCTGCTGCTGATCGGGATCCTCTGTCTTTCTCTGGCTGCCTGTGGAGGGAGCAGTGTCAAAACGTCACAGGAAGACAGCAGTTTTGAGAAAAAAATGCTGAATATAGTTGACGACGAGGAGACAGATTCCGATGAAGAAACGGAAGACGGTCAGCTGGAAGTTCCGGATGCTGTCAAAAACATCAGTCCTGAAGATGATCAGGCATTGACGGGCGTACTGACGGAAGACTCCTATACCAATGAATATTTCGGGCTTAAGCTTAACAGGTGCGAAGGCGGCACGATCGAAAGCTTTATGGATTCAGGGACTGACCTTATGCTGCTGAGCGAGACCTATGCAGACGGAATCGGCAGTATTATTATCCAGTCACAGGATGTTGATGGCGGCGGCTATGTATCTATGAGTATTTCCGCGCTTTCTTCCAAAGAACAGGGAAAAGATGCGGAAGTCCTGGCAATGGAACGTCTGGAACTGGAGCAGAAGATCAACGGTGCATTGGAGAATACGGCTGAGTGTTCTGTTGAAGCGATCAATGTTGCCGGAGAGGAGCACCCCGCTTATCAGGAGATTTCTGATGACGAAGAGGGCAGGACTAAGTCGGCAGCAATTTATATTGTCAAAGGTGATTTCCGATGCAGCATAACTGTTTATGCGGCAGAAGATAAATTTGAAGAAATGCTCAATCTTATTGAAAAAATCTGATCACTGTTCCCAAATCCGGGATGCTTTTGCGTGGTTTACAGGGAACCTGCTTAATCGTTCAGGTTCGACAGGGGAACCGATCCGGTTTTCAGGGAGGATATGGCAATGAAATCTTTATTGATTAAGGACACTACGAGAGAGGAGCGGCAGCGGATCGTCCACCAGGCGCTCTGGGGCGCATGCGGTATCGACTGCGAGTTCTGTTCCGGCTGCGACAACCGCGGCGGCGGGCGAATTGAGAGCATCTACCAACCCTATATCGACGGCATAAAGGAGATCCGGGAGATCAATGCGGAGTACAACGCTCCGTTTGTCCGTGGATAGGGAAGGAGCGGACCGTTTTCGGCAGCAGTGTGATTGCCTCATCAGCTGAATACTGAATGAAGTGAAAAGCGTCAGTTTTCAAGGATTCTATGAACTCCTGGAAGCGGGCGCTTTCTTTTTGCATGGCGATTGACTTTTTACGCAAAACCAAGAATAATTGGCAAAGAAACAGATTTGTGTAAGCGAAATGATTATGCGGGAGGTTTTTATGAGCTATTTCACGCTGAAAAGCGGAGAGAAATTATATTATGAGGACAGGGGACAAGGGTCGGAGACCCTGATCATGATGCACGGCTGGACAAACTCTCACGAGGTCTTTCTGAAGCCGGTGGAAACGCTGCAGAAACAGGCCAGATGCATCATCTTTGATTACCGGGGACACAGCGGGAGCAAAAATGCCAACAGCGGGAACCCCACTATGGAAACGCTGGCGGCAGATCTGAATGAGATCATTGAGGGGCTTTCACTCTCCAATATCACACTTCTGGGATGGTCCATGGGCGCCGGTGTCATACTCAACTATGTCCGGATTTATGGCTGTGACAGTCTGAAACAGATCATTCTCTGTGATATGACGCCCAGGCAGCTCAATGATGAGGAGTGGAAACTTGGACTGTATCAGGGCAGATATACGAAAGAAAACATGGAGAGGGATGCGAATAAGGATTTCTATACCCTGTATAAAGATTTCGCCATCGGCGCTATCCCAAAGCTGGGGAAAATACCCGGATTTCTCCTGAAGAGACCCCTGAAGAAGAGACTGGCAGACTGCGATGAATCCGTACTGAAAAGTCTGGCGGCCTCCATGAAAACCCAGGACAACCGCCCGGCAGTCGGACAGATCACGGTTCCGGTCACGTATTTTTATGCAGATCCCGGTTCGCTGTTCTCACCGGAACTTGCAGGCTGGTACAAAGAGCATGTGGTGACATCCTACAGGGCTGTCTGCTTCCGGAACAGTACACACATGCTGGTCATTGATTATCCTGAGAAGTTTGCGGAGGAAGTCAGCACCGTCCTTCGCTCCTGAAGGGAGTGCTGTGATAACAGGAAGGAGGGAAAGAGAATGTTTTCCTATATCTGGCCGATCGCCCTGGTGGTGGCATCCAATACCATCTATCAGATCTGTGCCAAATCCGTGCCTGAGGAGATGAATCCGTTCGCATCGATCATAGTCACTTATCTGGTCGGGGCGGCGGCGAGCGCAGTCTTTTATTTTGTGCTTGGGCCTGACGGGAATCTGATGAAGGAATTCGGAAAACTGAATTGGGCCCCCTTTGTTCTCGGCTTTGCCATTGTCGGGCTGGAAGCCGGATGGATTTATGCATATAAGGCGGGCTGGCAGGTCAGCACAGGGTTCATCGTGCAGAGCTCTTTTCTGGCCATGGTCCTTCTCCTTGTCGGCTATCTCCTCTATCACGAGGCCCTGACCTGGAACAAGCTGCTTGGGGCAGTGATCTGCCTGATCGGACTTATCTTTATTAACTATAAATGAATATCCATCGTTCTGTTCACATCCTGTCAAGGCAGCCTGTATGGTGACAGCCATCTTTATGCGGCGGGGTCTTCCGTCGTCTTCCCGCAACGTGTTCTGTTCTCGGTTCGGTTTGTATTCTGTTTCGCAGCAGGTCTGTTTAGATAGCGGACTGCATGATACAATAGAGTTAAGGCACCGGATTTTATGGAGTTTCGGAAGGAGGATTTAGATCATGATCGGAGAAATGCTGAGAAGCACTGTCGGCTGGCCTGCGGGAATAAGTGCTGTCCCGGACAAGATTGAATCCGTGCAGAAAGAGTTCCGTGTAGAACACGACTCAATCGGCGATAAGGAAGTCCCTGCGGATGCCTATTATGGGGTGCAGACGCTTCGGGCGGTGGAGAACTTCCGGATTACCGGCCTCAACCTGCATCCGGAGCTTATCAACAGCCTTGTTCAGATCAAAAAGGCGGCAGCAATAACGAACTGTGAGATTGGCTTGCTGGATCCAAAGAAATCCGAAGCGATTGTAAACGCTTGCGATGAGATCCTCGCCGGAAATTTCCGTCTTCATTTTGTGGTTGATCCGATACAGGGGGGTGCGGGGACTTCTCTTAACATGAACGCCAACGAAGTGATCGCCAACCGGGCGATCGAGCTTCTGGGAGGAAAAAAGGGAGAGTACAGCCTGATCCATCCCAATGATCATGTCAATCTCGGTCAGTCTACCAACGACGTGATCCCCACCGCGGGAAAGATGACAACGATCCGCCTGCTCATGAAGCTGCGGCTGCAGCTGCAGTGCCTGCAGCTTGCGCTGTCGAACAAGGCAGAGGAATTCAACCATGTGATCAAGATGGGACGCACCCAGATGCAGGACGCGGTCCCGATCCGGCTGGGTCAGGAATTCAGAGCTTATGCAGACGCGGTCACGAGAAACATCGTCCGGATCGAAAAAGCGGCTGAAGAAATGAGGCCCCTCAATATGGGAGGAACAGCGATCGGTACGGGTGTCAACGCCGATACAGCCTATCTGGAGAGGATTGTTCCTGTACTCAATGAAGTTTCGGGTATGAATTTCGTCCAGGCGGCAGATCTGATCGATTCCACGCAGAATCTGGATCCCTTCGTGGCTGTTTCCGGTGCAGTAAAGACCTGCGCAGTCACCCTTTCAAAGATTGCGAATGATCTGAGGCTTATGTCATCCGGTCCCAGAGCGGGCTTCGGAGAGATCAATCTGCCCGCCATGCAGAACGGTTCCTCTATCATGCCCGGCAAAGTCAACCCCGTGATCCCGGAGGTTGTCAACCAGGTGTCATTCAACGTGATCGGAAATGATGTGACGATCACAATGGCGGCAGAAGCCGGCCAGCTGGAATTGAATGCCTTTGAGCCCATCATCTTTTACAATCTGTTCCAGTCCATTGACACGCTGGGATTCGCAACCGAAACCTTCGTTGACAACTGCATCACCGGAATCACAGCCAACGAGGAGAGATGCCGCGAACTGGTGGAGAACAGCGTCGGCATCGTGACAACGCTTGCTCCTGTCATTGGCTATCAGCGGGCGGCGGACATAGCCAAAAAGGCACTCAAACAGAACAGGCCCGTGCGGGAAATCATTCTCGAAGAAAAAATCATGGAACCGGAAGAACTGTCCAGGGTTCTGGATCCTGTCAGTATGACAGAACCGGGAATCAGGCATTGATAATAGTTTGTACTTCAGATGTTCAAGACGGGTTGATGCTGAAGAGAAATACCTGCATACCGTGATGGGTCCTGCAGGTCGATCGGAGTAAGGAGAAGGACGCATGCGGAAAAAAAGCAGACAGCATGTTTATATAATGCGGGGGATGACTCTCGCTCTATGTCTTGCGTTTCTGCTTCCGCTGCTGACTGTTTTTGCGGACACTGCAGAGGCAGAGACTGCAAAGACTTCAGAGACAGCAAAGACTTCTGAGACTGCAAAGGCTTCTGAGACAGCAAAGACTTCTGAGACTGAAAAGACAACAGATGCGCAGAATGATGAAAATACTCTGGCCGTGGATCCTGTGTATGAGAAGGACAACTACTCGGCAGTTCTCTACAACAATACCAACGGCCTGCCGACTTCCGAAGCTAATGATATTGTCCAGACCAGCGAAGGTTTTATCTGGATCGGAAGTTACAGCGGTCTGGTACGATATGACGGCAATACCTTCGAGCGTGTGGATTCCACCACCGGAGTTGCCAATGTTTCGGATCTGTATGTGGATCAAAAGGACAGGCTCTGGATCGGTACCAACGACAACGGCCTTGCATTGATGGAGCGCGGACAGTTCCGGATGTGGAAGGAGGAAGACGGTCTTGGTTCAGCCAAGATCCAGGCAATTACAGAGGACGCTAACGGCACAATCTATGTCGGTACCACAGCGGGCATCTCAATGATCGATGCGGATATGAAGCTGACATCGGTAGATGATCCCCGGATTGACAATGCATACATTGAGCAGCTTTGTCTGGGAAGCGACGGCCTGCTTCACTGTATCACGAATGAGGAGGAATACTTCACACTTCGCGGCAGCGAGCTGGTGGATTATATGGACCACACACAGGTCGGTGACAAGAAGATCACATGTATAGAGCCTGATCAGAATGAACCCGGGAAGCTGTATATTGGAACCGGGGATTACGGATTCTATCACGGCAATCTGACACAGGATTTTGAAGAGATGGAATATGTGGACATCTCTCCCCTGTACGATGTCTTTGATATTCAGCAGTACGGAGACCGGCTCTGGATCAGCGCGATCAATGGAATCGGTGTGCTGGATGACCGGGGATTTCACCAGTTGAAAGATCTGCCCATGGATAATTCCATCTGCAAGATCATGACAGATTACGAAGGAAACCTTTGGTTTGCTTCCAACCGGCAGGGGGTGATGAAGCTTGTATCCAATCAGTTTCTGGATATCTTTGTGCGATACAATCTGCCCCAGGCGGTTGTTAATGCCACCTGCATCTATAATGGCCGGCTGTTTATCGGTTCGGATACAGGCCTGACAGTTCTCGATGACAAAGAACAGGTGCGAACGCTGCCCCTGTCATCTGTGAAGCATGCCTCCGGACAAGAGATGGGAGAATCGGACCTGCTGAAAATGCTGGATGGCTGCCGCATTCGTTCGATGATTAAGGACAGCCGCGGCAGGCTGTGGATTTCGACCTGGCGGTCCAGGGGCCTTGTGTGCTATGACGGAGATTCGGTGACAGTCTTTACTGTGAAAGACGGTCTGATTTCCGATCATATCCGGACAGTCTGTGAGACGGATGACGGATCGATGCTTGTGGTTGTCACCGGCGGTGTCAATGTGATCAGGGACGGCCGTGTTGCTGCCGGTTACGGAGAAAGCGATGGGATCGCTAATTCCGAGAGCCTGACTGTGGCCGCAGCGCCCAATGGGGATATCGTTCTGGGATCCAACGGCGGGGGCATTTATATTATCAATGAAGAAGGAGTACGGAATATCGGCAAACGGGAAGGCCTGGCCTCGGGAATCGTCATGCGGGTCAAATACGATTCCGAGCACCATGTCTTCTGGATCGTGACCAGTAATTCCCTCGCATGGATGAGCGAGGACTACCGGGTGACCACTGTACAGAACTTCCCCTATTCCAACAATTTCGACCTCTATAGCAACAGCAAGGGAGATCTGTGGATTCTCAGCAGCAACGGGATCTATGTCCTTCCGGCGGCAGAACTGCTGGAGAACAAAGAGATTCACGCCGTTCACTACGGGATTGCAAACGGTCTGCCCCATATTGCCACCAGCAACTCCTACAGTGAACTGACACCGGAAGGTGATTTGTACATTGCAGGCAGTACCGGTGTGGCTAAGGTCAATGTCGAAGCTCCTCTGGAGATTATCAGCGATCTCAAACAGGCTGTACCTTATATTGAAGCGGACGGCGAACGTCTGTATCCCGATGAGTCAGGCGGCTTTACGATTCCCTCTAATGTCCAGAAGCTGACGATCTATGGCTTTGTCTACAACTATCTGCTGACGGATCCCCAGGTGTCTTATTGCCTGCAGGGCTTTGACAGGGAGCCTGTGACCGTCAGGCGCAGTGAACTGGATCCGGTGTCCTATACGAATCTTCCCGGCGGATCCTATCGCTTCGTGATGGAGATCAAGGACGCCATGGGAAGAGGGAGCAACAAGCTTTCCATCCCGATCATCAAGGAAAAGACGCTGTTTGAGAACACCTGGTTCTATATTGCGGCCGGCCTTTGCACGGTGCTTCTTCTGGCTGTTCTGATGAGGTTTTATGTCCGGCGCAAGATGTCTGTCATAGAGAAAAAACACAAGGAGGAAGCAGAACGGGCACAGCTTGAAAACGAACTGGAAATGGCAGCACAGATCCAGGTAAGCATGCTCCCGTCAGCTTTTCCGGCCTTCCCTGAGCGCGTGGAATTTGATGTTTTTGCACATATGGATCCGGCCAGGAACATCGGCGGAGATTTCTTTGATTTCTTCCTGATTGATGATGACCATCTGGGCCTTGTCATTGCGGATGTCTCCGGAAAAGGAATCCCTGCGGCACTGTTCATGATGGTCTCAAAAATACTGATCAAGAACAGCGCTTTGGCAGGCATGTCACCGGCCAGGACCCTGGAGACAGTCAACAGGCAGATTTGTGAGAATAATGAAGAGGAGATGTTTGTCACGGTATGGCTGGGAGTCCTTGAGATTTCCAGCGGAAAACTCACCGCCGCAAATGCCGGACATGAATACCCCGTCGTAAAAACGCCGGGCGGAAAGTTTTCACTTATCAAGGATAAACATGGTCTGGTGGTCGGCGGTATGGACAGTGTGATCTACAGAGACTATGAACTCATCCTTTCCCCTGGAGCAAAGCTGTTTGTGTACACTGATGGCGTACCCGAAGCCATAGATGCGGGCGGGCGGTTCTTCGGAATCGACCGTATGCTGGATGCGTTGAACAGGAACAGGGACGGAAGTCCTTACGAGATCCTCCGAGATGTCCACCGTGCCGTGGATACCTTTGTCGGCGATGCTGAGCAGTTTGACGATCTGACTATGCTCTGTCTGGAATATAAGGGTCCTCTGACATCAGCTACCTGATCCATTTGTCTGTGACGGTCGGTTTGTCGTATCCCCAGTCCTCATCCACTGCATGAACGACCATCTGAAAGCCGTTTTTCCTGAGCACGTCTTTTGAGAAAAATCTTTGCAGACCAAGTATAAACCACAATCTGCATAAGCAAAAGAGCTCTAAACCCTGCTGCTGTATGATCGGGTTTTCGAAAATGAATACAGGGATCATTCCCCTTTCGTGAGGAGTGATCCCTGTATTTTTTATTTATGAAGAATAAACTCTGTCTACCACCTGAT
>Ga0326514_10002130_pt1 | contig 12656 bp, 12 predicted proteins | sample 3_2548_0518_D_FD_203653 | JGI IMG/M metagenome (GOLD analysis project Ga0326514, IMG submission 203653) | Bovine rumen microbial communities from UC Davis, California, United States - 3_2548_0518 | ecosystem: Host-associated > Mammals > Digestive system > Stomach > Rumen | place: USA...
GAAGGCCATGAAGAAACTCAATGAGGCGCTTAGAAGTCATGATAGGCGGCTTGATGACCAACTACACGAACTATCAAATATTAAGGAACGCCTTGATATTCTTGAGTCGGGTCATCCTGATAGTGACATCGATTACGGTGAGGTTGATGACGATGCTAACGTTATTGCGGTATGGTTTAACGGTAAGAAGTATATACCGGAAGATAAGCTGGATGAGAATACCAGCACGTTCTATGCCGACAATAAGGTTGTGGCTGAGACTACCAGACCAGAGGAGACCCGCTGTTGTGCTACATGTCAGCATTACCGTCCGGAATCAGGATATTCAACATGTGATCTTAGCACCTGGCTGCATGTGACAAAGAAATATGCAACCATGACCGACCCTGCTTGTAATAACTATGAGAAAGCCTCAAAACCCTGTGCCTCGTCTGATAAAGGCGAAGTAGAGTATATATGTGGTATATATGAGGAAATTGGCGGAAATGGTGAGACCGAGCGGTTGACAAAAAAGCTTGCAGATCTTAATTATTATTATAACGTGGGTCTTATGTCAACAGCCACATACATGCATAGGTGGGAGGAGCTGCTGCAGAAATGATTCCTGAATGGCTTTCCCACAAGTTGCGTAATAGGAACATTGATATTTCTATTACGAAACTGAATGCCAGATCAATGGGTCGGATACTTGTTGAGCTCAGGGATTCTGCTGATAAGAAAGGTGGAAAGTCCTGGGCTCAAACTTTTGATCCTGATGATCCGGAGATTGTTAGTAAAGTGACTGCATATATTTTGCAGTTCATGGATACGAGTATACATTGAATATATTTAGGAGGTGATTAAGATGGTTCGTATGAGTCTCAGTGAGCTGACTATTCACAGAAATAGAAATAGAAATAACTTTATAGATCTGTTAAGCGCCGATTCTCTCATTCCTCACATCGAAATTGAAGGATCAATTCGTAGCGCTGATATTCAAGAACTCAATGATATGTTTCGTATAGGGCCTATATATTTGATGACTAAGGTTGAGGCTGAAGAATATTTGGAACTCAAACGTGCAGAAGAGGTAAGAAAATTTAAAGAAACAGCAGAAACAAAGGAGGAAAACAATGATGAAGAATGTGATTAATGGAAAAACAGAAGTTGTAACTATCGAAGACATGCCGAGACAGGTTATTCCGGGGACATCGGACTATGACGACGCTGCCTGGTGTCCGAGCTGTGCTGCGCTGTTCAGAAAAGGAACAGAGAACTGGGGTCGTGAAGTCTGCGGGCATTGCGGTCAGCCTCTTGCATGGCCGAAGGAGTAACGATGGCCGACTTTGTAACTCAGGCTGAACCTGATGGATTCGCGTGTGATATTCTCAAGGGGCGATTAGTGAAGTCGTCCTTTGAGACTATTGAATATTTTTCGCATATGGATGCTTGTGTTAGGACTAAAGATAGCCCGCCGTATAACAGTTGTCCGTTGTTACCAAAAGAGCTTAAGGCTCCGAGGGATTGAGGAGGAGTTATGATATTTAAGGACGAGTTTTTCGATTCTATGCCGATTCCAAGGACATATGCCTGCGATCCGCATAAACATTGGTGCTGTAATAAATCGGGTTGTGTGTTCAATCTTGATATTCCAGAAACAGCGAAGGTGTGTGACAGTACCGCACATATAGAATTCAAATGGGACGGTGTATCAGTGCGCGTGGGGCATTATGGAAACGCATTGATTCGGAGGAATGACGATGGCTGATTTCTTCAAAGATAATCTCGGATATGAATTAGCCGACTGCATTTGTGGTGAGAGACCAGAGCTTGTTTCTATGAGTGGGATTAACACAATTGGCTATTGCCCATATTTATATTTTGTGGTGCGGTGTCCAAAATGCGGGCGTACTGTAGGGCCATGCGTCGATGAAGAAGATGCTGTTTCCGATTGGAACAGGTATATGAAAAAGAAGGAGTGAGCGTTATTTATGAAGCTATCGAATGTAATAATTATCCTGGTTTTTGTATTAACCTTGGCCATTTTTGGTGTCTATGCCTACGGGATTTGCAACTCAGATTTACCAACATGGGCCAAGCTTTGGTTGATATTTAGAGGCTAATCCCACATATTTGTCCCAGTTTTCCCACTTAAATCCCAGTTTTTTTCTGGGAAAAGTGGGATTTTTGGGACGGATTTTTGGTCGATTTTGGCCATTTTTAGCCGCTTTTTTGTATTTTTTACTTATTTTTGGCCATTTTTGTACCATTTTGTCCCAGTTTCCCAGTTTTTTATATATTTTAAATTCTATAGAAAATAAAAATTAATATATATAGAATTTTGGCGAAAAAAAAGTGGGATTCTGGGACAAAGTGGGATTTTGCAAAAAATCGCGCAGATTTCTTATTTTTAGAAAGGAGGAGGTTGAATGTATGAATGAATGACAAATATGACTTATCATTTAATTATGACTTCATCGAACCCGTAGTAAAAGCGACCCGTTATGGGTATGATATTTTTCTCGATTTTCAATTGGTTCCCAGTAAGCATCTGATGATCCGAGGCTCAAGCTTTTATGCTATGTATGACTGGGAGACTGGGTTATGGACCACAGAGATGTCTCGAGCAATTTATATTCTGGATTCGCTTGCTTTTGAGTTCTATGAACAGTTCGTTGAAACACATCAGGATTCGAATTGTAACTTGTTATTGCTTCGGAATGTTAGTAGTGGACGAATCGATAAGTGGCATCTGTTCTGCAAGAAGCAAATGTGGGACAACTGGCAACCTCTGAATCAGAAAGTGATATTCCAGAATACAGAGGTCAAACCTGAGGATCACGCATCATTCAAGTTGCCATATGCTATTGGAGAAGGTAGTATTGATAATTACCAGAAGTTGTTCTATCCGTTGTATGCTCCTGAACAAATGCAGAAATTGGAATGGGCAACTGGTGCGATAATCTCTGGCTTTTCAAAAGAATGTCAGAAAATGTTTGTTCTATTCGGTGGTGGTGGATCCGGCAAGTCTACATGGTTGGATTTACAGGCTGATTCTCTGTTTGCTGGCTATAACGGCGTTGTTAAGGTCAAGGATCTTGTTAGAGGCAATTCGTCATTTCCGTTGGAGACAATGAAGAATGCGCCATTGATAACCATTGATGATGATGCCAAGCTGGATCGAATTGAGGATAACACCCTACTCAACAGTATTGTCTCCCATGGCGCTATCCCAATGAATACCAAATTTCAGAGTATTTATGAGATCAGATTTCATACAATGCTGTGTATAGGCACGAACACACCCGTACAAATTACAGATGCTAAATCTGGTTTGTTGCGTCGAGTTATTGATGTTCGACCTACCGGAAACAAGCACCCGTACAAAGAGTACATGAAGTTGAAGAATGGAATGCAGTATGAGCTCGGTGCAATTGCCTATCATTGTTTGAAGGTTTTTGAGGAACTCGGACCTGATTACTATGAGAGTTATGTACCTGTGAGTATGATGGCTGCTACGAATGATTTCTATGACTTCATAGATTCAGAGTATGGTTGGTTTCGGGAACAGAATGAAGTTACTCTTGCTGAAGCTTGGAAACGTTACCAGCAGTATGTTATTGATGCCGCAGTCAAGTATCCGTTTAGTCGACGAATAGTAATGAATCAGCTTCAGGACTATTTCCTCGATTATAAGAAGGAGTCCAGGGTTGGAACCAGACATGTTCGTAATTTATATTCAGGCTTCAAGTATTGGGAGTTTGGGTATGAGAAGCGAGAAATAGAAAAAGGAGGAGATGTTGGAGATGAGAGGACCGTAGAAGATGATGAAGATGAAAACGAAGGGAGTTGGCTTAGGTTTGACTGTACAAAATCGCTACTTGATATTCTCTTAGCAGATTGTTTGGCTCAGGTTGCAGGTAGAACTGAGAAACCAGTTAAGCCATGGGCCGAGGTGACAACGCGGCTAAAAGATATTGATACAAGTAGAGTACACTATGTCAAAGTTCCACTGAACCATATTGTGATTGACTTCGATTTGAAAGATGAAACAGGTCAGAAGTCATTTTTGTTGAATTGGAAAGCCGCTTCACAATGGCCTGCGACATATGCGGAGCTGAGTAAAGGCGGTGCTGGTATTCATCTTCACTATTTATATTCTGGCGATGTGGAACAATTAAGTCGACTTTATGATACCGACATAGAGATCAAAGTGTTCACGGGAGGGGCTTCTTTAAGGCGACGCGTTAGTAAATGCAATGATATTCCAGTTGCGACCTATACCGGCATCCTCCCATTAAAGGAGGTGAGGAAAACGGTTGACTGGAATGGTGTAAAGAATGAGAAGATGCTAAGACGTATGATCGTCAAGAACATGCTCAAGTGTTACCATGCTAATACTAAGCCTTCTGTGGATTATATTTACGACCTGTTACAAGAGGCCTACGACAATGGTCTCAAGTATGACGTAAGTGATCTTGAACCTAAAGTCATTCAGTTTGCAGCCGGTAGCACGCATCAGTCTGAGTATTGTCTTAAGAAATGTACAGAGATGCATTTCAAGAGTGACGAGCCAAGCGATAACCATGAAGGAGATGAGATAGATGATCGATTGATATTCTTCGATATAGAAGTGTTTCCTAATCTGTTTCTGGTGAACTGGAAGATAGACGGTGTTAGTCGCGTTCATAGAATGATCAACCCTACATCTGGTGAAGTCGAGGATCTATTCCGGTATAAGCTTGTTGGTTTTAATAATAGGAAATACGACAATCACATACTGTGGGCAGCGTCCATGGGATATTCTAATGGTGAGTTGTATCGACTCAGCCAGAAGATCATTACTGAACACACCGGCTTCTTCGGTGAGGCGTACAATTTGTCGTATACAGATGTGTATGATTTCGCATCAGCAGGCAATAAGAAGAGCCTTAAGAAGTTCGAGATAGAGCTTGGTATACACCACCAGGAGTTGGGACTTCCATGGGATCAACCGGTTCCAGAAGAGATGTGGGATAAGGTGGCTGAGTATTGCGATAATGACGTTATTGCAACCGAAGCTGTATTTCATCATTTAAGCGGTGATTGGAAGGCTCGTCAGATACTAGCTGTGTTGAGCGGACTTACTGTAAATGATACGACCAACCAGCATTCTACAAAAATCATATTTGAGAATGATCCAAATCCGCAGTCACAGTTCAATTATCCTAATCTTGCAGAGGAGTTTCCAGGTTATGAGTTCAAGTTCGATCCAGACAAGAAAAGGTATGTGTCGCTGTATAGAGGCAGAGAGGTCGGTGAAGGCGGACGCGTTACGGCTAATCCTGGTATGTGGACTAATGTTCCTGTACTTGATATTGCGTCAATGCATCCGAGCACGATCGAGGCGCTGAATCTGTTTGGCGATAAGTATACACAGCGGTTTGTTGATATTAAGAATGCTCGCGTCCTTATTAAGCATGGTGATTTCGATAAAGCTCGAGAGATACTTGATGGTAAGTTAGCGCCATTCTTAGATGACGAATCAGTTGCTGGCGATCTGGCTAATGCTTTGAAGACTGTCATTAACTCAGTGTATGGTCTTACAGCAGCAAGCTTTCCGAACAAGTTTAAAGATCCTCGTAACATTGATAATGTCGTTGCTAAACGTGGCGCGTTGTTCATGGTTAATCTTGAGGACGAAGTTACTGCTCGTGGGTATACTGTTGCTCATATTAAGACCGACTCTATCAAGATTCCGGATGCTACACCAGAAATCATACAGTTTGTTATGGATTATGGGAAGCAATACGGTTATACATTCGAGCATGAGAGTACATACGAAAAGATGTGCCTTGTGAACAACGCTGTTTATATTGCCCAGTATGCTACACCTGAGAAATGTATGGATATGTATGGGTATGTTCCGGCCAAGAACACAAAAGCGTTCAAGAAGGGTAAAATCTGGGATGCCACTGGTGCTCAGTTTGCTCAACCGTATGTCTTCAAGACGTTGTTCAGTCATGAGAAGTTAGAGTTCAGTGACTATACAGAGACCAAGTCGGCTACATCTGCTTTATATTTGGATATGAATGAGGATCTTCCCGATGTTACATATGCTGAGAAGCAGTTGGAGAAGCTTAAGAAGGATTGGTCTAAGAGAAGAAAGGGAATGACGGATGTAGATCTTAGTATAACGTTTGAAAATGACCCATTGATATTTGATGAACGACAGTCATTGCTCGATGAGATTGCCAAGGGTCATAATTATCAGTTTGTTGGCCGTGTTGGTTGCTTTATTCCTGTTAAGCGAGGTGGTGGATTACTTATGAGACAGAATGGTAATTCGTATGCGTTTGCTACTGGATCAAGTGGTCATAGATGGTTGGAAGCAGAAAGTGTCGATAAGTCCAATATAGACAACATTGATATTTCCTATCATAGAGGACTTGTTGACGACGCTATTTGCGCTATGTCTAAATATGGTGATGTGGAGTGGTTCTTGAGTGATGATATTTCACCGGAGCCACTTCCGGATTTTATGAATATTCCTACACTGCCTGCTGGTTTGGCAGTTGATGAAATGGCATTTACTAGTTAAGGAGGAGAATATGGCAGATAAGAAATGGATTAATAAGAGAACTTTCAAGGGTCTTACAGGTAAAGATTTATATTTCAGGAACTTCCGTGGAGAGAACAAGTTCAACCCGAAGGATGATCGCCCCACATTTGCAATCAAGCTTGATCCGGATCTTGCTGATGCCCTTGATGATGAGGGCTGGTATATCCGGTGGACTAAAGTCCGTGACGATGCTCCTGATGATGTGGAGTCAATCCCGTATCTTAAGGTTACACTTAATTTCAGGGCAAAGAGGCCGCCAGTTGTCAATATGATTATCGGTAAGACTGTAACCGAGCTCACCCAGGATACGATCGCTACTCTGGATGCGGCCAATATTGATCATATGACATTCAAGATTCGTCCTTATCTTTGGGATGAGAGCGGCAAGTATGGCGCGGCAGCTATTCTCGAGGGTATGAATGTTTGGGTCAAAGAAGACGACCTCGAATCTGAGCTTCGTGAATACATGGAAGATGATGACGATGAGGATGAGCCATTCTAATGGAGCCTTTATATTCTCATCAGATTAACGCTCTTAAGAAGATGCATAATGGTTGCATCCTCTGTGGCGGTGTTGGTACTGGCAAGAGTCGAACTGCTCTTGCCTATTACCATATGTCATGCGGCGGAACTCTGAAGATTGACGGAAAGGGCGAGTTCACTCTACCTACAGAGCCTCGTCCTTTATACATCATAACCACTGCTAAGAAGAGAGATAGTGGTGAATGGGAAGACGAGTGTCTTTTGTTTCATGTGGATAACTATACAATTGACAGCTGGAATAACATAAAGAAGTACCAGAAAGTTTATGGTGCTTTCTTTATATTTGACGAGCAGCGAGTTGTTGGTAGTGGTGCATGGGCGAAGACATTCGTCAAGATTTCAAGGAGGAATAAATGGGTACTTCTTAGCGCATCGCCTGGAGACAATTGGTCCGACTATATTCCAGTATTTGTAGCAAACGGGTTCTATCGGAACAAAACAGAGTTTTTGGCAATGCACGCTGTGTGGAATCGATTTTCAAAGTATCCTAAAATTGATCATTTTGTCGACATTAATATTTTGGAAGAACACAGAGATGCAATACTTGTTACCATGCCATACGAACGTCATACAGTTGCGCATCACATGTATATCGAATGCCAGTATGACAAAAAGAAGTACAGGACTGTGTGGCGTGACCGATGGAACCCATATGAGGATGAACCAATAGCAGAGCCTTCTGCTCTATTCTATTGTATGAGAAAAGTAGTAAATACAGACCTTAGTCGTGGCGATGCCATTCTTGATATTTTGAAGGAACATCCGCATGTAATAATTTTCTATAATTTTGATTATGAATTGGCTGCCATCAAAGCTGTGTTAGATTTCGAAAGGCACGATATTACATATTCAGAATGGAACGGACATCGGCATCAATCAGTACCAGATTGCGATGGGCCATGGGTATACCTGGTTCAATATACAGCTGGTTCTGAAGGATGGAATTGCATCACTACAGATACCGTAATATTCTATAGTATGAATTATAGCTACAAAGTTATGGTACAAGCGGCTGGTAGAATCGATAGATTAAATACGCCATTCGAGCATTTGTATTACTACCATTTGAGAAGCTTTGCTCCAATTGATATTGCAATAGCAAAGGCTCTTAAGGAAAAGAAGAAGTTTAATGAGAATGCATACTTGCGAAGACGCGTAAAAAAGCCTACTACGTGATTCGTTAAGTATGCTTTTTTTTCAAAAATTCGCGTCGTTTTCTTCGCTATATATGGAGAAAGGAAGGAAATAACTCTTTTTGAGTTTTTTTATTTTTTGAGGGCGATATGAAAGAAAGCGATTTTCAGTCTCGACTGATAAAGGAGATAAAACAACGGTTTCCTGGTTGTATCGTTTTAAAGAACGACAGCTCGTATATTCAGGGCATACCTGATTTATTGATATTATACGAAGATCATTGGGCTGCTCTTGAATGTAAACGAAGTAGTGGTGCTCATAGACGACCCAACCAGAAATACTATATTGAGAAAATGGACGCAATGAGTTTTGCGTCTTTTATATTTCCTGAAATAAAGGAGGACGTATTGGATGATATGGAACACACATTCGAAAGACGTTCCAGAAGGCGCACACGCAATTCTCGGCGCAAGCAGTCATAGTTGGCTTAACTACGACGAGGATAAGTTATTTGATTCCTGGCGCAGACGATATGCTCAGGCTATAGGCACACATACTCACGACTATGCTGCTCGCTATATAAGGCATGGGCAGAAGGCCAAGAGTGGTGATAAGACTGGTTTGTTCTTGCACTTGCTCGAGCATCATATCCCAGCCAATTCCATTGATATTAATAATCTCTTTAAGAATTGGCAGTTGTATGTAAATGATGCTGTATCTGCAAGAATGCGACCAGAGCAGGTTTTGTATTTCAGTCATAATGCTTTTGGCACTGCCGACGCTATTTCCTTCAGGAAAGACGAGTTGCGAATTTATGATTTGAAAACCGGGGAAGGCAAAACCAGCATGGATCAGCTTTACATCTATGCTGCTTTGTTCTGTCTTGAGTATGACATTGCCCCTGGCGATATTGATATTCAGACACGTATTTACCAGTTTGCCGATTATGTCGAAGAATACCCAACTGCAGAGGATATTCTTCCGATAATGGATCAGATAAAGACATTTGACAGATTGATTGACCGATATAGAGAGGAAGGCCGTTATGAGATTTAAGAATCAGAAAGGCAATAACCGGTTTCTTAAGCATTACGGTATGCCTCGACGTTCAGGTCGATATCCTTGGGGTTCTGGAAAGAAACCTCAGAGAAACAAGAATATTTACAACGTATATCTCCAGCTTCATCAAGAAGGTTTTACAGATAAAGAGATCTCCGAAGAATGGGGTATTTCTCAGAACCGGCTCAAGGCTATACGACAAATAGGTAGAGCTGAACAGAGATCGAAAGATGTAGCACGAGCAGAGGCTCTTCTCGAAAAAGGATATTCTAAAGTAGAGATTGGCAGACGTATGGGTATCAACGAATCGTCTGTAAGATCGCTGCTTGATGAAGGCAGAAAAGTACGAATGACAGCAGCTATGGATTCAGCCGAGACTATCCGTGAATTCATAGACAAGCATAAGTATGTTGATGTTGGAAAAGGTACAGAAGTAGCCCTTGGCATCAAGAGTTCTAAAATGGATGCTGCTCTTGAACTCCTTAGAGTACAGGGTTATCAGGACGCTAACATCTTTGTTGATCAGATGGGTACCAACTATCAGACGAAGATTAAATGCTTGATGCCTCCTGGAATGGAGTACAAAGAGCTTTACGAACATCGATTTGATATTTTACCAGTATCAGACACAGTTATCGATTCCAAAACTGGTATTAAGTTAGCTAAGTCTCTTCCTGTAAACAACATTGATATTTCAAGAGTTGCTGTTAAGTACAAAGAAGAAGGCGGTTCAGATAAAGACGGCGTTATCGAGATACGTCCAGGATGTGAGGATCTTAATCTCGGTAAAGCAAGGTATGCGCAGGTTCGTATAGGTGTAAATGGCACACACTATGCTAAGGGAATGTGTGTATATGGCGATCCAAAAGACTTTCCTCCTGGTTGTGATATCCTTGTCAATTCCAATAAAGCAAAAGGAACACCAATTCTCGGAAAAGGCGATGACTCTGTTCTCAAAGAGCAGAAATCAGATCCTAAGAATCCGTTTGGTGCTTCTATTAAGGACGCTGCTGACCTTAAAATGGTTCAGGCTACCTACACAGACAAAGATGGCAAGGAACACGCCTCAGCGCTCAACATTGTCAATGAGGAAGGTAACTGGGCCACATGGACCAAATCATTGTCCTCGCAGTTCTTGTCTAAACAGAGACCAGAATTAGCAAAACAGCAGCTTGATCAGAAGTATACAGATAAGGCAGCCGAATTTGAGACAATTATGTCTCTTAACAATCCTACCATTAAACGTGTTCTTCTTGAGAAGTTTGCAGATGGTTGCGATGGTGCTGCTCAGGATCTTAAGGCTGCTCCTTTACCAAGACAGGCCGCTAAAGTAATATTACCTGCTCCATCCCTCAAGGACGGCGAGATTTATGCGCCTCATCTTGATAATGGAACACGAGTTGTGTTGATTCGTCACCCTCATGCTTCTATTACTGAGATCCCTCAGTTAGTTGTCAATAACAACAATAAAGAAGCACGTGCTATGATCGGCAATCACCCAACGGATGCCGTTTGCATTAATCCTAAGGCAGCACAACAGTTGTCTGGTGCTGATTTCGATGGCGACTCTGTTCTTGTTATACCAGCCAACAATCCTGGTGGTAAGGTCCGAATCAAGACAGAAAAACAATATAAGGCACTTGAGGGATTTGATACCGGAACATACAAGCTTCCTAAGGATTGGAAGAACCCAGAAACTGGAGAGATGCAGGTCGACCCAAGTAAAGTCATGAATGACCGTACTAAGGGTAAACAGATGGGTGTTGTATCGAACCTCATTACAGACATGACACTTCAGAATGCTCCTGAAGAACACATGATTCGTGCTATTAAGCATTCGATGGTTGTTATCGATGCTAAGAAGCACGAGCTTGATTGGAAACGGAGCGAACAGGAGTGTGGTATTGAGGAACTCAAGCACATCTATCAGAAATCTGTCAATCCTGAGACCGGCGAGGTTCATTATGGTGGTGCAAGTACTATTGTATCGAGAGCCAAATCTAAGAAGGAAGTAGAAGAACGTAAGGCTATCACTGGTATCAGTGAATACCATTGGGATGAGAAGCGGAACAAGTTTGTTGGTAATACTGACCCCAACACTGGTGAAGTTATACGTACCCCTACTGGTTCTTCTTATACTACTTTGTCTGTGAAGCTTAGCAATGGCAAGAAGAAGGCCATGACTATCTACAAGGACAAAGAGACTGGCAGACCATACCATGTAGACCCATTCACCAAGGAGAAGCATTTCCATACTGAGGATGAGATGGACAATGCTAAGATCCATGGTCGTAAGCAGTGGTCTACCAAGATGGCTGAGGCTAAGGATGCATTTACTCTCACCTCTGGTGGTAGTAGAGAGGATCCAGGACACCCAATGGAGGGTGTGTATGCTAACTATGCCAACCAGATGAAGGACCTGGCTAACAGGGCTCGTAAGGAGTATCTAAACACCCCCCGATTAAAGCAAGATAAAGAGGCACGAAAAGAATATTCGAAAGAATATGACGAACTTGCTTACATGGTTCTCAAAGCAAAGAGTAACGCCCCTCTGGAGAGGAAAGCACAGCTACTTGCTAATAAAGAGATAACCCTCCTTAAGGAGAAGGAACCCGATATCGATTTCGAGCATCTTAGCAAAGCAAAAGGTAAAGCCATTACCTCGGCTCGTCAGACTGTAGGTGCTAAGAAGGAAAAGATAGAGGACTTTACGGATCGGCAATGGGAAGCGATCCAGAAAGGGGCTATCTCTGACTCCATGTTACTTGACATTTTAAATAATTGTAACTTGGATAAGGTAAAAGAGAGAGCTATGCCTCGTCAGCAGAAGTATTCTATGACACCCGCTAAGGAAGCCGTTATCAAGGCTATGTCAACTTCTTATACTCAGGCTGAAATAGCAGCTCGCCTTGGTATTAGTAGTTCTATGGTATCAAAGGTTATTAATTCTTAACTATACGAAAGGATTGTATGAAAAATGCAAAATGCACAAAACTATTTGTTAACAACGCTTGACAATCCATACAATCCTTTTGTTGATTGGGATTCTTGGTTTGCCTTTGATGAACAAAAGGGTTATCATACTTGTCAAGTTCTTGACAAATTCTATAAAACAAGTGATTTAATTCCAGAATCGCTTGACATTTTTCTTTATTCAGACGCACTGGATACTATTCTTGAATTATTTTGGTACTACATTGTTGTAACCAAGGATTCTGTAATAAAACCAATTAATTTAGACTTAGTTGAACAAAATTTAAATACAAAAACAGGATAATACCTGTGGATCGTACTCAAATACCCCGGGGGGGTCTAAATTCTGATACCCCCCCTTTTACAT
>Ga0326514_10002131_pt1 | contig 12656 bp, 27 predicted proteins | sample 3_2548_0518_D_FD_203653 | JGI IMG/M metagenome (GOLD analysis project Ga0326514, IMG submission 203653) | Bovine rumen microbial communities from UC Davis, California, United States - 3_2548_0518 | ecosystem: Host-associated > Mammals > Digestive system > Stomach > Rumen | place: USA...
TCTGAGGATAGCCTAACAAAACAAAAGAATTATGGCACACAACATTGAAGAAAAGAACGGGATTTATTCCTTTGTAGAGAACAAGAAAAGCGGTCTGGCTTGGCATGGTCTTGGACAGCAGGTAGATGGAGCAATGCAGGTTGATGAGGCTCTGAAACTCTCTCACGCTGATTATAACGTGATGATGCAGCCAGTCATGGTGCTGACTCCAGAGATTCAGGAGCGTATCCTGAACGGCGGTATCGACGAAGACACCCTGCTGAGTCTTATCATTCCTAAGACTATGGCTACTGTCCGCACTGACATCAACCAGTCTCTGGGCGTGGTATCTGACTCCTACGGAGTGGTGCAGAACTCTGATGCGTTCAAGTTTGTCGATATGCTTGTATCAGGCAAATTCGCTGACAGGGACAATACTCCTGTAATCGAGACAGCAGGTGTGTTGGGTCGCGGTGAGAGAGTCTTCGTAACAGCTAAGTTCCCGAAGCAGATTGTTTTGGACGCGTCTCGCGATGACCTCGTAGATATGTACGCTTGCTTCACCACCTCTCACGATGGTACAGGTGCTGTACGCTGCGTAATCACTCCCGTCCGCGTGGTATGCAACAACACCCTGAACCTTGCTCTGGAGAACAATGTAGGTCGCATTTCCTTCCGTCACAGCAGTAACGTGATGTCTCGCATGGACTTGCTTAACGAGGAAAATGCAGAGTGGACATACAAGACACTGAACCTGTATGATGTCTACAGCAAGGGTCTGAAAGAGCAGTTCGACCACCTGCGCAACATTAAGGTGTCGGAGAAGGAACTCGACCACATCTTAGCCGATGTACTGCTTTCTCCTGAGGCTGCTGCAATCTTCCATACGACTGGGAAAATTGAGTCTGAGGGTATCAAGGGTCGCGGACGCAATCTGTTCCTGAACGTGAAAGAGGCGATGGAGAACGGCATTGGTCAGGACATTCAGGAGCGCGGTACTGCTCTCTGGGCGTTGAATGGTCTCACAACCTATTATCAGAACGAGGCTAATTTCAGCAGCGATGAAATTAAGTTCGACTCTCTGATGCAGGGTAACGCCTACAACAAACTCCAGATGGCTCAGAAACGCCTCTTGGCTGTGGCGTAGGCAACCAGACGGGAGACCCCGAAAGGGGTTTCCCATTTTCATTAGAATAATAATATAACACAATATAAAGTTATGAGCGCGAAGAAATATAAAATCCGCATTTACGTTTCTGAAAACGTTTTGGGTAATATAGTTAATATGCTTATCAGATTGGGCATCCTGAGGCTTCAGAACTCTTTTGACGGGGCTAATGGTATGTTAGCTATCTACGATGTTGTTTGCGCCTCAGGAGCGATTCCTGAACTGATTAACATGGGTATCAGGTATTTCCCGTTAGACCACTATGAAGACTTTGCTATTACCTGTCCTGAATGCGGTCAGGTTATCGAAGACAATATGATTATGAAGATGTATGACGAAAACCTGTTGTCAGGCTATAACATTTGCTGTCCTGACTGCGGCACACAGATGGCTGATATAACATTTAAACCAGAGTAGATATTTATATATTTGTAAAGAAAATGGAAAAATTTATATTATCCTATAAGTTTTTTCCATTTTTGTTTGGTGGAATGAAATAATTTGTTTAACTTTGCACCGTCGAAAGACAAAGACAACAAGTTTAACAATTTAAAAAAACAAAGGATTATGGAAAAATTCGTTTACGGAAAAGAGTTGAAAAATCTGGGTGTTTCATACTTAGGCAGCGTTGCCCAGAGCAAGAAAATGAAGCTGTCTTATGATAACGGCACTATGACCTACTGCGTGTATCTAGCCCCTGCCGATATGTCTGGCTATAACGTATGCCCTAACAGCGAGTACTGCAAGCAGTTCTGTCTGAATGGTTCTGGTCAGAATAAGTGTGACGAGTTGGCACGTGGTATCGAGGGTTCAAAGATTAACCAGAGCCGCATTAAGAAAACGCGTCTGTTCCATGAGAATAAGGCTGTTTTCATGGGTCTTTTGATTCACGAGATTAATAAGTATAAGAAACAGGCTGAAAAGCGCGGTATGGGCTTCTCCGTCCGTCTGAACGGAACAAGCGACCTTTCTCCGCTCGCTTTCAGAGACCCAGAGACAGGGAAAAATATTCTGGAGTTATTTCCAGATGTGCAGTTCTACGACTACACCAAAGTACCTACTAGAATTAGGCTGATGCAGCAGTACCCTAACTACGACCTTACGCTGTCTTATAACGGGTATAATTGGGATGAGTGCGAAAAGTTCCTCAATGAAGGTGGAAAAGTGGCTGTCGTATTCTTCGACGAGAAAATGCCTGCAAGCTATCACGGATTTCCTATCACGGACGGAAACGAATACGATATGCGGTATTTAGACCCTGCAAAGCACGTTATCGGCTTGCACTACCATAAGACCGCCAATGACTATTATATAGACCCAAAGGACGGAATTAGAAAGTTCAGAGTGCCAGAGACCCCGTTTGTGGTAAAGGTGAATGACCCTAATATAGATTGGGTTTTTTAAACCAGAGGGAAAAAAAGTTAAAGAAAAGTTTGGTCAATCCAAATATTTTCTTTAACTTTGCACCAGAGAACAAAAGAACATGTCTAACAATTAAAATTTAAAACGATGGGAAAAAGGTTATATGTGGCTACGCGCTACGAGGTTGAATACGATTCGAGTGCAGGATTTAATTGGCACTGGAATGAGTTTAAAAACCTGTTAATGTGTCTGAATGTCTCTGTCTATGATGTTGAGGCTGAATACACAGACGGCTATGGGGATAATTGGGAATGCCCCATGAATGAGTTTAATGCCGCGCTTGATTTCCTCAAAGAGTATAAGAATGTCATTAAGGGCAGCGAGGATAGCGACATGTCGATAGGGTTAGACGGCAATGATATATACCTGTCAGATGTATATGACGGCATCATGTCTCTGGAGTGCGCCGAGGGCTATGACGATTCGGTAGCCGAGGTAATAAGGATGATGGAGTTATACAAAGAGCAGTGCGCAAAGGGCGATAACGACTATATGCACTTTACAGCGTTCTAACAAAGGTGGGGATTTTTCCCCTACCTTTTAAGCCAGAAAGTTAAACAATAAAAACATTAAGACAATGAAAACAGCAAAAGAGTTACAGGAAATGCTCTATGCCATCGGTGAGGCTGAGAGAGCATATTATAAGGCAATCGAAGACAATCTCAAAGAGAGTGGTCAGGAATACCAATTACAAAAGGATTGGGACGAGGACGAAGATTCCAAAGGGCTGCATTTCTCTTTTATGGGTAGGCACGATGACCTTGTTCCGATGGAACTGGATAAGGTACGCTTCAATAAAGACAGGGGCGTTTCTGGGCTTGTCGAGGTGCATGTTTGTACTGAGGACTATAAAGATACCGATTACTGGCTTATGGCTTCTGAGTTCGGTGATGATGTGCAGTATATCTACGACAATATAATCTGGTAGCCGTATGAAAGAATACGAAATGACACAAGATTTCTACAGGGTGGTAGAAACTATACACGGATTAGACGTGTACGAGAATGACCAGTTTATTTGCGAAATAACTGGTATGTGTTTAGACGATTTCACCTATGACGGAAAAGTGTCCGAGGCTGAGTTAGGACAGGCTATTAAGGAAGAAATCGAGGTGAAAGAGTTTCTGGAAGATAATAAATTTACATAATCGTTGTTTTAAGTTGTTAGGCGAGGGTAACAGGTATTTTTTAAGCCTGTTGCCCTTTTTATCTTTTTTAACGCGCTAAAACTTGATTTTTTGAAAATAAAAATATATCTTTGCACAAAATAATAAATTAATCGAATATGGTAACAACAGATGAAAGTAAAGTAATCGAAAAGCACTTTGGCAAAAAGGTGTGTACGGAGAAACTAAATGTAGAGGGTTATAACAAGCCTCTAAAGTTTGACATTTACGACGGATATGCTATCTGTCCTGACTATCGTGGTCATGTATATGAAATGGAATATCCCATGATGAAGGCTGTAAAGGATTCTAAAGAGTTCTCAGACGCTATTCTGGAGTATGTAAGCGGTATTGACAATGTAGATGAAATAAGCGTCTTACACGTCCTGATAACGTTTGCCTCCCTGTATAAAGATGGTGTTGAGATAAAGGCGAAATAATATTAATCTATATAAATTTATATAAGCATGAAAAAGAAATATACTATCCAGATGAATTATAATGCGTCTATTGTCGTTGATGTTGAAGTAGAGGTAGAGCACGATTCACCAGACGCGGAGGGAAAGGCTCTGGAAATGGCACGAGACATTGCAGAAGACGCGGATATTAGGGAATTTACGATAAATGGAGAGCGCGAAAGCCAGATTTTAAGTGTCAGATAAAAAAAGTTCTCAAAATGTTTGGTCAATTCAGATTTTTTGTTTAACTTTGCACCGTGATAGGAAAACAAGTGGTAACGCACTCTCCCGATTCACCCCCAGAGTGGATAGTCCCTCTGGGGAACAGATTAAACAAATAACAAAATTATGGGAACAAGAAGTTGTATCATTCTGAAAGTCCGCAAAGAGGACATCGGTAAAGTCTTGAAGTTTGACTCAAAGAAACTGCCAGTGAAGTTAGCCTCTTGGATTGATAAGGATTCAGAAGGAAAAGTCTGGAGTGATGAGCGCGGTAAGAACTTGTGTCAGCCAGTAGAGATTAACTCTAATTATATCGCCATCTATTGTCATTGGGATGGTTATCCCTCTGGTGTCGGCGCATCACTGCTGAATAGTTTTCACACCTATGACGAAGTATTAAACCTGATTCTTGGCGGTTCGTGCAGTCACATCGCTGATGGTGATATTCGCCACTATGCCAACAGAAAGGGTGAGAAATGGGATTATATAGCACCTTCCCAGAATAACGCAAGAAAGAAACTCTGTGATTTCTATAGAGACAGCTGGGCTGAATACGCGTATATGTTCGACGAAGAGCGCGGTGGATGGTTCTACAAAGACCTGTTTAAACGAGACTTTAAGCCCTTAACTCTATAAGGGCTTACAATAATAACACAATAAAAAAAAAACAAAAGAATATGAGCGGAAAGAAATTACTAAATGCCATCAAAAATATCAGAATGGTGGCTACTCCGAGCAAAGTAAGGGAGAATAAAGACGGCAGTAAGACACAATTATATCGTATTACTCCTATGCGTTGATTCTAAGCGCATGAAATTAGTAACGTGGCTAACAGGTAGGCGCGGATAAATAAGCCGTCCAGATGACCTGCTTCGAGTTTCCCTGTCACCTGTGCCCACTATTAGTAACCAGATTAATTATTAAAGGTATGAATAAGATAGAACGACCGCCGCCCTGATGGGGCATAATAAGAAAGGCTACCTAGCATTACCCGCCAAAAATAATAATAATCAATAAGTTAAATAAAGTTACGTAATTAAGCAATTAAATCGATATTGCGGACTGCTTGGGTTGCTGTATAATTTTAAAAATCACAATTGAATGTATTTTGGGTGAAACTCAGAAACGACAGAGCGTAGCCCAATAAAAGCCCTAATAGCTCAGCATGGTAGAGCGTTCCCTCCTTGGGGAAAGGTCGTGGGTTCGAATCCCATACGGGGCACTATTTTTTATCATAATTCAAAATTGTTATTTGTTTGTTAGGCGCGTGGCGTGTCTGGATTCAGGCACGTCACTTTTTTATTGTAAATGTTAAAAATACTATAGCCCTATAATATTTTTCTTTTTTTTCTTTGTCAGTTCAGAATTTTTGTTTAACTTTGCACCAGAAACCTGAGGATAGTCCGAGGGTAGAACTAACAACAACAAGATTATGATAATAGGAGAAGTAAAGGTCACAAAGACCACAAAGGTAAAGAACAATCCTTACTATGGGGATTATGAGATTGTAGATACGTTTACACATCACATTATCAATGAGAAATATGTTGGTCTGGTATCTCCAGACAAAGGAATACACATTATCGTCAAGTCAATTGACGGAGATAAACTGGACATCATTGTTACGAAATATGCCTTTACAGGTGAGGACGAAAGACATTTTGATAAATATAGTGATTTCTCCACATCGTTTGGCTTTGGTGGTCATATCTATGAGGTGACTGTTGATAAAAGTGGTAATCTGGTCTCTCTTGATGAATGGTACGGCATGGGTGACTTTGAGGACGGCAATGAGCCAGACAACCACTATACAGGTAAATCAAAAGGGATTAAGTGTGAAACATTAAACGCATAAAGCTATGACAAAAGAAACTATTACAAAGGAGATTATTGCCCTGCTGAACAGCAAGAACCTGACCAAAATGGGCTTTGGTCATAACGTGGAGATTGAATCTGAGTTTGACGAGGACGGCGATGAGATTGTAACAATCGTCAACGCGGTAGAGATTACTCCCACAGGTCTGGTTGCCTACGATGTCATTGACATTGATGAAGACGGCTCAATAGACCCACTCTGGAAAGTATCTGAACTGCCTGAGGATACACAGGAAGAAATCCTGTGGGCATTGGAGACACAGCCTTGGGATGTCTGGAATTGGGAGAACTATAAGTTCTAAAGGTTGTTAAAAATCCGCGAATAATTTGGTCAGTTCGCGGATTTTGTTTAACTTTGCAGCGTCGGAAGACAAAAGTTTAACAATTAAAAAAACAAAGAATTATGGAAAAAGTTACATTGATTATCAAGACCTCTTACACTGACGATTCAGAGGCTTCGGAGAAGAAAGAGATTAAGGTTTGTCAGTCTGTTGAGGCTGCAAAACAGAGCGTAGTGAAAGAACTGCAAAAGGGCTTTGAGTTACCTGAGGACTGCGACACATACGCGAAAATCGCCAATGAACTTGCTAATTCTGGCATCATGTCTCGCGTATCTGGTAACGGCGATATTGATACTATCTGGTGGCTCGATAACGGCAAGGGAGAGCAGTTCGACATCATCCAGATGGATTATTCAGAGGATTATTATGTAATTTAAAAACATTATCCGCGAATTTTTTTCCAATTTTATTTGGTCAATTCGCGGATTTTGTTTAACTTTGCGGCGTCTAACAAAAACATTAAGATTATGGAATACAAAATTTTACAGCTAAAGAAAACGGATGAGGCTCGCAAATACCTGTTTCTTCCGTATCGTGAAAACAGAGTTCCAGAGCAAGACCTCTACGATGTAGTGTACTCTGGAGTAATGGATAGCACTGGGAACACGTTCGGTGATTTGGAGAGGCTTTACATTATGTTTAACCTGAATCATCCAGCAGATTTCAGAGGTCATTCCCTGTCGGTTAGTGATGTTGTTGCCATTGAAGGTAAGCACTACTATTGTGATTCTATTGGGTTTGTAGAATTAAACTGGTTATAATTTAAAAAGTGTTAAAATCCGCGAATTTTTTCCAGATTCGTTTGGTCAGTTCGCGGATTTTCTTTAACTTTGCACCGTCGAAAGACAAAAACATAAGTTTAACAATTTAAAATTTAAGGATTATGTCACATTTTTGCGGATTAGTGGTTTTGACACCAGAGTATTTAGAGAATCATTCATTCGAGGATAGTCTCGAAAAGTATGATGAGAATTTAGAGGTTGAAGAGTATTGCAAGGGTGAGGTGTCTGATAGTGAGAAGTGCGAGCTTCTGGAGTATTACAGCTTCGTCGGACACTGCATCGACGAGGAGGCTCAAAAAAAGTTTGTTGCCTTCATTAAGGGTAACGTGGGCTTTGAAACTCAGAAGCAGTATAAGGAACGTCATCATTCCTTTACCTATAAGGATTACTATCAGTATCTGGCATATAAGAACAAGAAGTCATTTACGCGCTTCTTCAAGAAGAACTATCCCGACCTGTTTGACAGGTTCGACGAGGTGTATGCCAAGCATGGCGATAGCTGGAATGGTAACTCGTGGCGCAAGAATGATGAGGGAGTATGGTGCAGATACAGCACATATAATCCAGATTCAAAGTGGGATTGGTATTCCGTTGGTGGTCGTTGGGATAAGGCTATTAAGACTAAGAGCGGAGAACTTGTAAATGAGTGTCTGGCTAAAGAAATCGACCTTACACCATATCCGAGTAAGTGCTACGAGGACGATACAGACTGGCAGGGCAATCCTTTTAAGAGACTGAAAGACGAGTACGATTGGCACTACACAAATGACGATATGCCTTTCTGTGTCATTATCGATGGAGAGTGGTACGAGCGCGGTCAAATGGGTTGGTGGGCTTGTGTCTCCAACGAGAAAGACAAAGATGTTTGGAATGAGGAAGTAGCAAAGATGCTATCTGAGATTCCTGCCGATTCTGAGGTTTATAATGTGGATTTTCACATTTAGCATAAAAAAGTTGGGAAAATATTTGGTCAATCCAGATATTTTCCTTAACTTTGCAGCGCAAAATAAAAAAACAAAGAGTTATGGATAAGAAAGGATTTGAACAGGTTGCTGACAAAATCGCGAAGAGTGAGTTCTTTAAGAAACACGCGCGTAAGTCCAGCTGGACTAGCGGCAGCAGTACTGAGGTTGCACCCATCATGATTCACTATGATGATTGCTTTCCAAAATACAGCCTCATCGAGATTCAGTTAGACAGCAGCACCCTGAGGGGTCTCCCACAGGCTCTTGATAAACTTATAAGGAAAATAGGAAGCGAGTTGGTAAAGGATTACTATCTTTGCAAATACGACGGGAGTTGTCCTAATACCGCTAAGATTCATTTAAAATAGATACCGCTATGTTGTTTGGTTTGTTTATAGGTTTTGTGTTTGGTGTGGCTGTCTGGGACATAGTCTCAGACCCACACTTTAAAGAGAGAATGAAAGAACTGGAGGAGGATTAAAAAAAAAAGTTTAGAAAATATTTGGTTATTCCAGAATTTTTCTGTATCTTTGCAAACGAAATGATAGTTATAATAATGAAAACGATAGAAAAAGAATTCAACAATGGCTTCGGAAACTGCATCTTCATGAGCAGAGACCCTAAGAGCGTAGAGTCCAGAATTATGGACTGCATCAGAAAGTATCAGTTTATGGAACTCCCTGAGGCAATCAGGGTAACGCCTGTAGATGAACTGCATGATAAGTTATTGCTAGCCCTGAAAGATGGAGAGGTAGAAGGAGTGCTATCGTGGCGCAAATCACTTGTGGGCGCACATTATGTACTCAACGGATTAGAAATAAAGACAGCTTAGTTTTGTGTTTTTCATAGTTTTAGGTTTTACCCTCTGGCGTCTGTGAAGATATCTGGAGGGGTTTTTTTATGTACTTATATAAGTACAGGGAAGCTATATAAAAGCGCGTGTAATGGCTCTGTGGCGAAATAGGTAGTACGCGTCAGACTTAAAATCTGAAGTCCAGAAATGGGCGTGTGGGTTCGACTCCCATCAGGGCTACATACTAGTTTAAGGAGTAAACCTTTTTAAATCAGATTGTGTCAGACATTGGGGAGTGTTCTGGCACAATTTTATTTTTAAAAAAATCAGTTAAACATTTGGTCAGTTCAAAAATTTTGTTTAACTTTGCCGCGTAAAATATAAATAATATGATTTATAAGATAAAAATAACAGACCCACAATCCTTTTATAAGGAATTCGAAGACGGCAGTTGTATAGGCGGTCAGTATGGAGACCCGATAACGCTTAACCTGCACCTGAGCAGGAGAGAACACGAGGCTCTCTTAGCATACAGGAAGAAGTCTGGAGGCGATACTAGTCTGGAGTTGTTCTCCTTCCTGTTCTCAGACAAGATAACAGACTGGCACAGGAAACAGATACGGCGATACTTTAAGACATTGCCAAAGGGGATGAAGGTTGAATATATATAATATAATAATAATTTATTAAAGCTAACAGGACATGAAGTATTCAGAGATTTACGAGGCGTTGAAGCCTAAGGCGGATTTACAGCTGAATTTCCAGTTGTGCCGTGCCTACCTAAACATCAACACGAGCGTATTGGGTATTGTTGAGAAGATTTTAAGCCATAAGTTTGGCGGGCTGCATGATAAGGACAAACAGCTAATCAGAGAGTTGCGCGGTCAGAGAAATCCAGTAATCGAACTGCCTTACCACGAGTTTAAGGCTTCTGAGGAAGACATTTTGGCTGAGTTTGTTAATAATAAGTTCGACAAGATGGTGAACGAGGTGAAAGCAGGTAAAGAGGGCTATCCTCTCGTGCTTAGAGACATGATAGATAGATTCGAGGAACAGGTTTGACTTTTTTTCATTCATTGTAATTATACCTTTGGCAGCGGCAAATGTTAAAAAGCATTGCGCCGCTGCTTTTTTTTTATATAGCCCTTTGTCAATTCAGATTTTTTGTTTAACTTTGCACCAGAAATCCGAAGATAGTCTGAGGATAGAACTAACAACAACAAGATTATGAAGCGGTACGAAATTACTTACATCGAAAAGAACACCTATGCTGAGGGTCTGGAATCAACAGTGCATCGCTATGCTGAGACACCAGAGGAAGCAGCCCGTCGGTTTCAGACAGAAGAAATGGGAATCTGCGAGAAGATTATAAACGTAAAGGAGGCTTAGATTATGACAGCACAAGAGATTTACGATGAGTTCTGGGCTTCCGTTCCAGAGGATGAGAAGCCAAAGGTATTGTCAATGTTCTATTGGGACATGACAGATGCCCAGAGAGACGAGTTCCTGAAAGAGACAGGTGAATTAGTATCAAATAGTATTTTCTAATAATTTAAAATAACAAAGAGTATGAAGCACGATTACAAATTTTATGGGCTGACTGCTGAACAGAAAGATGTTGCAGTTGACTTGTACGAGAACAACAAAAAGTATTCTGGCAGTTACACACTGGAAGAGGTCGATGATGATATGCTCGACGCATTCATCGAGAATGCGGATGCAGACGGCGATGAAGACTATCTGGGATTCCTGACCGATGTCGTAGAGTGTGATGCCGAGTTATACACCCTGACAGACCATCTGGGCGATTTCTCACAGCCCATTGGAGAGATAGCAGTATTTGAGTAATAACAATTAAAAATAAACAAAGATATGGGTCAGTATTATAATCCTTCAATTTTAAAGAAGAACTGGAAACAGGCTAAGAATCCAGTATTGGCATCATTAAAGTGCTATGACTTTGCTAACAATGGCGCAAAGTTGATGGAACATTCATACGTTGGTAACAGGTTCGTCAATGCTGTTGAACACCTGTTGGCTAACTACTACAAGGGCTATCCCTTTGTCTGGATTGGTGACTACGCCGACAATGTTACAACCAAGACAGGAGAGCATAACATATATGACGATGCAGGTTCTTTCATATACAAGGGTGAAGATTATGATGCCCGTTCAAAGAAGTATGAGGAACTGAAAGCAGGCATCCCAGACGAGATACACCACTACAAATATCTGGTAAACTACACCAAGAATCAGTATTGCATTATCCCAGAGAGAAAGGAAAGTGTCTGGCAAGTGCATCCGCTTCCGTTGCTCACCTGTTCAGGAAATGGTCGTGGTGGCGGTGACTATTGTATCGACGATGAGCGCGTAGGTATCTGGGCATTCGACAGGATTGGCATCACAGATGATGAAGCCGAGATTTCTGGATTCAAACAGATAAGCGGAGAGTTTAAACTTGATTGGTAAAAGATTGTTAAAAGATTGGGCTATTTCTTTGTAGTTCCAATCTTTTTGTTTAACTTTGCGGCGTCGAAAGACATAAGTTTAACAATTTAAAAATTAAGGGTTATGGTAGAATATTTTATTTCAATCGCAAACGAAATCGCCAGTAGAATCAATGCAGATATTAAGGCTGGCAAGAACCTCACAATGCTCCTTAACGCCTATAACGAATGGCAAGAGGATGAGTGTGATGGTGCGGATTACATCTTCAACATCAACAATGAGAACGACCTTAAATTTGTCGTTGACCGAGGTCTTCTGTCAGCACAGGGAATCGCTTTTGTGGTAGATAAAACCGAGACTGGTCTGTTCAAGTTTATCGGTAATGACCCAGATGCAGGGGTAAAGGGAGTCGGTATTATCGAACTGAAAAGGACACTCGTGAACACCTCTGACACCTTCATTCGCTATATCATCATGTATGCGGTAAGATGCGGAAAAGATAGCGCATACGCAGATGTATATGAGGAATATGTTGTTCCAGTACTGGAGACAAGTAATTTTAATCCATCTTATTAATATTGAACTATGTATTTTAATAACGACAAGAAAACATATTGCGGCACATACAAGGGTATCAATGTCTGGCAGTATGGCTGTATGATAGGTAATGGCTGGTATGGTGATTTCTATGTTACCATACCACACGGAAAGACCAAGAGACAGATGAAAGTAAAGGATAGTGTATGCAGGTCTCTACATGAACTGAAACGATATGTGGATGCTCATCTGGACGAACTATCTGGACTTAAATAAGTACAGACTGGCTATTATTATTTAATCACATTAAACATACACACATTATGGCACGTATTCGTATATTGCGCGTAAGTCTTAACGACTTATATTATGACACAGCAGAAATCTCAAAGATGTCATTTGATGAGGCTCTTAATTTCTTTAACTGGGAGGATGACATACACGCATGTAACGTAGATGTTATACAGGTGGATGACACCAAGGACAACGAAATGAAGATA
>Ga0326514_10002133_pt1 | contig 12649 bp, 19 predicted proteins | sample 3_2548_0518_D_FD_203653 | JGI IMG/M metagenome (GOLD analysis project Ga0326514, IMG submission 203653) | Bovine rumen microbial communities from UC Davis, California, United States - 3_2548_0518 | ecosystem: Host-associated > Mammals > Digestive system > Stomach > Rumen | place: USA...
ACGGGACCTGCCCCGTGAGGTATTTGCAGGAAACCATCTTGTGGATGGCCAGAGCGGCAACGCCTGGCATTGGAATTAAAAGCCTCGGCATCCACAAGATCCATCACACCGAGTTGCGGGTGTTAAACGCAGCGCAGATTGAGAAATGGGAGCAGCGGCGAGCTGCGTAAGATCCCGCCAGGACGTGTCCTGGCAGTTACATGTGGAGGGGGCGGCGAAAGCAGCCAAAACAAGTGGCGCCGCCCTCTATTTGTTTAACGAAAGAACAGTCAGAAAATGGGAGAGGTGACTAACTACAGACGGTTTTATGCCGTGTTTAACAAGATGCATCATGGAGGTGATGCAGACAGCCACAAGCGCCAACTGGTGAGCCAGTGGACGTGGGGCCGTACCGAGCATCTGCATGAGATGACCGAGCGCGAATATGTGGAGATGTGCGAGGCCCTGGAGCGTATCGTTGACCCGCGAGGCAAAGAGCGCTGGCTTGCGGAGCAGAAGCGCTTGCGGTCGAGTGCTCTGCACCAGTTGCAGAAGTATGGTGTTGACACCACCGACTGGGACCGGGTCAATGCCTTCTGCCAGGATCCGAGGATAGCCGGCAAGGCATTCCGCGACCTGGACTTTGAAGAGTTGGCAGCCTTGACGCGCAAGATGCGTGCCATCAACCACAAGAACGAGAACTAACAGATTTATTCGCTTTAATAACAATTCAAAAACGAACAAAATGAAACCAAGTGAAGAAGAAATCAATGACGTGCTGAACAAGTGCACAGAGAGTGAAGAAGAGGGAGCGAGCCGATGGCCCGGCATGACCTATGAGCAAGGCGTAAAAGCCGCTACTGAGTGGATGCAAGGCCATGGCGAAAACCCGATGCAAGATTAACTATTAAACACAGAAATTACAATGGCAACAAGAAAGAAGAAAACCATTATTACCGGCGTGACCCGTGAGGCTGCCGATGAAGCGTTTGCCACCTATGCCAAGGCAGATGCCAATATCAACAAGATCAACGCAGAGATTGAACTGGCTTGTGCCAAGATCCGCGAGAAGTATGCTGAGAAGCTCGCCACCCTCACTGATGAGCGAGAGCAGGCGTTTGACACCTTGCAGAGCTTCGCCACCGAGAACCAGGCAGAGTTGTTCACCAAGAAGAAGAGCCTGGAGATGGCTCACGGTACCATCGGCTTCCGCACCGGTACCCCGAAGTTGAAGACGTTGAAGGGTTTTACCTGGGAAGCCGCGAAGAACCTTGTCAAGGAGTTCTTGCCCGATTTCATCCGCACGAGTGAGGAAGTTGCGAAAGACAAGCTGCTTGCGGACCGCGAAGCAGAGGGAATGGCTGAGAATATGGCTAAGTGCGGCATCCAGGTCGTTCAGGACGAGACCTTCTATGTCGAGCCGAAGAAGGAGGACGTGTCATGACCAAGCAGGTTACCAAACCGCCCCATGTGTCGATATGCCGCACATGCAGCGGGACGGGCATGATTGAGAGCTTCAATCATCCCGATGGCCGGATGACTTGCCCCCAGTGTGAGGGAAGCGGACGGTTGGTTGTGTCATGCCAAATGACGGTTGACATCAGACCCTATAAAGAAGGCGAAACATTGTGATGTTTACCGTGTAAACTGAAAATTGCGTCAGGCTCTGCTTGGCGCAATTTTTTATTGTTGAAAGTGTTATCTTTGCAGATAGAAATGAAGCGCAGGGGAGTGAGTTATCAGAAGCGAGTGGCAGACGTGAACAGAATCTATGACACGCATGTCAAGGAAGGTCTATCGAACAGGGAGATCTGGCGGCGTTATGTGTACCCGATATGGGGCATCAGCGAGCGAACATTCTATAACCTGCTAAAGGCGGTGAGCGATCCTAAGAACGAACTGCCGGAGCCTGTCCAATTACAGATTCAATGGGAATGGCCATGAGCAATCCTGATGTAAATATCGTCATCAAACGGATCCTGCGCGACATCGCCGTAGAGCTGAGCGACGAGTTTGACAAGAACTTCGAGCGCCAGGCATTCTTTTCCGAGGCATGGCAACGTCGCCGCACTCCTACGCGCCCGGGCGGTCACATCCTGGTTGACAGCGGGGCGTTGCGTCGCAGCATCCAGAGCCGCACGACAGACAACAGTATCAGCTTCTACACGACGCTACCATACGCTGCCATCCACAACGAGGGTGGCGAGATCAAGGTGACAAACCGCATGAAGGCCTTCTTCTGGCACAAATACTACGAGGCTACCGGCTCCTTCGGTCGCAAAAAGAACGGCGAGCGCCGGAATGACAAGCGCACCGTGCAACTGAGCACCGAGGCCGAGTTCTGGAAGTGGATGGCCCTGAAGAAGGAGGGCAGTACCATCAAGATTCCGAGGCGTCAGTTCCTGGGTGCCAGCCCCGAAGTTGAGAAGGCCGTGCGCGAGATCATCGAGGAGAACCTAGCCGATTACTTTGAACATGACTTAAAGTTTGAGATGAAATGAGAAAGGAGATTTACATCAAAGTGAAAGCCGCACTGCTGGAGATGCCAGGATCACCAGTGAAGCATGTTGACCTGTGGAACCAGAATGTGGCTTTTATTGAGCAGGAGGAGGCCTGGCCACGCCCTGCAGTCTTCATTGAGTTCGAGCCTATAGAATGGCGCGGTCAGAAGTCAGACGGTTACCGCACGAACGGGTTGCTGCGTCTGCACATCGTCACCGACTGGGATGGCCAGGTGTCATCGCTGGCGGTCTTTGACCTGTGTGAGGATGTCCGGAATGCGCTGATTGATTTGAGCGGTGACAGCTTCATCGGTTTGAAGCTTGCGCGAAGCTACACCAACCACAATCACGAGGATCTTGTGGAGAGCATCGAGGTGTTCGAGTATGGAGGCGAATGGGTGCCATAGAGTTGTAGAATATTGCCTATTGGTGAATTTGTTGTATATTTGTGCCCTTCAAGGGACAAAAACGATGAAACCAAATCAGGCATCAATCTACCGGGACATCGAACGGCTGCTGGAGTGGTCTATTCCAGTGGTCGAACGATTACCTCGTTCCCTGCCTTATAAAGAGCTCGGCGGCAAACTCGTCCTTGACCTCGCGGAGGCGTTGGACTTTGTAGTGCTCGCCTTCCAGGCTAATGGAACTCTGGAGCGTGTGGAGTGTATCAATGGCGTGATCATGCGCATGACATCGGTCAAAACAACCTACCGGCTGTTGAACCGTGTCCGTACTGATGCCATATCACACGGTCAGTATGCCCAAGCGCTTGACATGTTGAACGTCATCGCTGATCAGGCTGGAAAGTGGCTCAAAAAGAACAGGGCTTTGCTTGCTGAGCAGCAGAACAAGGAGAAACCCACTGTGTCAACACACAACGTGAATCCTGTTCAGCCAACGCTGTTCTCAGACGAAGAACTGGGGCGGTAAGACATTCATGGCGATTACGGTTACTATGAATCATCCCCTATCATTAAACGGGCGTGGCACTGCGCAAGACGTAGTTAGGAAACGGGCAGCCCACGCATCATCGCTTGACGCTTCTAACGCGTGGAATCTCCATGGCGGGAATGGCCAGGTCAACAACAACAACAATAAGAACAATTCCAGGGCCGTGAGGGCGGTGGTCGCGCTTGGTGATGAGGAGAAAGAAGGGTGGGTTGATGCCTATTTTGATTGCCTGAGGCACAAACTCAGGGCTAAACAGTGTGGTGAATATAGAACTGACTTCGAGGCTGACCTGTGGCGGCTTGTAGGTGAAGTCCATGACCGCACCTATCAACCCAGCGAAGCATTTTGCTTCATCGTCACCAGACCAAGAACCCGTGAAATATTCGCCGCTGCCTTCCGAGACCGTATCGCCCAGCATTGGATAACCATCAGGCTGGAACCGCTGCTTGAGCGCCGCTTCCGCTCCCAAGGTGATATATCGTTTAATTGCCGCAAAGGCTATGGCTCCATGAGAGCTGTGCAGACTGCTAAAGGCCACATTGAGCGTGTCAGTGAACGCTACACCCGGGAAGCATGGATTGGGAAGATAGATATCTCCGGTTTCTTTATGAGCATTGACAAGGGTATCCTGCTTGATAAGCTGCTGCCGTTCATCCGTGAGAACTATCAGGGCAATGATCTTGATACGTTGTTATGGCTGACTGAAATAACGGTAAGACATGAACCCCAACTATACTGTGAGCGTCGTTCACCTGAATGGATGTGGAACGATCTCCCAGATAACAAGTCGCTATTCACGATGCCAAGTGGCAAAGGCATGGCCATCGGTAATATCACTTCCCAGCTGCTGGCGAACTTCTACCTGTCATACTTTGATGAGTTCATGATCGAGGAGTGTTCCTACACTGGCGCAGGTTATGTTCGTTTCGTCGATGACGCACTTATCATCGCCAACGACAAACGCTTCATCATCGACCTGCGCAAGAAGGCGGCGCAGTGGCTGAAGAAGAATCTCAAACTGCAATTGCACAAGGACAAGTTCTACCTGCAGCCCGCCACGCACGGCGTGAAATTCGTCGGCTGTGTCCTCAAGCCAGGCCGAACGTACACGGCGAACCGAACCCTGGGCAACATGACCAGGCGTGTCATGCAGACCAACAGCCTGTGCCGGGACATCATCGAGAACGGCCCGACACTTGAGAACCTGAAACTGCTGAAACGCCACGTCTGCAGCCTCAATTCCTACATGGGCTTTTGTGTCCATAACTACACCTTCAACCAGCGACGGAAGATGTTCAGCAACGCCACATATTTCTGGAAGTGTTGCAACATACAGCATCGGTTCTCGGTGGTGAAGGTCAAGAAGAAGTACAATTATTTTTTGTTCCTTGTTAAAACAGACCAATTACAACATGAGACAGCAATCAGAAACCTTGCCCCCCTTGGTAAGCGTAAGGCGCGAACTGGGGCAAAACATCTTCACCGTGGCGTTCAACGTCACTGAGGTTGAGAACGGTTATGAATTTGAGACGGCAGAGCTGCCGCCTGGTGTGTGGCGTCGTGACCTGATCATCTCGGCGATTATCCGCTCACGTTATAACACCGATGACATGGAGGCTATCCATAACAACGTGCTGGCCGACCTGACAGATAAGGAGGCCAAGGCCGCGCATACAGCTATGCAGCAGTGGCGCACTAAAGCTAAGCAGTGGTCACGTGAACTGATGACATGGGCAGAGGAGAATGGCCTGGCACAGGCTGAGCTGATGCCTGACCCAGAACCTCACGCCCCGGATGACACTGTTGAGGGTTATGACGGGGTGGCCACCCTTTCGGCCGCTGTTGAACTGGCCAAGGGCCAGGCAACAGATCTGGAGGATGAGACGGCTGCCAAGTTACCCGAATTGTTCCCGCTGTGGATTAACCAGCTCGGGCAGCAGCTTCATGCCGGTGAGCGTTATAGCTTCGTAGGCCGATTGTGGAAAGTGCTCCAGGATCACACGGCACAAGCCGACTGGATGCCGGACACGACACCCTCATTGTTCGCTGAGGTGGCCGCTGATCAGGAACAAGGCACCATCGACAACCCGATTCCCTACAACGGTAATATGGCCCTTGAAGAGGGCAAGTATTACACCCAGGGAGGCGTCGTTTACCTGTGCATCCGTGACACCATCAATCCGGTGTATAACGATTTGAGCGCCCTTGTGGGCTTGTATGTCCAGATCGTTGAGTAGTTGGTTGTGGGGCAAATGAAAAGCCCCCAGCCCTGCAAAAAGTCATCTCACCTACTTTATACAGTTACCCACATGGGGAGAGGCTGGAGGCTTGTGCCTTCTTCCTTCCCATGTGGGTATTGTATTATACAAGTAGGTGAGACACGACAAAAGTACATATTTTTTTTGACATGACACTATTTGAGGCCTTATCAATCAATAAAGAGATGATCAATCGTTTGCAGGCTTTTGGTGCCAAAGCTGACGACTGGCGCTATCTTGACCTGTATCGAGACTACCAGCGGATGCACCAGGAGGGGGATAAGGTGACCTATATCGTCTCTGTCCTGAGTGAGCGTTACCATGTGAGCGAGCGCAAGATCTACAGCCTGGTCAAACGCTTCGGTACCGACTGCACGGTTGATGCAGTGTGATTGCTCGATCTTGTGCCGCATGGGTTGGTTGGATTGCCGACCTTTGCGGTATGGAAACGAAAAAACTGTACCTGTCGGCGCCGCTTCCTTTCGTAGGTCAGAAGCGGAACTTTGCCAGACCATTCATCAAGGTGCTGGAGCAATATCCTGACGGCACCACCTTTGTTGACCTGTTCGGTGGCAGCGGCTTGCTGTCACATATCGCCAAGCACCAGAAACCGCATAGCAAGGTTGTCTATAACGACTATGATAACTACCGCGAGCGCCTGGTGCGCATTCCCGAGACCAATGAGCTGCTTGCCAAGCTGCGCGAGATCACTGCTGGCATCCCCAGGAAGTCGCCCATCATGGGCGAGGCACGTGAGCGGGTGCTTGCCACCATCGCCGCCCATGAGGCGCGATATGGCTGGGTGGACTATATCACCTTGTCCCCATCGATCCTGTTCTCTATGAAGTACCTGTTGAGCCTTGATGCGATTCGGAAAGAGGGGCTTTATAACAAGATCCGCACCACTGACTTCGCCCCTGCAGGTGACTACCTTGAAGGCTTGACCGTCACCAGTGCCGATTACCGCGAGGTGTTTGCCCAGTACAAAGACGAGCCGAATGTGGTGTTCCTGGTTGACCCGCCCTACCTGAGCACCGAGGCGGGAACATACAGGATGTATTGGAAGCTGAGTGACTACCTTGATGTGCTGAACGTGCTGAGGGCCCACCGCTTCATCTACTTCACCAGCAACAAGTCGAGCATCCTGGAACTGTGCCAATGGCTGGGTAAGAACCGAGACCTGGGCAATCCCTTTGCCGGCTGCCAGATGGTAGAGTTCCGCGCCCAGATGAACTACAGCGCATCCTATACCGACATGATGATTTATAACGCCGCTTAAACGTGTAAGTACGAGCCAGTGGCTCGCAATACAAGACAAGAATCGACACAGTGCTGAGGCTGTGCCGATTCTTTGTACTATGCGAGTATTGTCAGAGGGCTTTGCCCATGGCTATGCCCACAATCGCTATCAATAGACCAAGTTGGGCTTCCTTGTCATCAATGTCGCTCATGCTGATGTTGACCGGCTTCTCGGTGGCTTTGTCCCATATTTCCTGGTTTAATTCAACGCCAGCGAGAGTTGCTACTGTTGCCACCTGGTCGCGGCTAAATTCGATGTTGACGGTTAATTTCTTGTCCATGATGATAGTTGTATATTATGGTTTATAGATGCCGAATATGGACCCGATAACGAGGGTGAGGAGTAAGACCACGCCGGTCATTACGACTGACAGGAATATCAGAATGCCGGTTTTTGTCCTCATTCTGTCCCGGTGGATCTGCCTGTTGATCTTCTCGTCGATGCAGTACCGGTTGCGTTTTTTTGCTATTTTTTTGTCCATGATAGTTGCTAATTCAAAAATTGGTGTTATCTTTGCAGTGTCTTCAGCAATGAAGATAGGGACAAGGCCGCAAGGCTGTTGTACCGCCTGAGGGACCGCTTGCGGTCCTATTTTTTAGTGGAATTCTCTTATTACGTTTTCATTGCTGAAATAGAAGAAAATTCGCACTTGATATTTGCGCTTAATTTCAGCTAATTTTTCGCTGATTTCTTTCGATGGAGAAGGGAATTCAAATAGCACAGCTTGAGCTCCCTGTTTCTTTTGCGCATACCTTGCATATTTGACAATGTTTCCAGTACTGGTTGTTGACTTTAATTCTGTGGGTATACCGTCAAACCTAATGTCATAAGTCTGCCCTGCGGGGCGGTCGTTTTCTCTCAGGAACTCAATTTTGTGACCATTGTCAGCTGCCACTTTACACATGCCAAATTCTTTATTGTATTTGGCAATATCATTGTTGTCTGCTGAAGGCTCTGGTATTCTATCACGTTCTGTCATTACATAACCATCGCTGTTTTTACCGCTGTAATTATGAACCCAAACATTCATGTCATACTCATGCCCATCTTCACGCAGTGAGCGAATGAACTCACATGCAGCGCAAAGGTCATTCTCAGGAACGAATGCCAGGTTGACCTTACCCTGGGCGATGTCGCAGTCCCGGCAGCGGCTGATGGTGTAGGGATTGTAGTCCGGGAACGTCTTACCCTCCTTGCCCGAGTTGAAGCGGAAGATGCCGCGCGTGTCCTTCTGCAGGGCTTCCTCTCCCCTGGCACGTGCTTCTTCAGGATCCGTTGTCGGATACTTTGATTTGCGCACTTGTGCAACAGTGCAACGGCAGTTCCAGCCATTGGGCGGGTAGTAAGTCTCCCAGAACGGGTCAGAGGGTGGCAGCGTCACCCCATCGAGGGCGGCGTGCTCAGGCCTTACCTTTTCATCATGCTGAGTGCGGTACTGCAGGTTGTAGCGGTCACCATCGGCCTCGATCTGCTCCCACTTGGCCGCCATGTCTGCCGAAGCCTGGCAGAAGTTGTACTCGGCCCGCAGGTAGTTTTTATTGTAGGAGCTATCGATGGCTTGAACGTCATTCAAAAAGCGTTCAAAGGGCTTTCTCTCGCCATTCTCGTCGATGAGTGAGGGGAAGGCCTCGTTCAACTCATGGAAGGCCTTAAAGCCCGAGAATATGAAGTTGGAACGCTCCAGCCGGTGTCGCATAGCATCAGACATCGATACCTGCTGCATAGAGTGGTTCAGCGCGTCGGCATGTGTGCCGATGAAGTCAGTGACCTCGGGTTCCTGGATGACCTGGATGTCGAGCATAGCGCCCTCCTGGCGGTAGAGCGCGTGCATCATTCCCTCGAACGCCTTGCCCACCCGGTCACGGATCTGCTGCTCGATATCTTCTCGAGCGAGAGTGACGGCGGTAATGAAGCCCTCACGGCCCAGTATTTCGGCATAACGCTGGTGCAGCCCCGCATAGTCGGCGGGGCTCAGTCGAAAAAAGGGCGCACAGTCGCCTCCTGCTGGCCGTTTTGCTCTCCAGTGGGTGTTTCCTTACCTTTGCCCTCTTCATCATCCTGGGGCGGTTCTGTGGGCGGATTATTGGCATTGTTGCGGCGCTCACCTATCGGCATACCGTATTTATCCTCGAAATAGGACGGGTCCACCTCATAGTTATTGAGCACCATGGTCTCATAGTCCACCTGCTGCTCGGGTGAATAGTCCACCGAATAGTCCCAGTCGAAGCGCAACCCATTGAGCGGGAAACCATGACGGATCATGCGCGGGATGAGTTGGTCGTTAACGATGTCGCGGATGCTGTCGCAGTCAGCCTCGATGATGTTCTCGAAGACCTCCAGGTGAGTTTCGGACTGGCTGAGCGAGCTACCGTCCTCGATGGTCATGGTCTGTCCAATGATAAGCTTTGAGAGTTCACTGTTGGCCCTCTCAATGCGCCGGTCATAGACGTTGAAGGCATCGCCGCGTGAAGACTCGACCACCTCAATCTCGGTACCCTGCTGGAAAATGCCCCAGCCCTCGGTGCCCATGTCGGCCATCATCTTCTCCATGCGCTTCATTTCTTTATCGTCTCGAGTCGTAGTCCTGGCGATGCGCATTGGCATCCCGAAGATCTCGGCAAAAGTGTCCCAAAAGGCCAGCGCATTTTTCTTGGGGATGGTCTGTGTGGCCGCCTTGAGGAACAGTCCCAGGTTATCGGGCCGTCCTACCTCGATGAGCCAGTCACTGAACGGCGGTTGCCGATAGTCGATACCGGTGCTCCAGTCCTGCCCCAGGTCGGTGATGACGCGCCCGTATTCCGGTATGACGTGTTTGCGTGGAATCAGTTTGACCCCATTATATGCGAGTTTGCCGTCGCCGGCAGTGATGACATCCCCCAGCTCGATGAGCGAGTGTCCCCAATAGTTCGCATCGAGTGCGAGCTTGATCAGATCTTTGAACCAGGCAGCGTCAAAGAAGCCCAAAGCACCTTCATCCTCGTCGCCGCTCTCGTTGACCAGCTTAAACGATCGCGCCATGACAAAGCCCTCGCGCTGCTGGATACATCCGGAGAGGTGTAGATCAACAGCGACATCGCGGTAGATGTCATAGAGGGGTTGTCGGTTGGGGTAGTCCACGTTGATGGCCATCTGCCAAGCGGTGCGCCAGTCGCCGATGTCGCGTCTGGTGAGCGAGTCGGTGGTGCGCTGCAGCTGCATGACCGTTTTCTTGAACCTGGCCACGTCTTTCTTGGCGAGACGGAAGGTGCCGAAAGGCGTCTCGAGCACCTGTTTATCGGTATTCTTTTTCTTGCTCATGATGTGTCAATTACCAGTTGTGTCTCAATTTCTTTTGGCAGCCGTAAACCATGGGGAAGCCGACCGGGTTGCCTTCCTCGTCGGTAGAGACAGGAAGGTCAGGCACGTTCTTGCCGGCCTGCACCCCTTCTAGCCATTTGATGGCGCGGTCGTATCGTTCCTTGCGGATCTCGGTACCCATCTTTTGGGGCAATGAGGCCGCCATGTGGTAAAGTGCGATGTCACAGGTGTACATGACAATGAGTTTGTTGCGCTCATTGCCCTCGGCACTGAACAGCGCCTCGGTGTCGTATTTTGGACGGAGGTAAGAGGATATTTCCTCGATGGCCTCTTCCTCGGCATTCGCCCGGTTGTCGTCGCTGATCTGTGAAATGACCTTCAAGGCCTGCTCACCAATGACAACCCTGTAATCCTCGTCGTTGATAAACATAGCGTATCGTTATTTGGTGATGTGTAAAGCGATTTTCTCGATGTCCTTGACCTTTGTCCCCTTGCGGAATCGGTGTTGCTGGACGAGCTGCTTGATTGTCTGCTTGGGAACGACCTTGAGAGTGCCCCCCATCGATAAGACATAGTATCGCAGCCCAGTCTCTTGGGCTAACCTATTGGCCTGCTTGACAGCCCTCTTGTAGCGAAAAGCGAAGATGAGTTGCTTGATTGTTTTCATTTTGTCACCATTGGTTTTTAGAGGTCGGTCGTCTGCCGAACCTGGGTATATAATTTGCTTGTCTCGTATTGCGCTGGAGGAACCAGATGGCGCCCTCGTCAGCGTCAGGCGCATCGTCATGGACATGGCTGCCCCGTTCCAGCGCCAGTGTCTGTTCAATGCCAACCTGCATGTCCGGGCTATCCTTGAGCGCCTCGTTATAGAACACGAAGCCGCGTTCCCACAACGGGCTGACCGCTTCGATGCGCTGGATCTTTTCCGGCTTCTTGCGTGTGTCCGGCATAATGGGCAGTTGGTATCCTCTCAGTTCTCCCTCGGTGGTGAACTCGTCGAGGATGATGTCCTGCATGAAGTTCGCCTCCATGTAGAATGATGCTGCCACGCCTGCCTCGCTGAGGCGCTCATAGAGGTTGTAGAGCCATCGCACCATACCCGACACTGTGTCCTGGCGGACATAGCAGTCTATCAAGTGCAGCTCATTGCCGTGCTTGCCCCAGAGTCTGCAGGCCTTGTAGTCGTTGGCCGTAGTCGATTTGAAAGACGGGTCGGTGTAGCAGATGAGCTGCTCATACTTGCGCAGCGGCAGCACCTTTTTATATCTTATCCACTCATGCTTGAAGATGGCTCCCTCGTTGATGGGGTTGTGCATCATCTCCTTTTGCCAGGCCCGGTAGCCCACGAAGTCGGCATACTCCTGAGCCTCCTGTTTGGTCCATTTCTCTTTCCATACCGGATTGCCCTTATCATCCACCGCGCAGATCTTAGAGACATGGACCCCACGGGTGGCAGCTATGTTGGCCAGTACCGAGTTCTTGCTGATGAGGTTGCCCACCATGATGAAGCGGCCACGTCCCACATCCAGGGCACCGAACAGTGCCTCCTTGACCCAATCGGTGAGTTCCCGGACACGCCGCTCATTACGGCAGAGTTCATCGTCATCGAGGTCATCGATAACGATGTAGTCGGGTCGTGCTTCACGTTCACGCAGACCACGCGGCGACTGCCCCCTGCCCACAGCCAGGAACTTCACGCCGTTTCTTGTGGTGAACTCACCTTCCATCCAGTTGCCGAGCGACATCTGTTCGCCGAAATCGGCGACGATGCGCTTGTTGTACTGGAGCTCTGCCTGGATGTCCCCCAGAAGCCGGTCGGCACTGTCCTCTGACTTGCCGACCACCACCATGAAGTTGATGAGTCTATCCGGCTGGAACATGAGCCATAGCGGCATGAAGATGTCGAAGTGGGTGGATTTGGCATGACCACGTGGCCACATGAAGACCGCCTTAAGGTTGGGCGTGCTCTTCACCTTCCTAGCTGCGGCATTGTGGAACGGCGCATTGTGTACTGTGCGTATCACCTTGCCGGTGGCCTTGTCACGCAGGTTAAGGAAATGGGGGAAGTAGTATTCACAGAACGCGGCATAGTCCCGCTGCAGCTTCTTGATGCGCTGGTCCCGCTGTGTCGCGTTCTCTCGCACCAGGGTTGCCGTGTCGGTCATGCTCTGGATCTCGCGGCAGTGCGCCTCCCACAGTTCCCGATATTTAGATGGTAATGCAGGCATGATTAGAGCTCAGAATTGGGAGACATCTTCTCCATGAGGAACTCATTCTGGTACTTGTTGATCGCCTTGATCAGCGCTGGTGTTATTTCCGGATCGTTGGACGCCTTGTCCTGGATCCATCGGTTGAACGCCATA
>Ga0326514_10002134_pt1 | contig 12648 bp, 19 predicted proteins | sample 3_2548_0518_D_FD_203653 | JGI IMG/M metagenome (GOLD analysis project Ga0326514, IMG submission 203653) | Bovine rumen microbial communities from UC Davis, California, United States - 3_2548_0518 | ecosystem: Host-associated > Mammals > Digestive system > Stomach > Rumen | place: USA...
AAGAAGCCTGCCGGGCGCAGGCGAAGAAGCTGGTGGAGCGTATGAAGGCAAGCGGCTTCCCGAAAGTGAAGGATCCCGGTGAACCGCGGACGCCCGGGATCACGAAGGCCGATATCCTCGCCATCAAGAATGAGCGGGAACGGCTGAAAGCGATCCGCGAACACATCGATCTGTTTTGAAAGGAGACCAATTAAATGGCAAATGAAATCATGGCCCTCGCCGCGAAGGCGCAGGACATCAATTTCGTGACCAAATTCGAGAGCGACCTGCACAACCTGCTGGCCGTTCTGGGCAAGACCGAGGTGCAGGTCATGGCGCCCGGCAGCGCGTTCAAGATCTACAACACTTCCGGCACGCTGCCCGCCACCGCTGTGGCCGAGAAGGCGCTGATCCCCGACGCAGGCATTGCCAGCGACAATGGCACCGTCGTCGCGCTGACCTACAAGAAGTACCGCAATCTCACCAGCATCGAGGATATCGGTAAGAAGGGCTATGACGTCGCCGTCGGCGCTACCACCGAAGCCCTGCGTAAGCTGGTGCAGAAGGCGGTGCGCGGCACCATCTACACCGGCATCGCTACCGGCACCGGCACTGTTTCCGGCGCGAGCTGGAACTTCCAGCAGAAGGTGGCCGGCGCTGCCGGCGCGGTGGCGACTAAGTTCGAGGACGAGGCTTACACGCCCGTCTTCTTCGCGAACCCGACCGACGCGTACAACTACCTCGGCACCAGCAACATCACGCTGCAGACCCAGTTCGGCCTGTCCTATCTGGCCAACTTCCTCGGCATCGGCAACGTGATCCTGGACAGCAACGTCCCGGCCGGTACCGTCATGGGCAGCGCCACCGAAAACCTTGAGGTCGTCGCGGCATCTATCGCGGCCATCCCCGGCATGGAGATGACTACTGACGAGAGCGGCATCATCGCCGTCCACACCTCGCCGCTTTACCAGAACGGCGCGATCGAGACTGTCGCATACTGCGGCCTGGCCATCAAGCCCGTGTTCCTTGACCGCATCGTCAAGGCCACCGCGAGCGCCTGATGAGGACCGCGGTCACCATCATCACGTTCACTGACGCGCGTGAGGGCGTCCTCCGAGAAATCGGGGACGTCTTCACCGCGGAGGATGAGCGCGCGGCAGAGCTTGAAGAAAAGGGCTTTGTCAAGCTGGAACCGAAGAAGAGTTCCGCGAAGCGGAAGAAATGAGGTGATCTCATGATCATCGTATCGACAAGTGACGTCCAGGCGAGGATGACGCGCGAGATGAGCGCGGCAGAGCAGAGCGTCTGCGCTGCGCTGCTGAGCGACGCGGTGTCGATGATCTACGCCGCGGCGCCGCACCTGGCCAAAAGTACATCAGAGCCGGAAGACGTCTCTGATGATTATCACCGGGAAACTGAGCTCGGCAAGCTGGTCGCCTGCCGCATGGTCATCCGGGCGCTCGGCGACGGCGGAGCAGCTGCCGGTGCGGCGCCGATCGGCGCGACGCAGGGCAGCATGTCCGGCTTGGGCTATACGCAAAGCTGGACGATGGCCAACGGCGGCAGTACCGGCGAGCTGTATCTCAGCAAGACTGAGCGCCAGCTTCTCCGGCGCGGGAACTCCATCGGCTCTTACAGCCCTGTGCAGGGACTGGCGCAGGAGGTGCTGTGATGCGCGGCGTGACGGTCAAGCTCTATGAGAAGGTGCAGGTCGGCACGGATCCTTTCGGCGCCCCGGTCTACGACGAGGAGCCGGTGACTGTGGACAACGTGCTGATCGGCGAGCCGAGCGTGGACGACATCGCGACGAGCACGTCACTTTATGGCAAGTCGATCCAGGTCGTCCTCGGAATCCCGAAGGGCGACCGGCACGATTGGCAGGACAAGCGTGTGGAGTGGACGGACTACCGCGGCGTGACGCACTGCTGGAGGACGTTCGGCTTTCCGGCTGTCGGAGTCGATGCGCTCGTCCCCGGGCCCTGGCACATGAAGGTGAAGTGTGAGGCCTATGGCTAAGCTGAAGTTCGAGCTGAACCGGACGGGCGTGCGCGAGCTGCTGCGCTCCGACGAGATGAAGGCGGTGTGCATGGACTATGCGAACAACGCCGTCGGCCGTCTCGGGGAGGGCTATTCGGCCAACGCCTACACCGGCAAAAACCGCGTGAACGCCGAGGTCTCCGCGGACACCTACAAGGCCAGGAAAGAGAACCTGAAGACCAATTCGATTTTGAAGGCACTATGATGATCGAAAAAACCGTTTATCACTATCTTGGCCAGAGCTTCCCGGCATACATGGAGATCCCGGGAAGCTTCCCGGACAAGCCCTTCGTCGTGATCGAAAAGCTCGGCGGCGGGAAGGAAAACCACATCAGCAGCTCCAGGATCGCCGTGCAGTCCTACGGCAACACTCTCTTTGAGGCCGCAGTGCTCAACGAGCGAGTCAAGGAGCTGATGGAACAGATGGTCGCGCTGGACGAGGTCAGCAAGGTCTCGCTCAACTCCGACTATAACTTCACGGACGCGGCAACGAAGAGATATCGCTATCAGGCCGTGTTCGACATCATTCACTACTAAGGAGGCTTTTATGGCTAACACGGCAAACAACGTATCGACCGGCAAGCCCAAGGTCAGCGGCGCGGTATTTCGCGCACCCCTCGGCAGCACGCTGCCCACCGACGCGACCACGGCGCTGGATGCCGCGTTCGTGGCGATGGGCTATGTGTCTGAGGACGGCCTGAGCAACGAAAACTCGGTCGAGAGCGACAACGTCAAGGCGTGGGGCGGCGACATCGTGCTCGCAACGCAGACGGACAGAGAGGACAAGTTCTCCTTCACCTGCATCGAGAGCATGAATCTCGAAGTGCTCAAGGCGTACTACGGCAGCGAAAACGTGACCGGTACGCTGGCGGAGGGGATCACCGTGACCGCGAACACCAAGGATCTCGGCGCTCATTGCTGGGTGTTTGATATGGTCCTTCGCGGCGGCGGCTTTAAGCGCATCGTTGTCCCCAACGGCATGGTGAGCGAGACCGGCGAGGTTGTCTATGTCGATGACGAGCCGATCGGCTACGAGCTGACGGTCACCGCGATGCCCGACGCGAGCGGCAACTCGCATTACGAGTACATCAAGCGCTCTTAAGGGGGAACGGTCATGATCACAGAAAAGACGTCTTCCGGGTTTGAATTTACCGTCAGCGAGAATCTGAAAAACGATTTCCGGCTCGTGATGGCCTATGCGGCGACCCAAAGCGAGAACGAAGGCGAACAGGCCGGCGGACTGATCCAGCTTGTGAACGTCGTGCTCGGGAAGGACGGAGCTGCCGCGCTCTACAAGCACCTTGCCCGGGAGGATGGCACCATCCCCACCGACAAGGTCATGGCGGAGCTGGGAGAGATCATCCGCGCCGCCGGGCAGGCCGACAACGAAGTAAAAAACTGATTGCTCTCGCCGAAATGTACGCGTCCGGAAAGGACGAGCTGACCTGCGATCTGGCCGAAACCTACGGGGTATTCGATATGCGGGCGCTGCCGGTTACCACGCTGGCAACGCTCGCATGCGGATTATCCGCTGACAGCCGGATCAGGCGAAAGATAGCCGGGACAAAGCTGCCGAGCGAGATCATGCTTCTGGCGGCGGCTGTTGACCAGCTGAGCATGCTCGTCTGGATGCGCTCCAAGGACGGTGCGAAAAACCGCAACCGGCCGAAGTCGATCCTCAGCGCCGTTCTAGACGAAGAGAAGGACGAGGTCGAGACCTTCGACAGTCCGGAGGCGTTCCTGGCGGCGAGAGCGAAAGCATTAGGAGGTTGAAATGTCAACCGAACTCGGAAAAGCATATGTGCAAATTATTCCTTCGGCGGAAGGGATCAAGGACGGAATCACAGAAGCACTCGGTGGCGAACCCGAAAGAGCCGGCAAAAGCGCGGGTTTCAAGCTTGCCGGCGCGATTAAGGGCGCGATTGCCGCCGCCGGGATCGGTGCGGCGCTCAAAGATGCGCTGATGACCGGCGCAGCCTTCGATGCGACCATGTCCGAAGTCGCCGCAATCAGCGGGGCGACCGGGGCAGAGTTCGACGCCTTGCGCGAGAAGGCACAGGAAATGGGCGCAAGCACCAAGTTCAGCGCGTCCGAATCCGCAGAAGCACTGACTTATATGGCGATGGCCGGCTGGAAAACGGAGGATATGCTTGGCGGCATTGAGGGCATCATGAAGCTCGCCGCCGCTTCCGGTGAAAGCCTGGCTTTGACATCTGACATTGTTACAGACGCACTGACCGCGTTTGGAATGGCTGCGGACGATGCCGGGCATTTCGCGGATATCCTTGCCGCCGCTTCTTCCAACGCGAACACCAACGTGGCCATGCTTGGCGAATCGTTCAAGTATGTCGCTCCCGTTGCCGGCGCGATGGGGTATTCTGCGGAAGACGCTTCGGTCGCGCTTGGTTTGATGGCAAACAGCGGAATCAAAGCGTCCCAGGCCGGCACTGCGCTCAGAACGCTGCTGAGCAATATGGCGAACCCCGGAAAATCCGCGGCGGCCGCGATGGACAACCTGGGCGTGTCGCTGACCAACAGCGAGGGAGAAATGTACTCGCTGATGGAGATCATGCAAACGCTGCGCGGGTCGTTCGCCGAATTGACAGACGCAGAGGCTGCAGAACAGGCGTCTCTGCTAGCCGGCAAAGAAGGCATGAGCGGCTTGCTTGCCGTCGTCAACGCAAGCGACGAGGACTTCCGGAAACTCACAGAATCTATTTACGGCGCGGACGGCGCGGCCGGCAAAATGGCCGATACAATGCAGGACAATCTGGCAGGCGACGTGACGATCCTCAAATCCGCTTTTGAGGGGCTGCAGATCAGCCTGTCCGACAAACTGTCTCCGGCGCTGCGCGAGATCGTGCAGGGGCTGACAGCGGCCATTGATAACTTCGATACGGTCGGGCCGATTATTGCGGGCGTTGCAGTTGCCATAAGCGGCCTTGCTGTTGCGATCAACATCGGGGCGATCATCCAGAAAACCACTGCGGCTTTTGCCGCGTTTAACACCGTCCTGGCAGCAAACCCGGTCGGGATTGTGATTGCCGCCCTCGCCGGTCTTGCAACGGCGCTCGTCCTTCTCTGGAAGAACAACGAGGAGTTCCGCAACAAGGTCACGGCGGCGTGGGAGGCGGTGAAAACGGCCGCGCTGAATCTCAAGACGAATATAGAAAACGCGTTTAATGGCATCAGGGACAAAATCGTTGAGATCAAGGACGCCGCTCTGACTTGGGGCAAAGACCTGATCGCCAACTTCGTCAACGGCATCAAGAAGGGCTGGGATACGCTCAAGGGAACGCTGGGCAAATTCGCGCAGCTCGTCGCGGACTTTATCGGCTTCTCCGAGCCGAAGAAGGGACCGCTGTCCAATTTTCACACGTATGCGCCGGACATGATGCAGCTCTTTGTCAAGGGCATCCTGGACAACAAGGGCCGTGTCAAAGACGCGATGCGCGACATCGCCGCTCTGACGGCATCCGGCTATGAAACGGAGATCGCTGTAAACGCATCCGCCGGCAGCTGGAGCAAAAGCGTGCCGAACGGATCCGGCTCCGGCAGCAGCGGGGCTGTGGTCAACTTCACACAGAACAACTATAGCCCGAAGGCGCTGAGCAATGCTGAGATCTACCGGCGCACCAAGAACCAATTTGCCCAGATCGGAGGAGCGACCACATGAATCCACCTATTGAGTCCGTAACCGTGACAAACCACAACGGGGAGTCGCTGGAGATCAGCAACCTCTATCCTTCGCTGCCCGCGTCCGGCCTGTACATCGTCGCGATGGACGGGCTGGGCGCGCCGCCCGCCAACATCAACATGACGGAGTACGCCGTGATCGACGGCGCGATGTTCAACTCCTCGAGGGCGCGGAGCCGGAACATCACCATGACGATCCAGCCGCTCCGTCCTGTTGAGGTGAACCGGCACAAGGTGTATGAGTTGTTCGCGCTCAAAAAGAAGGTGCGCCTGACGTTCAAGACGCAGACGCGCCTCTGCTATATCGACGGGTACGTGGAGAGCTGCGACGCCAACGTGTACAGCACGCGCGGCCAGATCGCGGTTTCAATCCTGTGCCCGGATCCGTACTTCCGGCAGGTGGAGACCACGCGGCACATGTACTACCGGACGGCGCCGGGCTTCCATTTCCCGATCGGCACGACGGACAATCCGGGGCCGTACGAGCTCGGGATCCTCGGTGACAACTACCAGGTCATTGACATCGACTACACCGGCGACGCAGACACCGGCGTGATCCTGTCGCTCGAGATGGACGGGCAGGTCGGCGGGGAGATTACGATCACCAACAGCTCGACACACGAGACCATGCGGATCGACACCACGCGCGTCGCGGTCATGACCGGGCAGGCGCTGGGCGCCGGTGACATCATCCAGATCTCGACGATTCCTGGGGATAAGTTTATCAACCTGATCAGGAGCGGCGAGTCGATCAACCTCATCTCCGCGCTGTCGAAGGACAGCGACTGGCTGAGCCTCACCGTGGGCCGGAATCAGTATGCGTACGTCGCGACGTCCGGCAAGGAGAACATCGTGATCAACGTGGAATACACAACGGCTTTCGTGGGGGTGTGAGATGATCGACGAAGTCTACATCCTCGACAGCAACTTCAACGCCCTGGGCGTGATCGACGAATTTTTGAGCTGCATCTGGGTGGAGCGATATTCCAGGGCCGGCGACTTCGAGCTACTGTGCCCGGTCAACGAACAGACGAAGGCGCTGTTCTATGCCCCTGCTGACGATCTAGCGGACAGATACGCGAGGATCAAGGACAGCAACACCGTCATGGTCATAGAAAGCGTTCTCCTCACCACAGACGCGGAGGACGGCGACCGGTTCACTGTGACGGGCAGGAGCATCGAGTCCCTGCTCGACCGGCGTGTGATTTGGGATCGATACTTCGCGGAAAACGTGACGATCTCCAATGTCATCTCCTCGCTGATCCGGCAGAACGTGACGCAGCCGAGCGACAGCGGCCGGGCGATCGATCTCTTTCGGCCCTCCGGCACAGCGTGGTTTCTGACCAGCTCGCAGGCAGCCGAAAAGCGGCTGAAGGCCGTCGAATACTATGGCGAAAATCTGTACGACACCATCGTCGAGCTGTGTGAGGCCAACCACATCGGATTCCGGGCTGTCCCGGTCGCCGGCGGTATCCAGATCCAGCTGTACGACGGCGCGGATCGCACCTATGACCAGCTCGAGTATCCTTATGTTGTGTTCTCGGACAAGTTCGGCAACCTGCTGGGGAGCCGCTGGCAGCGCAACACGGCGGGCGTCAAAAACTACGTCCTGGTGCGCGGCGATGCCGACTATGACCCCGTTTTCAATGACGGGGACGCTCTGCTTCTGTCGACCGCGCGGAACAACGTGCAGGCATACAGCGGTGCTTACCAGGAGACGCAGGATCTGGAGGCAGAGATTAAGGAGCTGCAGCGCCGGCGATATGACCTGAAGGCACGCCTTGCGAAGCTGTACAACGAACCGGACAGCGTGGAAAACCAGCTCGAGCGCAACGGCGAAAGTATTGAGCACGAGCTGGAACAGATCGAGTATTACCTGAACCTGCGACAGACCGCGCTTGCCAGGGCGAAGAGCGACTTCGACCTGTGGCAATATTGGACGGACGTGCAGCGGAAGCTCGGCGATCCTGTCAAACGGAAGATGATGCTGTGCTCTCCGGCCGAGGCCGTCACCGGCCTGGCACGGCGGGAGATGTGGGTGGACGATTCGACAGAGCTCGAAAAGGACGAGGAGACCGTCCGCCTTGAGAAGCAGAACGAGTCGTTCGAGGAGCAGATCGATCAGCTTTGGGAGGACTACTGGGGGACGATCGATCCTGTTTCCGGGCTGCCTGCTGGCAGTATTGATCAGGTCGAGGCGCAGGTCGCTGAGCTGCGCGGGCAGATCAACACCAACAATCGACTGATCGAACAGCGAAACCGCCAGACGCTTGATCGCTATTACTCACAGCTTTCCGAGACAGGCCGTCTCGCTCTCGCCGAGCACAGCGTGGTCACCTCGTTCGACGGCGAGGTCGACACCAACGTGCAGTACCATTTCGGGAAGGACTTCTTCGTTGGTGACCTCGTCCAGATCAGAAACGAGTACGGCTTCGAAGCCGTGACGCGGGTGACCGAGGTCATGCGCTCCCGTGACGAGAGCGGGGACAGCGTGATCCCGACCTTCGTATCCGACTAAGGAGGAATATATGGCACTTAAATATGGATTTTATGACAGCGTGAACGGGGACAGACAGTACTCCGGTCATGATTTCACGCGAATCATGAACAACCTCATCATGGACGGCGTGCTTCCGCAGACGGTCGGGCGCAACCAGTTCGGCGCGAAGCCCGCATCTTCCGGCCTCGGCGTGATCATCGACAGCGGCTGGGCGTGGTTCGATTCCACCTACACTACTCTGACCGCGCCGCAGACCTTCCCGCTTGACGCGGCGGACGCGGTCCTCTACCGCTGGGACGCGATTGTCATCGAGACGGATCCGGACGCTCGCACGAACAGGATCAAGGTGATCAAAGGCACGCCGGCGGCGGAGACGGCAGCGGCAAAGCCGACGCTCACCGCGAACCAGCACCCGCTCTGCTATGTCCGGGTAAAGCCCGGCGTGACGCAGCTGGCACAGGCGGACATCGAGAGCCGCGTCGGCCTGAGCGACTGCCCTTATATCGTCGGCGTCGTCAGGTCGGTGGACATCTCGCAGCTGTTCGCTCAGTGGGAGGACGACTTCACGACCTGGTTCTCCGCGCTGCAGGCGAACCTGTCGGGCGACGTGGCCGCCAACCTGCAGCGGCAAATCACGGAGAACACAGACGCGATCACGGACATCAACGGCACACTCTCCGGGAAAGCAGAAGCGACTGCGCTTGCGAGCCTCGCGGCGGAAGTCGGTGAAGGCGGCTTCAACTGCAGGATTTTCGCCGGCACATACACCGGCAACGGAGCCAGCACCGGCGTGTCCCTGTCGTTTCCGTTCTGCCCGGTTGTGGTCGTTGTCGCCCCGGTCGAGCGGAACGACAGCACGCAGCTCGGCGCCGGCGTCTTTGTCCGCCCGGCAGCGACCGCAAGGCTGACCGCTGTGACTACCGCGAACGTGACGTGGTCGAACAGCGGGATCGCGTGGACAGAGCGAAACGATTCTCAGTACAACACCACTACGCTGAACTATAGCGGCGACGTCTACTACTACTTTGCGCTCGGCTATACCCCGCAGTCGTAAGGAGGCGGAGTTATGTTGTGGACAAACAAAAGAATCGTCAACGGCTTTGACGGTGGGTTTCACACAGAGTGGGACATCCATATCACCAGAGGCGACTCCGGCTATCTGGAGCTGATCCCCAAGCGTGACGGCAACACCTATCAGCTCGCGTCCGGCGATGTGGTGGCGGTCGAGGTCAGAGTCAAGCCCATCACGGGCAGCACGGTGACCGAGCTCGTCTTCACCGGCAGCGTCGACACCTCCGAGAGCGTGCCGGTTTGGCATCTCACCGCCGCGGACACCACGCGGGAGTGCGGCGTCTATTACTGGGACGCGCAGTTGACCACCAGCGACGGCGAGGTGGCCAGCTATCTGACCGGGCGCCTGTTTATCGAACCGGAGGTGACGAGATGAGGCTTTGGAATCTCGTTGAGATGAAGCCGCACAAGCTGCTCACCGGTGAGCTCCGGATCCCGGAGAAGGTCGAGGTCGTCCCGGCCGGATACGTGCGCCAGAAGCTCCAGAACAAGACGGTGACGCCCTTGAAGGTGCGTCAGGTCGTTGGGCCCGATTCCTACATCAGCGGAAAGATCGCCGAGATCGACGAGGAAAACATCGCAGCTGACAGAGAGATCCCGTGGGGCGTGACGCTCGAGAAGGGCATCGATTACAATATCGTCGCCGTCCTCAACCAGGATCGCGACGACGAGATCGATGACGACTTTACCTTCACCGGTGACATAGAGGCCGTGACGTTCGACTTGCCGAGCGGGCATGCTCGGATCATCGTGACCCGGACGGGCATCTCGGTCGATCCGGGCGCGGACTACCTCGAGGCCAGCCTGGTCGGCACCGCGCTGAGTCACTATAGCGGTCTCGGCACCGTTACCGTGGAGCCTATTCCGACGGACTACGTCAAGATGCCTGCAGGCTACGCGAGCGCCAGCAAGGTGATTTTCACCAAGAAATCCAATGGCACGTGGACCGGCGCGATCGCGAATGATTGACCAACGGAGGGAGACGGCGATGGAAGCAATCATTTTTCGGTGGCTGGACAAGCTCCTTCGCCTGGACCGGTTGCTGGAGCTGGCGGGGGAGGAGTTAGATGAGTGAGTTCTGGCGCGCGGCGGCGGGGGCTGTTCCGGGTGCGCTGGTAAGCTTTTTGATTTCCGGGCTGCTGCTGCACTACCTCAAGCGCTACATCGACAAACGGCTCGAAGGCGCAGAGAGGCGGCAGAAGACCAGACTTGAGATCAAACGCAAGCGCAGCGAGGCCGAGCAGAAACGCCGGCGCGCAGAAGGGCGGCTGCTGTTCTGGGTGCATCACGCTCTCGTGAAACCGCCGCCCAATGGGGAGCTGGAAAAAGCCTGGGAGGACTTCCAGACCGCCGAGGAAGAGCAAAAGGAGATCGAGCGGTCGATCCTGGCCGAATATGAGACGGGAGGCGGAAGCTGATGGCAAAAACAAAGAAGAGCAAGCTTCAGAGCATCACGCGCTGGCTGTTCGTGACGACTCAGGTCTCCGCTCTTTTCTGGGTGACGCTCAGCTATGGGATCGCTGCCTATTCAACTGTCATCCTGAAGGAGCCCTTCCCGGTGGTGGAGCTGAGCTGCCAGGCGATCGAGACGATCCTGGGCGTGACCGCGCTGAAGACCGTCGAAAACATTTTTGAACACAACAATGGTTTTTTGTTCGGCGAAAGCCGGGAAAGAGAGGACATTCATGAGTAAGGAAGATCTGATCCGAAAACTGACGAGCCGCAAGCTCTGGGTGGCGCTGGTGGCGTTCGTCACGTCCCTGCTGATCTGCTTCAACGTGGCCGAGGACGTCGTGACGCAGGTGGCCAGCGTGATCATGGGCATCGGCTCCCTGATCGCCTACATGTTCTCGGAGGGCTGGGTGGACGCCAAGCGCGCCGGAAACCAGACTCCTGTCAAGGTCGAGGACAAGGTCGATGATCAACAGTCGGAAACTGTCTGACCTCCGAGCCGATGTCCGCGCCAACGCGGAGCTGCTGCTCGCCGAGTGCGAACGGCAGGGGCTGCGCGTGCTGGTCACGCAGACGCTGCGCGACGATGAATACCAGGCGAGGCTCTACGCCCAGGGCCGCACGCTGCCGGGGCAGATTGTGACCAATTCCAAGGTGACGACCTTCCACGGCGCCGGGCTGGCGATCGACGTCTGTCAGAACATCAAGGGCCAGGAGTACAGTGACCCGGCGTTCTTCCGGAACGTGGCGATCCTCGCGAAGCACATGGGCTTCAGCTGGGGCGGCGACTGGAAGACTTTCCCAGACCGCCCGCATCTGCAGTGGGACGATCACGGTCGGTGGAGCGGATCGCTGTTGCGGGCGAAGATCCTCCCGCCGATGATGCCGCTTTACAAGCCCGGGACTCCGAAAGAGGTGGAAAAGGAATTGGTTTACTATAAGACGCTGAAGGACGTGCCGGAATGGGGCCAGGCTGCGGTGCGAAAGTGCATCTTGAGCAAGGCGCTGACCGGCGACGGAAAGGGCAACTACAACATCAGCGAGGATCTGCTGCGCGTGCTGGTGATCCTCGACAGGATGGGGAAGCTTTAAGCGAAAAGCGCGGTCAGGATTCTGGCCGCGTTTTTTGTTAGCATTTTCGTTAGCATTTTGTTGTCAAAAAAGTGCTAACAAGGCATTTATTTTTGATTTCTTCACACTCATTTTTGAAACGCCAAAAAGCCAAAAAACCGTTGATATACAAAGAAAAACCGCCAATCCCAACGGATTGACGGTTCTCTTATTTTGGTCCGAGTGGCGAGACTTGAACTCACAAATAAGAAGCCAAAAACATAGTGTTTATGCGGGTTTTTCGCTCCCGCTAGCATTTTCGTTAGCATTTTTGAAAAAATCGGCCATTTTGTTCTGCGCGGCTTTGGCATCTTGGGCGGCCACGCGAACATAAATTTTGTGCATCGTCTGGAAGTCAGCCCAGCCGCCGAGCTGCATCAGCTCGCGCTCTGACAGGCCGAGATGATAACCAAGAGACGCGAAAGAGTGCCGCAAGCCGTGATTGCCAACCTCGGTCAGACCTGCAGCCTTGCAGGCCTCCTTGATGTTTCGAAGCATCGTGTTCGCGGCGATCCCAACCACAGCGCCCGTCTGATCTGGCTCGGCCTTAAGGAGATCATACAGCCGAGGAATCATGATCGGGACCGTGCGCGTGCTGGAGGCGTTTTTGTTGGTCTCCTTCCGGACGAATTCGCCTTCCTTGTTCTGGACGGTGGCGCCTCTGATGTTCAATAACTTTTTCCCCAAGTCTACGTCCTCCCAGAGAAGACCGAGCACTTCCGACCGGCGCAGACCGTGCAGCTCCAGCAGCGCGGCGGTTTCGGCAATGTTGCCTTCGATGGCAGCCAGGAACGGCCCGATCT
>Ga0326514_10002137_pt1 | contig 12645 bp, 11 predicted proteins | sample 3_2548_0518_D_FD_203653 | JGI IMG/M metagenome (GOLD analysis project Ga0326514, IMG submission 203653) | Bovine rumen microbial communities from UC Davis, California, United States - 3_2548_0518 | ecosystem: Host-associated > Mammals > Digestive system > Stomach > Rumen | place: USA...
TTTCTTTGCTCATCCATTGTCAGTTCAATTCTCCTGATAATAATCACCTCCCGAATGGGTAGTAGTTTACCACACACGGGACATTTTCATTTTTGGTTTATCAGGACATTATCATTTTTGTCTTATATCATTGTAGCATAACTCAGGTATCTGGGGATAAAAATCTGTGTAAACTGACGGTTACGCCGGTCCCGGATCCGGCAGCCTGACCCGTCTATGGCTGATGCGGGATCAGACTCCGAAGCCGCAGTCCGGCCAGACGCAGGTCTCGCAGCCAAGGCAGAGTCCGCCTTCGCCGAGGTCCGCGATCTCCTCTTCCGTGATTGTATCGTCCGCAAGGATTCTCGGAAGCAGGAGATCGAATATGGTTCTTTTCGCATACATCACGCAGCCAGGTAAGCCGCAGACGACAAGGTTCCGGTTATCCATTTTCAGATAAGAGAGGAGGAACATAGCGCCGGGCAGGACCGGGGCGCCGTAAGTCACGATGTCGGCACCGGTGTTTTTGATTGCGAGCGGCGTGCGGTCGTCCGGGTCCACGCTCATGCCGCCGGTGCAGAGGACGATGTCAGCGCCTGCTTTCGCAAGCTTTCGGATTGCGGCTGTCGTCATCTTGTCGTCATCGTCGGTTGTCTCGTGTCCGATCACCTCGGTATCGTATTCCGCGAGCTTCTTCTCTAGGATCGGGGTGAAGGAGTCTTTGATGCGGCCTTTGTAGACTTCGGAGCCGGTCGTGACGATGCCGACTTTCTTGTGGACATAGGGCATCAGCTTCAGCACCGGCTGTCCGCCTGTCGCTTCGAGGGTGCGTGTTCTGAGGTCCTCCATCTTGTCCTTTCCGATGACAAGCGGGATGATGCGGGTGCCGGCGAGTTTGTCGCCTTTCCTGACCGGGCGGTTGCCATGGCGGGTCGCGATCATCATCTGAGGAGTGCTGTTGATCAGGCGGAGCGTCTGCGAGTCCACCTTGAAGAGTCCGTCGCATTCTGCGCGAAGCTCGATCTTGCCCTCCTTCGGCTCGCTCGCTGACATGTGCGCGTTCAGGGCGAGGTCCCGGAGAATCCCGGCAGCCTCGTCCTCGTGAAGCATGTTTTCATCCATCTCCCAGACGTAAAGATTCTCCTTGCCGATGCTCAGAAGGACCGGAATATCTTCCTCCGTGATGACATGCCCTTTGCGAAAAGCCGGGCCCTTGAACTTCCCCGGGATGATCTGCGTCATATCGTGGCATAGCACATGGCCGACCGCGTCGACCGTCTTGATGAGTTTCATAGCTGTACCCCTTGTTGAATTATCTGAAAATTTGGCGAATTGTGTCCAAGTTGTCTGGTGCCTGGCACCAGACAATTCAGGCACAATTTGTGAAGTTATCTGAAAATTTCAGTTGTCGGCGGTTCCCCGCAGGATCCCGAGGCCATGCGGCAGTGCTTTTTCGATGAAGCCGAGGCTCTCTTTCACTGCCTTGACCGAGCCGGGCAGGTTCACGATAAGGCTCTTTTTCCGGATGACGGAAGCTCCTCTTGAGAGCATGGCGTGATCGGTCACTGCCAGTGAACGGGCGCGGATTGCTTCTGCTATGCCCGGGGCAACTCTGTCCGCGACGGCGAGAGTCGCTTCCGGTGTCCGGTCTCTTTCGGAGAACCCGGTCCCGCCGGATGTGATGATCAGGCTGACCTGTCTCTGGTCCGCCAGCCTCATGAGCTCTTTCTTCAGCTTTTCCGGATCGTCCGGGATCAGGATGGTCTCGAGGACGTCGTATCCCATCTTCTTCAGCTCTTCCGCAGCTGCCGGTCCGCTCCTGTCTTCATAGATGCCCTTCGAAGCGCGGTCGCTGAGTGTGATGACTGCTGCCGTAAAGGGTCTCTCCGGATCCGCCGGAATCACCTCGACCCGGTCTCCCGGCTTCACTTCCCCTCCGGTAATGACCTTCGCGAAGACACCATTTGACGGCATGATGCAGACGCCCACCCTTTTCTTGATGGCGCAGTCATTATGGCATGCTTTGCCGACCTGGGTCAGCTCAAGGAGCACAGGTGCCGGACTGAAGTCCGCTTTTCCATCAAGGGCATCAGGGGCAGCGGCATCGGGTTCCATGTTCGAATGCGGTGTCGGCGCACCTGCTGTCTCAGTACCTGACACCTGTCCGGATTCCGCACGGTCCTCGTACCCGGCGCCTTTCGTGATCCGGAATCTTGTCCCCACCGGCAGCGTCTGAAAGTCGATGCCGGAGACCAGAAGATTCTCCCCGAAATCGCCATCTTTCACGCCTGCCCCGGATCTGTTGAACTCTTCCACCTTCTCATAGGAAAGAAGCGAGATCTGCCTGTGCCAGTGCCCCGCATGGGCGTCCCCCCTGATCCCGAAGTCTTCCACAAATTCCGCCGCCGGGACCGGCCGCTTGACCACTCCCTTGACATCACTCGTGCACACGGCTCTTATGATACCGTCCATAGTTCTATCCTCCTATCTGGCTCATCCGGTGGCTTTCCGTGATCTGTTCCGGCGTCTCGAAGCAGTGCGCCCTGGGTTTCCTGAAGATGGCCTCCCGCATCGCAGATTCCAGCTCTTCGTCCTTCCCTTCCCGCAACAGCTCCCTCAGGTCGGCTCCGTCTCCATAGCAAAGGCAAGTCTTGAGATATCCCGTCGAAGTGAGCCGCACCCGGTTGCAGGATGCGCAGAACTTTCCATGGATCGCGCTGATGAATCCCACGCTTCCGCGCAAATGTCTCCCGCGGAAGTATACCGCCGGTCCCTGTCCGTGTCTTCGGACCGTTCTGTCTTCCCCGGCCGTTCTGTCGCCCCCGGTCGTTCTGTCGCCCCCGGCCGTTCTGTCGCCCCCGGCCGTTCTGTCTTCCCCGGCCGTTCTGTCTTCCCTGATCGTTATATTTTTCCGTGAATCACGGTCCGTCAAAAATACGCGGTCTTCGCCGCGCTTTGCCGCTTCCCCTTCCGAAAGCTCCGCAAGCAGCTTCTCCGCTCCTTCTTCTTCCGGCTCCAGGTCCGGATACGCTTCCATCAGTTTCTTCAGCAGCTTCCGGTTGTCCGAGCCCCGGAATTTCCTGCCGTATCCGATCGGCATCATCTCGATGAAGCGGATGTCCACCGGCATCTCTTCCGCCAGCCTGCATAGGTCAGCCGGGTCGGTATCCGGCATCGTCACCACATTGACCTTTGTCCGGATCCCACTCTCCGCAGCCATCCGGATCGCCTCTTCCACTTTCTTCTCACCATCAAACCCTGTGATCCGGCGGAATTTCTCCGGATCCCGGCTGTCCAGGCTGATGTTGACCCCATCCAGTCCAGCGCTCAAAAGATCCGGAAGATCCCGGCTGAGCAGAAGGCCATTCGTCGTAAGAGTGACTGTTCTGATCCCGGGAATCTCTTTCAGGCTCCGGACCAGGTCCGGGCAGCCTTTCCTCACGAGAGGCTCGCCTCCGGTGATCTTGATGTGGCTGATTCCCAGCCTGACTCCGCACTCTGCTATCTTCCTGAATTCTTCGTATCTGAGGATCTCGTCATGCTCTATCTTGCAGTTGACACCTTCCGGCATGCAGTACCTGCATCTGAGGTTGCACCGGTCGGTGATCGAGATGCGCATGTAGTCGATCTCCCGTCCATATTGATCTTTCATAATTAACCGCCCTGCCGGGTCAGAATGCTTTGCAGCTGCCCGATCAACTCGTCATCGATGAGGCCGTCTGCCGGCTCAAATCCGTACATGACCTGAAAACGTTCGATGCAGCTGTTCGTCTGTCTTCCGCAGATTCCGTCTGCTGTTCCGCACAGAAAGCCTGTCTGGTTCAGAAGGTCCTGGACCTGCTTTACAATATCCTGGCTGACTCCCTGATTGCGGCTGTCAGGCTCTGAAGCCGCGTCCATCTTCGTGACAGCATCTTTCAGGTCCTGATATCCGTCCGCAAGATCCAGGTTGTAGTAGTCATGAAACTCAACTAGCGCATAAGCACGGTTATAGTAGCCGGCTGTATAGAGAGAGCTTGCTTTCTCTCCGTCTCCGGTCGAATGGTAGACTTCCTCCGCCTGATACTGCTTGCCCAGGCCTCCGCAGTATTCTTCGCAGAGATACAGCACGTTCAGGCTATTGAACTGGGCTTCTTTGTAGGTATTGTAGAAGTCCCGCTCGGCTTCCGCGCTCTGAAAGCGGTAAGCCCAGACTTCGTCCTCGCTCATCTGCGCGATCTGGTCCTGGGTATAGGCACCTGCTGCCTGCTGTCTTTTTGCAAATGAATCAGCCAGGTCTTTCAGGAATGTGTCTGCATCTTTCAGCTGCGAACCGGTATCCGGCCTGCTGTCCTGCGCATTCTCAGCGCCGGAGCTGCCGCCGCCCTGTCCGGACAGCTTCTCCTCCAGCTCGGAGATACGGGACTTCAGAGATTCATTTTCCTGAAGAAGGCTGTTGTAGGCTGCCTCCTGCTGTGCATCTGTCAGGTCATCCCAGTCCACTGTGACTGCATATGCCGGCGGGCTGACCGCCAGAAGGGCCGCCAGACATATGGCCGATAATCTTCCTGCCTTCATATTATGATCCCCTTATCCGGTAACTTGTGCTCCGCCTGCAGTTCCCCTTTCTGCGGGCAGATCGTTGTCTTTATCATAACATTGACGACTTGTTCGGGCAAGCAGAGACGCTTTTCCTCCGGTTTCCGCAGAGACGCTTTTTCTCCGGTTTCCGGTATGAGGCTCCTTTTTCTGATTCCGGAGACGCCTTTTCTCCTGGTTCCGGCTGCTGCCGGTTTCCCTGTCATTCAGATGAAAAGCCGGAGCAGTTTTGTTTTCTGAAGAATGAAGATGGAGATGTCCATGAACAGATGGGCGATCAGGGTGCTGACCAGAACACCATTCGATGTAAGAAGAAAATCGACTTTGAAGCCATACCAGCACATGAGGGCAGAATAGGCAAGAAGGAGCAGCATGACCGGAAGTTTGGAGACGATCCCTGCCAGAGTCTCCTTCAGTTCCTTCATCGAAAAGTCGAAATAGATAAAGCGGCCAAGCGACAGACTCACAAAGTAGATGATCATGTCATCGTAATTATTGTCTTCATAGATGAACTTGATATACATCATGATCAGAATGATGTACAGGTTGCTCACGAGCCTCAGGGACCCTTTGTCTTCATCTGAAAGGTGGGGCAGTTCGACCAGGAAACGGTCGAGAAAATTCGCAAAGACGACAGACAGCAGGAGAAAAAGCACGAGGATCAGATCCTTGTACTTATCCCAGACTGCCCAGATCTCCGGCATGTGCCAGTCGACGATGTTGTAGAGGCTGAGAAAAAGCAGGATTGAGGTCGAGGAAAAGACCAGCTCGTAGAAACTCTCGATGATGCTGATCCCCTTTCTCTTTGCCGCCTTTCTTTTCCGGTAGATTCTCTCGTTTACGGAAGCCCGGTACTCCGGATCATGGGCATACCCTTCCCGGTCATAGGGCAGATTTTCCCTGATATTTCTCTCAGCCGCCTTCCTCTGGAGCCTTGCTGCATAGAGCATGACCGCCATGACTCCTGCAAGCCCAAGGATTGCTACGATCAGGAACTTTCCCGCATGTTCCAGGTTAAAGTAATGCTGAAAATAGTAATTATCGGTCACCTTGCCGGCGACCTGTCCGATATCCGTGTTCATCTTACTTCAGGTTCTTTCCGCCAAATCCATCCGGAAGCAGGGTCTTCAGCGTGTATTTTCTGTAATCTGTCCCGGACTTTGCCAGATAGATCGGAAAATCCGGAGGGCAGAATTCCTGCATGACCTGCCTGCAGACTCCGCAGGGGCTGCAGTACTGGAGGGGTCCATTCTCGGTTCCCCCTGCAATTGCGATCGCGGCAAACTTCGTCGTACCTTCGGAAACTGCCTTGAAGATCGCTGTCCGCTCCGCACAGATGGTCGGTGTGAAAGCTGCATTCTCGATGTTGCAGCCAGTGTAGATCTTCCCGTCTTCTCCAAGCAGGGCCGCCCCTACCCGGAAATGGGAATACGGGACGTATGACCTTGCCCTCATTCTGACTGCTTTTTCACAGAGCTCCTGAATCTGCTCTTCTGTTATCTCGCGCACATATTCTGACATAAAACTTATCCTGAGAGTCCGGAGCCGGGGCTGTCTGCTCCCCGGCTCCTGTTTTCTTCTGTTATTCCCGTCGTTTCTTTCGCTCAGATTCCTGTCGCTTCTTCGCTCAGCTGTCCTGCCTGATCAGCAGACGGATCGCCTCGATTGCGGTCTTTATGGACTGCTCGCTGTCGTGGACCTGTTCATTATCCAGCCCTGCTTTCGCTCTTTCCTGATTGGCGATTGCGAGAAGGACGGTGCCGACTCTGACATGCAGGGCAGATGCTATTATGAAGAGGGCTGCTGACTCCATCTCGGAAGCCAGAGTTCCAAGCTTCAGCCATGCATCCCACTTATTGAGAAGCTCATAGCCGACGGGCTTGACTTCCGGCTCATGCTGGCCGTAGAAGGAATCCTTGCACTGGACGACGCCTGTGTGGAAACGGAATCCAAGATTCTTTGCTGCCTCTCTCAGTGCCGTCGTTACATCATAGTCTGCAACTGCCGGAAATTCGATCGGAGCATATTCTTTGCTGGTACCTTCTGCACGGATTGCGCCGGTTGCAATAACCAGGTCTCCTCCCTTGACGTCAAGAGCCATGCCTCCGCAGGTTCCGACCCGGATGAACGTATCTGCTCCGCATCTCTTCAGCTCTTCCATCGCAATCGCTGCGGACGGTCCGCCGATTCCCGTGGAAGTTACGGATACCTTCACTCCGTCCAGCGTTCCTGTATAGGTCGTGAATTCGCGGTTGTCCGCAACCAGTACCGGGTCGTCGAAGTGCTCTGCGATCTTCTCACATCTCTTCGGGTCGCCCGGGAGAATCACATATCTTCCTACCTCTCCCGGAGCCACCTGGATATGGTACAGTTTGCCGCTGCCCTCAGAATAATCGATCATCGTGAATACCTCCCTTGTTTTCTATGTATGTACGGTTTTCTTATTATTTTCTGTCTTATGCGTTCCTTCTTCTCCGCTTTCCTGTCTTATCCGCCGGAAGCTGTTTTTCCGGACCCGCTGGCTGTATTTTTCATCGTAGCACGAATCTGTGACGATTCTGCGAAACCTGCAGAATCTGTCCTGCCCGGAAGGCCATGCCCGCATTCTCAGTGACTTTGGCTCCACTGGCGGATTCTCTCCTTCATGCCTTCTATGTCGAGGACGCCATAGGCAAACCCTTTTCTGACCAGTTCTTCCGGAAGAAGGTCGTCGTACTTGTCAAAGACCGGGACTTCCTTCTCATAGAGAAGGTCCATCGGGCAAAACGGTTTTTCTGCCTCCTCGGCTATGATCCGGAAGAAGTCATCCGGACTCACGCCCAGGGTGAACTGCATAAAGTACGGTCTGACTGAGTTAAAGCCTTTGAGACCAAGTGCCTTTGAACATTTGATTCGAAGAAAGCGTTCCAGTGCCAGGAATGCATAGCTGCCCAGCCATGGGAAGAGGCAGTACATCTTGCCGCCGAGGCAGATCATAGGCTTGCCGGGCAGAGCCGAAGCTCTCTCTCCCGGAATACCGGAAGTCAGGTGCAGATCCGCCGCAAATCCGGCGTCCGCAGCGCTGCCTGGATTGATCGCGATTCCGGCTTCCCTTGCCGCTTTTCTTGCAGAGACCAGCCTTGCCCTCGCGTTCTTCCTCAGGTACGGATAGATGGTGTCTTCGCTCAGAACCTTATCCATCCTCTCCAGAATCTTCGTGTTGATGTCGCCCGGATCGTCGCCAAAGTAAGCCGGGACCTTGCCCTTGATCATGTGGACATAGACCTGATGGTGCAGGCGGTCCACTTCCTCGCAGACCCAGACATGGCCTGCGATTGCGATCCGGTCACCGACCGGCGGCGGTTTCACGATGGTACCGATCTCTTCCGACTCGCACCTGACCGTGTACTCCTCGTTCTCCTGGAACACTGCATAGAACTTGAAGGAGTTGACGATCCGCTCGCCGGCGATTCCGACGATCAGCCCGCCGTTCTCCGTCCACTGGATATGGTCGATGTCCAGCAAATGGTTCAGCAGGACTTTATAGTCTCCCGCTTTGATGTTCTTAAAGTACGACAGTGACAGGACCCGGGCAGCCAGCTCAGCCGGGGTCATCTCGCCTGACGATGCCAGTGTTGCCATGGTCTGGTGGTAAAGCAGGCTGTAGGGCAGACGACCCTCCCGGGGCGGCTCTACCCAGCGCTCTTCCAGATAAAGCTGGATCAGGGAGATGCCCTGAAGAAGGGACCATGGGATCGTGTCCGGATAGAGGTCCCGCGGCTCTGCATGCTCCTCCCGCATGACAAACCACATCTCACAAGGTTCGCCGCGCCGTCCGGTACGCCCCATCCTCTGGAGGAAAGAGGATACGGTGAATGGTGCCTCGATCTGGAAGGCCCTCTGGAGACGTCCGATGTCAATTCCCAGCTCGAGTGTCGAAGTCGTGCAGATGGACATCAGATTGTCGTCGTCCTTCATCTGCTCCTCAGCGCTCTGGCGGAATGAGGTCGCCAGGTTGCCGTGATGGATCAGGAACCGGTCCGGCTCATGGTTGTTCTCGCAGTAGGCGCGCAGGGTCGAGCAGACTGCCTCGCACTCCTCCCTGGAGTTGGAGAAGATCAGGCACTTTTTCCCTCTGGTGTGCTCGAAGATATAGCCGCATCCCGGATCAGCAGCGTAAGGAGCTTTGTCAGTTGCCTCCGGTGCAGGATCAGCGGCCGCCGGCCTGATCATGACAGAAGTCTGCCCCGGAGCGGCTGCTGAGGAGATCCGGGCAGCTGCCGGCTGGCTTGAAGCGGCTGCTGCGGTGGTCCGGGCTGCTTCCGGCTGGCTTGAAGCGGCTGCAGCGGTGGTCCGGGCAGCTGCATTCTCATCCGCAAGGCTGTCATCCTCGATCTTCCAGCTGACCACCCCTCCCGGGCCGGCTGCCTGAGCCTCTTTCTCTGCCTTTGCAGATATCCGGGCGTCCGCCTGAGTTTGTTCCTCCGCCAGAAGCCTGGTTTTCTCCCAGGGTTTCTTTCCTTCTGCCTCAGCAGCATTGAATGCCTTCTTCAGCTTTCTCTGCTGCACGTTCAGCGGCTGGGCCGGGTCTTCCGGTCTCACTCCGGCTGTCTCCTGAATGCTCTCTGCATCCGAAGCCTGCGGGGATGTATTGTAGAAGTGCTCCATGGAGAGTCTCCACTGAACCCCTTTTGCTTCAATCTTCGGGATAATGCATCCGCGTCCGGATCCTGCAGACAGAAATTCTCCTGCTTTCTGCGGATCTCCTATAGTCGCGGAAAGGCCGATTCTTCTCGGATTCACTCCTGCCATCCTGGACAGACGCTCGATCAGACACATGGTCTGGCCGCCTCTGTCCCCTCTCAGCATAGAGTGAATCTCATCGATGACGACAAAGCGCAGGTCGCCGAACAAAGTCGGAATGTCCGCGTGCTTGTGCATCAGCATGGCTTCAAGTGACTCCGGTGTGATCTGGAGGATTCCCGAAGGCTTTTTCAGCAGTCTTTTCTTCTCAGAAGCCGACACATCTCCATGCCAGTGCCAGACCTGGATGCCCGCATCCCTGCAGAGATCGTTCAGTCTCAGGAACTGGTCATTGATCAGCGCCTTCAGCGGTGCCACATAGATGCAGCCAACCGACGCCGGCGGATTCTCGTCAAAGAGTGTCAGGATCGGGAAGAAAGCCGCTTCCGTCTTGCCTGAAGCCGTGGAAGCACAGAGCAGGACATTCTCATCCGTATTGAAGATGGCATCGCCGGCTGCTACCTGGATACCGCGCAGGTTCTCCCAGCGATTGTCATAGATGAAATCCTGTATGAATGGTGCATATCGGCTGAAGATATCCATAACTTATCCTCAAAGAGTAAATGTCGAAAACTCACCCAGGTCTTCCCCGCCAAAGCCGGCCTTGGAACCGCCTTGACCGGAGCCGCCGGGTGCTCCTCCGGCATTACCACTTCCGGAAGCTCCAGATCCGGTACTTCCGCTGCTCATGGAAAGATCTTGTGAAAGCGGAGCCGGAGCAGAATATGAGAATTCACCGGAGCCAAGAAGGTCTGCGGCTTTCTTCTCCGGGTGCTGCCAGAGAATATCCAGAAGCTCAATGAAGTCACGGATGATCTCCCGCGGCGTGATGTGGGAATCAGCGCCTACTCTGGAGAATTCGAGTTTAATGAAGGTCACACGGTCCTGCAGCGTGACCCTGCTCTCATACTTGTAAAGCTGCGAGTGCATGTCCGAAAGTTTCTCGGTCAGGACGAGCATCTCCTCCGGAGAAAGAGGCTCCAGACGGATGACCGGAGCAAGCATGTCCCGCGCGCCTGCCTGGGAGAACTTGCCTTCCTTAAGACGGGACCTCAGGGCATCATAGCTGTAGATTCCTCTTCTGGTATCCTCCACACACTGAGGTGTTCCGGACATCAGGATGCCGATATAGTGAGCCTTGCCCTGAAGGGCATCGTTGTACATGGTAAGGATTTTCTCATAGTTGTTGTTGCGGGCGATCGAATTCGGGATCTTGTAGATGTTCACCAGCTCATCGATGAAGATCAGAAGTCCCTGATAGCCTGCCTGGCGGAAGAAATAAGCGAAAAGCTTCAGGTAGTCATACCAGTCTTCGTCCGAGATGACGACGTTCACGCCAAGATCTGCCTTCGCCTCGGTCTTGTTCTGGTATTCTCCCCGGAACCACTTGAGGACTTTTGCCTTCTGATCGTCATCCCCGCTCTGCCATGCTTCATAATATAAAGTAAGGATCCGGGCAAAATCGAAGCCGTGGACCAGGCCGCTGATGGAGTTCACCACTGCGCGGATCCTGTCCTTGACGCGGGCCAAAAACTTCGGCGAATCCGGGCTGACATCTCCGCTCTCCTGCGCCGAACCGCCCGCTCCGGCAGATTCCGAAACGGAGGCCGAAAGCACCGCCTGAGACATCTCTTCCTCAACCTGCATCTGGACGCCGGAAAGCCAGCGGTCGAGGACCAGCGAAAGAGCGCCGCCCTCCGGCCTGGTCTTCGTGGCAAGATTGCCAATCAGCTCCCGATAGGTCGCAAGCCCCTGTCCTTTTGTGCCTGTCAGCTTGCGCTCCGGCGACAGGTCAGCGTCGCATACGACAAAGTTCCGGTCCATGACATAGTTGCGGATCGTCTGCAGAAGGAAACTTTTCCCGCTTCCATAACGGCCGACGATAAATCGGAAGGAAGCTCCGCCTTCCTTGATGATGTCGACATCGGAAAGAAGGGCATCGATCTCCGCCTTGCGGCCGACTGTGATATAAGGAAGCCCGATTCTGGGCACAACGCCGCCCTTGAGCGAGCCGATCACGGCCTGGGCGATTCTTCTTGGAACTTTTTTCTGGTTCTGTACTGCTTCCATATATACTCCTATGCGCGCTTATCCCACCCGGAACACTTGTTCTGTACTGTCTCCTATTCTACAACGAAAAGACGACACTGTCACCGTCAGAAGTAAACCACAGGTTTCATCTTCTTTTTCTGGAGCATGTGAATATGGGGTCAGTAATTGTCAGACAATTACTTGAATTGTGTCCGAATTGTCCGGTGCCTGGCACCAGACAATGACATTCCTGGCACCAGACAATGACATTCCGTATAGAGACAAACGGATACCGGAAGGATGGCGGAATCACAATATTCCGCATGATATCCGGAAACAAAAATCCCCCGCCTTTACTTTATTCCGGAAAATATGGAACAAAATGTAAAGGCTATTGGGGGATTTTACTTTTAAAAGTAAAGGAATTTCAATGAAACTCCTTTATTCCGCATTTTCTTCTTCCGGGTACCCCACGACTTTCTCGAGGGCGTTCAGGATGTTCTCGTAGCCGGTGCATCTGCAGAGGTGTCCGGAGATCAGTTTTCTGAGCTCTTCTCTGGTGTAGCGTCTGCCGGAATTGACGAGTTCGACGCCGGTCATAATCAGGCCGGGGGTACAGAAGCCGCACTGGACAGCTGCCTCATCGATGAAGGCCTGCTGGACCGGATTGAGTTCTCCGGTCCTGCTTTTCAGTCCTTCGACGGTCAGGATGTGTTTGCCTTCTGCCCACATGGTGAGGTAGAAGCAGGAGTCGACGCAGGTTCCGTCGACCATGACGGTGCAGGCTCCGCACTCTCCGACGCCGCAGCCCTTCTTGACCGATGTCAGTCCAAGGTGGTTCCGGAGAGTCTCAAGAAGGCTTTCTCTCGGATCGACGGCAAGCTCCTGCTCTTCGCCGTTAACGGTCATATGTACGATCGCAAGCATTACTGGTCACCGCCTTTCTCCACATCCGGCTTTGCCGAATTACAATTACCGCCGGATTCAGCATCCCCTTTTTCTATCAGCTCATCGGTCTCCCCGTCCAGGATCTCTCCGTCTTTTTCATAGACAGGCATCTCCTTCTCCCCGGGATGCTCTGACTGCCAGACCTGTCCGCCTGCTTCTCCAAGCTCATCGAGCTCGACCGGGGCGAAATAAGACGCGCCCGGGGTTCCATGTCCGGTTCCGCGAAGAATCGCCTGTTCCAGAGCTCTCTTTGCCATCTCTTTGATCAGCTGGATACGGAAGTCCAGGGATGCTCTCCAGGAGTTTCTCGGACTGACTTCCTTCAGG
>Ga0326514_10002139_pt1 | contig 12642 bp, 21 predicted proteins | sample 3_2548_0518_D_FD_203653 | JGI IMG/M metagenome (GOLD analysis project Ga0326514, IMG submission 203653) | Bovine rumen microbial communities from UC Davis, California, United States - 3_2548_0518 | ecosystem: Host-associated > Mammals > Digestive system > Stomach > Rumen | place: USA...
GATTAAAGAGAAAAATAACTATGATGCAGTTATTTTTACAGATTTCTGCCCAGCAAATCTATCACAGGTTCAAGCTTTTGGTAAACCATTGTTGGTATTAGACCATCACGAAAGTGCCCTCCAAAACAATAATCCTGGTCAGAATGTATATATCTGTACTAAATTCTGTGGTGCTAAGTTAGCATTTGAATACTTTAATCACGATGATTGCTTAAAACATTTGAAAGACATTGTAGAAATTACAAACGATTATGATTTATACTTATTGAAAGATCCTCGTAGTAAAGCATACAATAGTCTATTCTGGGAAATGGGATTTAACTGGTTCGTACAGAGATTCTTTACCGGTGATATTGAACTTATTAAAGCTGAAAAACAATTCTTGGTTAGAAAGCAAAAACAGTTCAATGAATACTATGCCAATCTTCCAATTCAAGAACTAAAGCATAAAGGTGTGGTATGTGAATCAGAACTATACATTAGTGATGTTGCAGATGCACTTAGGAAAGATGGCTATGACTGGTGCATAATCTATCGTAATGGATATCTGTCAGTACGAAGTTCAGATGATAGCAATATCAACTTAGCTAATGTTACAAAGAGACTTGGAAAAGGTGGAGGTCATGTCCATGCTGTCGGTATTCCACAACAAAAGGAAAATTTGGCAGACTTAATTAAACGAATTGAGAATGAAGTTGATGTAGAATTGAAGAATGTGACTAGTAAGAATGTAGCAGATGATTTTGTCAAGAAATTACAGTCTGCATAAATAGAACAAATGCAAGTACAATTAATTAATAATCAATTTGATTCTGATATGAAAAGCAAGGATTTTGATAAATCCATGCAAAAGCGTTTAGTGGAATGTGTAAATAAACCTATCATAATCAATGATAAAGCAAATATTCCACAATGGAAATTTTGTACTGTTAAAGGTACTAAACGATGTACTGAAAATATGGATTCAACAAATATATTGATTCTTGATTATGATGATTCTAATTATACTTACAAAGAATTTGAGCATCAATTTCAGGAATATCAGTATATCTTACATACTAGTTATTCTTATACTGGAACAAATAGTAAGTTTAGAGTTCTATTATTCCTAGATAAAGAATATGAAATTGATAGAATGTTCTGCAAATTGAATGAACATAATCAATTAAGTCCATATCATTTATTATTGACTTATTTTCAGCATGTTGACCCTGCTAGCTTTGTTAAAGCACAATTTTTCAAAGTTCCAGCAATAGCATCTGAAAATGCACCATATTATAAGAATATCCATAGTGGAAAATTATTTAACCTATTTGAAAACATTGTTGGATATGAAATGGGTTATAATAGATGTAAAGATATAGAAAAACAGCAACATAAAGAATCTATCGCAAGAGCTGCAGTAAAGAGAACACAATTTAATGGTGACCTAACTAGAGCCATTGAATATGTGAAACGAAAGATGGAAGAAGCACCATCTGGTATGAGACATAACTGTATCTTTGGCTTAGCAGCTTGGTTCTCTAAAGTTGGTGGTGATTATTATACTTTTTCTCAAATCAGACCTTCTTGGGCTGATAAAAAATACGATAACCAAATTAAAAGACTACAGAAAGAATGGGATAAAATTGGAAGATGACTTTAGAAGAACTACAAAAAATAGAAATACCTGAATGCAAACACCAAAGAAGGGATGTTCATAGAATAAGAGTATATTATCCTGAAGAAAAGTTAAAAATTAATAATATAATCGGTGATTTTGTATTCAATGGCTTTGTTATTTTAGAATACAATGCCTATGAAATGAGATTTAATGAAGACTATGTGATTACCGATATTCCAAATGCTCCAAATCTTAATGGAGATTATTTTTATTTGCATCCAATAAAGCCAAAGAAAATAACATATCTTTATCATACTAAAGAACAAATGGTTGATTTAATCAATGAACTTAAATTGAAAAGAAATCATTATGAAAAACAACGAAAAATTAAAGAAAAGAAACTAGCTATATTTAAGGATTTTCAGTAATGACTTTAGAAGAACTACAGAAAATAGCTGAATTTGCTAAAACATTAGGTTTCATAGTAAAAACAAGTCCTGAATGGGGTAAAAATTCTTTTGCTATATACTTACACTGTGAAAATGGAAAATATTATCCTGTAATTGATAATACTTTTAGTTTAAGTAACAATGAAATTATAAGTATAATTCTTCCAAAAGATGTAAAGAAAATTTTACATAACAAATATACAATAATTAATAATGAACAATGTTCTGTAAAATCATTAGATAAAGACAAGTTAAAAAATTATTTAATTAAAGTAATGACTTTATATAAAAATGAATTTATTAAACAGAAGAAAAAATCTATATGCAAGGATTTCCAATGACTTTTAATGAAATGAAGAAAATAAAAGAATATGCAAGAAATCTAGGTTATTCTGTAAGAGACAATACCAATAATGAAAGTTGTAAAGTCGCTGAATTTAAGGATTGGCAGTATATAGTCTGTATACCAAATACTTTAAATTATGAAGCCATAATAGATTATTCTTACGATGACCAAGAATGCTGTGATATAATGTGGAATCTTGATGTATTCTTTGAACAAGATCAAGAAATACGAGATGATTTAATTGGCTGGTTTAGTAATTGTATTTACATTAAAGATTATTCTTATAGAAAAATGAGAAATGAATTAAAGAATTTCATTGTATCATATAAAGAAAGATTTCAACAAGAAAAAATTAATGAAATCAATAAAGACTTTGAAAATTAAATTTTACAGAAAACTTGTTGACAAGTGAATTGAAATTTGATATATTGTGCATACATTTAAAAATTAACCAACAAAAAGGAAAAAACACAATGATTATTACTCTTTCAAACGGAACCAAGATTGAACTTTCCCACAGCGAAATGACCGAACTCGCTAAGCATAGTGTAGATATGTTTAGTCCCATGGCTATGAAGTCTATGGAAATGGCTACTGTTGCTGCACCTGTTGCTACGAAGACTGTTCAGAAGAGGCCTATGGCTATGCATGGTTCTGTTCTCAAGTCCATTCGTGAACATTACAAGAATAACAAGATTGATTGCAAGCACAAGATTTACCGTCATGAATATGAATATCGCAGAAATCATGGCTGTTTCTCTTGGGAACACGCTGAAGCATAATTAAGTTTAACACAGTGGGAAAAAACAAAGACCAACTTATATAAGTTGGTCTTTTTCTATATTGTAGGTAATAAATATTATAAACAATTTAAGTTTATAGGTTTATTTTAATATGAATCAATTTGTTAAATGGATATGTGAAAAAACAAATATGCTAGTAGAATCCACAATGGGTCGGAGTTACTCAATGGACTTTCTATGATATTGACAATGTACCTACAAAGAATACCAATTTAAAGATTGTAATTAAGTTTTTTAATGAGTATCTTAAAGATATAATTGAACAATATAGAATAAATCCGACAAACTTAAATGTAATTGATAAACCAGTTCCAATACAGATATTTGTAAATACAGACTTAAATGATAATAGTGATAGATGTAAGATTGCTAATGACTTGAGAAACTATTTACAGAATCCTATAGAAATATCTGATGGCTATTATGTAATGACCACAGAAAACTGGAACATTAATAAGAATGTATTTCATGAATCAAAAATGAGTATTTCTGTATTTAAAGACGATGAAGAATTACAGAAATTCTATTTTAGAATTACTCCAAAACGAGACGAAAAATCCAATAAGATTATTTCACAAGTACAGAATGCAAATGTTGTATTAAGACGGTGTATGTAATAATAATAAGTTGACTGTTAATGAAATTCGTAATTTCCCTATAAAACTAAAGAAACAACTTGAAACATTAGGAATAGATGAAGAAGAAATAAATGTATGGTATAACTTATTTAATTTCAAGAAGAAAGGAACTAATTTCAATACACATACAATCTATTCTCAAGAAATATTTAACCAGATAAATGAATTTTTCAATAAGTCAAATATATCGGTTGTTGCTGCAGAAATATTGATTCCATATATCTTATTGAATGGATATACAAAGATCAATGGTGTAGAAATTATAGGACAGATCTATGATATGGATAGTCCTCCAGGTAGAATGGAATATGTTAGATGGTCAAGTTCAACAAATGAAGCTGCAATAGACTATAAATTATCATTCTTAAAAGACGATGTGAATGAAGAAAAAGCAATTTCAGCTAAGTCTGACAAATCAAATAGTTCTACTATATTATCGTTTTTAAGATCGTACTTGTCAAATCCAAAATATAGAAGATATACTGGTGCAAAACTTGATAATAGATGGAAAAGCATTGTAAGTGTAATAAAAGAATGTGCAAACAAAAATTATACAAATGCTTTTACTTGCTGGGCAGTTGGAATGTGTTTTGTATCTACAAGTCAAATTGATTTAAATAGATTACAGGAAATATTTGTTTCCTTGAAATCTGGGACAATTTCAAAAGATATGGAAAGTACATTGACTTCTATAAGAAATGCTGTCAAAAACCACCCTGCGTTGACTAAAAACGATTTTAAACTATATCCTTATACATTGACAGACATATTTGAGAAGATTGCTGTATATTCATTGAATGAGAATCAATCTTATGCAGAAGAAATCTATCGTATTAGATTTGAACAGTTTGCTTATACACAGATTGAAATGCATACTAATAGAACTAATATATTTGATGTAACTGTCAAGAAACCAAAAGATATAGATAAAGACAAACATATTAAGTTTGTTGCTGTATGTGGTAATGGTTCACAGAAAGAACCATCAATGGAAACCAAAAAACATATATTGACTTCCGGTGGTGGAAGAGGTCAATTCATTGGTTTTAAATTACTATAAGTTCAGAATGTAAACTTAATTTTATAAGTTTATAATATTTTGTAAACTTATTTGTATATTTAAATTTTGAGGTGATTTTATGACTCCCGATGTACATATTGAATTGTGGAATGCTTTTAATGATATTAACTTTAATGAACCAGACCATAAATATACAGATTCTAAAGAAACAGAATATACTAGTGCGACTGGTTGGATTAAACAATTTGAACCAGAAACAAACTGGGATGAAATCAAGTTAAAAAAGGCTAAAAAAGATGGTGTGACCGTAGAAGAACTAACTAAAAAATGGGACTATAAAGGTGATTATGCCAGACATTTACGGAACACAAGTTCATGCTGTAATGGAATTTCTTTGGCAGAAGAAAAACTATAACTTTGATACTTCATTGAATGAGCAATTTCCAGAAATGGAAGAAGATTTTAATTTTCGTAAAAGTCGCTGTCATGAACTTTATAAGAAAATGAAGAATATCTATGTTCCAATAGCAAATGAATTTATTGTATATGACCAGCCAAATGGTCTATGTGGGACTATTGATTTCCTTGCATACAATAAAATAAAGAATTGTTTTAGTATAATTGACTGGAAAACCTCTAGAAAGTTTGATGTTAGTAACTTTAAAGGCGAAACTATGAAACCACCATTTGACCATGTGGAATATTGTAATACAGCTGAATACAGTTTGCAATTGTCTCTTTACAAATATATTCTAGAAAAGTATACTTCAATAAAGATTGGTGAAATGGTATTGTTCCAATTACCTGGTAAAGATGTAATAATGCCACAAGTCTTTAGATGTATGGACTTTAGTCAAGATATTGCTAAATTGTTGTCAAAATAATCAAAGTTCAATGTGTAACTTTAATTTGGTACATAACTATTTGATATGTACCATTTTTTGTTATAATTGTAAAATATGATTATAAGTACCATTAGAACAGAAGACGATACTACTGTATATACACATACTGATTTTCCTACAGACGATATAAAAGAAATTAATTTTATAGTTTGTAAAAATAATAAAGAATCTTTAGGTTACATTAGTTTTAGTTATATGACAAAAGATACAGATTTTCATTATCAAACAAGATGTATTCAATTGGGTCAGAAAGAAACATTTGTAATAGTAGATGGAAAAACTTTTGTCATTAATAGTATTGATGATGCTAAAAATTTATATAAGTATTTAACTGGTACAGATTTAATTCTATTGGAAAAACAGTTAAAAACATTATCAAAGAAACATAATATCAATAAGGATTTCAAATGAATGAATATATTAAGAAATATAGACAATCATTGTCAATTCTTTATCCTGATAGAAATTATGTGTGGCAGCCAGATAATACACAAGTATTTGAAAGAATACTTGAAAATGGCTGTGTAATAATGGAAACTATGTTTTGTTATTTTCCTGAAACTAATGTTATTGACCCAAAATCTGGAAAAATAAGAATATACTTATATCAACAAATTAAAGATGTCTACAATTATGAAGGTCTAATTGTTGAAGATCCCTATGCTAAAGAATTTAAAAAACTTCATTCATTAGATTTTAGTTTGACTGGAAGTGAATGGGCTATCAACAAATGTTTACCATACTTATATAACACTAATGAAGACTTATTTGACAAAATAAAAATAGAAATTTCAAAAACAAATGAAATATTAAAGGATTTCCAATGATAAACGATTTTTTTGAAGAAATAGAACAAGAAAAACCAAGAGAAAAAGTATTATTGGTTGACTATCATAATTTGGCCATGCGAAATTTATTTGGATTAGCATACGATCCGACTGATGTATCATTTGTGCGGATTTAGAGTAGCTATGTTAATGAGTATTCGTAAATTGGCTAGAGACTTTAAACCAAATAGAATTATATTCTGTAAGGAAGCACATGATAGAAATTGGAGATATGATGTGTATTCAGAATATAAAGCTGGTAGAGCTGAAGCTAGAGAATCATCTGTAGTAGATTTCAATGCATTCTTTCCAATTAATGATTCATTCGTGAATGGATTGGAAGCATGTCTGAAGAATTGTCAATTTTTGAAAGTACCTCATTTGGAAGCTGATGATATAATTGCATTAACCGTAATGACTCATCCAAATTGGGATATAACATTGGTATCTACAGACAAAGATTTCTATCAATTACATAAGTACAAGAATTTCAAGCAGTGGGATCCGATTAAAGATGAATATATTTCAATCTTAAATCCTGAAGCAGTACTTCAAGAAAAAATTGTACGAGGTGATAAAAGTGATAATATACCATCATTACAGAAAGGTATTGGTGGTGTAAAATTCGCTAAAATCTATTCAGCCGGATTAATGGACTGGATTGAAAAAAATAATTTACAAGAAGCATATGATAGAAATACAAAATTGATTTCTTTCAATTGTATTCCTATAGAATTTCATAATAAAGTAAAGACATTATTAGATGAATTTAAACCAGAACCCATGGATGGACGAGCATTCTTCTCATTCGTAATTGGAAATGGTTTAGGTGCATTCTTGGATAAAACAAATGATTTCATTAATATATTACAAGGAGTAAAATAAATGGCATATTACTATAAGGAATCTACACTACCAATGACTGGTCTCTATATCACTTATAATTGTGGTGGTATGTTTGACCAGGAAGGACAAAAAGGTTGTTCTCACTTAATGGAACATCTTATATGTAAGACATTTAAGAAATATTATCCTGAACTTACTCGTAATTTGATTGATTGGAATGCTTATACTTCTAATGAAATTGTATGTGTTCATTTTACAGGTATGGAAAAGTATTTTACTTCTGCATTCAAGAAGAAAATCGTAAATGCATTGATTGGTGGCATTAATATTTCTGAAAAGGAATTTGAATCAGAAAAGAATGTAGTTCTTCAGGAATATATGGATTCATTCAACAATCCTGAAGCTGGTGAAAATATCCTTAGAAATAAGTACAATATGTTCTGTGCCATTGGTAAAGGTGAAGATGTTGCCAATTTCACTTACAAGGATATGCAGGCTTTCTATGATAAGTTTATGAAGAAGCCAGCAAAGATTATTGAAGTTGCTACTACCCAAACGGATTTCTCCGATATTGAAATGGATGAAAACTTTGCTGTTGAACCAATGGTAATCAAGTACAAGAAGGATTACAAGAATCCACTTGAACCAATACCACCTAATAACAAGGCTACAGTTCTTTTCTTGAACAAGAAAACCGTTAACAAGAAAGATTACCCAGCTTTGCAGGTTGCTATTCAAATGATGGTTGCCGGTATGGAATCACCAATGACTAAGCAGATTCGTGCCAAGAAACATTTGACCTATGGTATTGATTTTTGTATGTTGAACCTTCAAAAGCAAGCTATTATCTATGCTGAAGCTACTACAGATAAGAAGAATGAAAAGAAACTTAAAGATGAATTTACCAAGTTCTTTACTAATCCATCTTCTTACTTGACCAAGCAAAGATTTGATGATGTAATTAGAGCTATCACGATTGCCCGTGAAAAGAAAGAACTATTCCCTTGGACTGATGTAGGTCAGTATATTCGTGATGGATATGTAATGATTGGTGATGCCTACAAGACAATGACATTTGAACAGGTAAAAACTATTGCTGACAAGTATCTAAATATCAAAAATTTTGATATTATTGTACATTAACCTAAAAAATTATTATATTATTAGAGTATACCATTATCTATTGGTTATACTCTTATTTAATATATAAAAGGAATTTGAATAATATGGCAAAAACAACAATTAAGATTCAGTATCTAGATGATACAATTAAGAGAATTACAAAGATTGATAAAGGTGATTGGATTGATCTTTGTGCAGCAGAAAATACTGTATGTAAGGAAAATGAACTTACATTGATTCCACTTGGTGTTGCTATGAAATTACCAAATGGATATGAAGCCCATTTGGCACCTCGTAGTTCAACATATAAGAATTTTAAAATTATTCAAGCAAATTCTGTTGGTGTTGTAGACAATAGTTATTGTGGTCCGAATGATTGGTGGTATTTTCCAGCAATTTCATTGTCTGGTGATAGAATCGTGAAGAAGGGTGATAGGATCTGCCAATTCCGTATCATGAAGAAACAACCAGAAATTGAATTTGAAGTTGTTGAAAAATTGGAAGACAAAGACCGTGGTGGTTTTGGTTCTACAGGTACAAAGTAATGAATAAAATACGCCGAGACATTGACAAGATAGATGAAAAAATTTTTAAGTTACTTAAAAATCGTTTAAGTAAAGCGAAGAAAATAGGTGAACTTAAAAAGTATATGAAAATTCAAGTCAATGTTGAAGAGCGTGAGAAAGAAATTTTGGATAAACTTGATTCTGATGATTACAAATCATATAAAGAACCTATATCCAAAATTTATCAAGAAATCTTTAACCAAATGAAGAACTTAGAGGAATAACTATGAAAGAACAAATAGAAAAATACATTAAAGAACTACAAGCTCAAATGGACTATCTGTATGGTCAGATTAATGTAGTGGATAAAGAACAATTAAAGACAACCATTACTTCATTGGAATATGCAATTTATAATCTTAATAAGGTTAAAGAAAGTTTGTTGACAAACAAAAAGTAATATTAAATAAATTGGTGTAAATTTATTTTTATTTTTGTATAAAATTAAAACATATTATGTGAGGTGAATTTATGATTAAAGAAATGAAGTACAATAACCGGATTTATTGAATTAATGTCCGAATTGTCTAAGATTAATCCACAATTATTGTTCAAGCATAAGGATGAATCTGATGATTTGACAATTCGTGCAATATCCAATGATAAAAGTGTTTGCTATTTCCTAGATGCTCCAAAGGAATATTTTAATTTTGAAAGTGATTCTTTTGCAGTAATTGATTTCAATAGAGTAGTATCTTATTATAATCAATTCAATAAACCAACAGATAAGCCCGAAACTACTGAAATTCCAAATCTCTCTATTGAATATAACGATTCTAATGAAGCAATAAACTTATTCATTAAGAGTAGTAAGTATAATACTACATTGAAGCATAGACTTGCTAATGAAGATGTTATTGTAAAACCACAATTCAATAAGGTTAAGTTTCCTTCCATTGATTCTATCGTAAATCTAACAGAAGACCAACAAGTAAATATCAACAATATGTTGAAGTTGATTGGTGCTGATAGAATGAAGTATAAGTTTGAAGAAAATAAACTTATTTTAACCTTATTCAATACAAAAACCAGTGATACTTATGAAACTGTATATGAATTGGAAGAAAGTGTAGATTCCAATTTTGAACTTATTACTCCTTCTTCAGGTTTCGCATTGATGCCAAAGGGTAATTATAAGATTGAAGTTTCTTCTGCTGGTATTATGGCATTTCATCTTATGCGTGAAGATGCTATTGATTTAACCTTGTATATTGCAAAAGAAAAGAAAAATTAATTATTATAAATAAAGAAAATAAAAATCTTTAAGAGGATAAAATTAAATGAATAACAAAAATATTGTTTATAACAAGAATTACATTGAAACAGTAAACACAATTACTCCAATTACTTCTCAGTTCATTTTTGAAAATAAGGAAGGAAAGGTAAAACTTCGTGGAAATAACGAAAGTGGTAACTGTCTTTTCCTTTTGAATGCTCCAAAGGAAAATTTTGATTTTACTGGTGATGATACTGAAACAAATCTTTGTTTCTTGGACTATACCAAGTTCTATAAGTTATATAAGGAATTTGATAATCCAAATGATGATACTGCAAAGAATGAACAGGCTGTATTGGATATTGAAATCAATGAAAATACAAATGAAGCCGTTATTATGAATATTAAGTCCAATAAGACAAAATGTAATTTCAAGTATCGTCTTGCTAATACAGATGTAATCAAGAAGCCAATTATCAAGGAAAATCCAAAACTTCCAACATTTGTTGCTTCTATCAATCTTTCCAAGTCAATGGTTGATATTCTTATGCATCGTATTTCTATGATTGATGCAAACTATGTAACATTTGAACTTAATGAAAAGAATTGTAAGTTCATTGGTAAGAACAATATGACAATGCAGGAATATTCTGAAGACATTAAGTTGGACACTGAAGTAGATAATCCAATTAAGGTTACAATTAAGGCTGATGCATTTAAGTTGCTACCAACCGCTGACTATGCTATCAATTTCTCTGAACAACATTTGATTCGTTTTGAACAACAGAGAACAGATGGCATTGATTTAACATTGTTTATGACCACCATTAAAGGAGAAAACTAATGGCTACTGATAATGAAGTTTTAGTAGACTTTTATGACGAAGAAGCATTAAAGGATTCTATTACTTGTGATTTGGAACATTATACCCAGTCTCGTAAGATTGGTCAGTATACTCCAAATGGTAGAAAGCCATCTTACACAGAAATGGTTGATGAAACAAGATATCGTAAATTGATTGAAGATATTGAAAAGTCAAATGTTTCTGAACAAGATAAATATTTCTTGAAGATGGCTGCAACTAGACATTTGAAGTTTACTTACAAGAATATTGCTGACTATTATGCTAATTCTAGTCCTGAAGTTCAAAAATTAATGGAAGATAGTATTTTGGTTATGATTGACTATGATGATGCTCTCGCTAATGGCTACATTAGAATGAGTAATAAGATTGATGATATAGCCAAACAAGATATTCTCAAGAATTTGGAAATGAGAAAGGAAAAAGAAAAGAATGGATTCGTGTACAGAAAATAATATTGACATTGAAAAAATCTATAGAGAAGACTTTGCCACTTTTATCTTATCATACAAAAATCCAGATAACTGTAAAACATTGAAGACCTTAAATAGATTCGGTTTTACTGGAAACTACTATCTAATCGTGGGTACCGATGACCCAAAATTGGAAGAATATAAAGTAAAACATAAAGACCATGTCTTGATTTTTGATAAATCTGACTACGATGAATCTATTGACTTTATGGATCAGCGGAGGTAAGAGAGGTATTGGTGTATATGCAAGAAATGCTTGCTATGATTTGGCTAAACAAGCTGGATTGAAGTATTTCTTTGTCTTGGATGATGATTATCACGCAATTAAGTATCGTGTTGCTGATGAAAAGAATCCAAAGATTCTACGCTCATATTTCTGTTATCAACTTGATGAAGTCATTAAAGCATCATTGGAATTTTATGTTACCCATCCTGAAATTCAAACATTGTGCTGGTGCCAAGCTGGTGATGTGATTGGTGGAACAGGAAACAATAAATTCAAACAAAGATTAATTAGAAAAGCTATGAACAGTTTCTTCTCTGCTGTTGATAGACCTATTAAATTCTTTGGTAGAATGAATGATGATGTGAATGCTTACACATACTGGGGAGCTAAGGGCCAGTTATTCCTAACAATGATGGATGTTATGATTGAGCCAGAAGAAACTCAGGCACCAAATACTGGCATGAATGACATATATCAGGATAGTGGAACATATAGAAAAACTATGTATTCCATTATGCATAGTCCTAGCTTCATTCGTGCTACAATGATGGGTCAATCTCGTTATAGACTTCATCACTTGGTTGACTGGAAATGTGCTTGTCCTTGCATTATTTCTAGCCAATTCCAAAAACCAAGAAAAGACTAAAAGTTCATTTGAAAAATTAAAAAACTAAATTCCTATCTAATATGATAGGAATTTTTTATATTATAAAATATGACTAATAAAGTTATTGAATTT
>Ga0326514_10002141_pt1 | contig 12640 bp, 8 predicted proteins | sample 3_2548_0518_D_FD_203653 | JGI IMG/M metagenome (GOLD analysis project Ga0326514, IMG submission 203653) | Bovine rumen microbial communities from UC Davis, California, United States - 3_2548_0518 | ecosystem: Host-associated > Mammals > Digestive system > Stomach > Rumen | place: USA: California...
TAGTCGTCAGTTTGGCAAGCCCTGATTCAAAGTCATCAGACGGATCACCATCTGAAAGTAGGATAATAACCGGGGCGTACGAGCCGCTCGCCGTCTTCATGAACCCGTTGCGGGAAAGTTTGCTGTTAAGCTCCCTGCATGCCTCTCCAAGAGGAGTTGGCCCTATGGCAGAAACGTCCTGCCATACAAAGTCGGATGCTGACTTGGGCTCATCGTAGACCCAGCTTGTTCCACAGGAGAACAGAAGCGCAGCGACCTTGATTTCAGCGTCAGGATTGGTAGCTGAAATATCATTAATCATCGGAAGGACTTCCTGAATAGACTCATTCACAGCCCCGATCTTCTTTCCTTCCATACTTTTCGAGGTATCAACCAAAAAGAAAAGAGTCATTGTCCTGCGCGGTACTTCTACAGTATCATCCAAAATTGACGACATAAAAGTTCTCCATGTTGTTAGTAATTTTTGCTGATTACGGCTGTATCATTGGTCTTGAAAGTAATCCTCAGCCCCTCTATCACCGGCATGAACCCCTGAGTCTTCACAACCTTGGTTTTCCCGCTGCGAGTCTCAACATACCATGGCTCAGAAGACAGGTTCCTAATCAGCAGATTACCCTCCTGATCCTTTACAACCTCAGCCTCAGGAACATTTCCTTCAAAATATATTTTCTTGCCAAGAACCAAAGGAACTGTCCTTCTATCCTGCATAACAAGGACTTTCGAGATATCCACAGGCTTCGCGCAGCTAGGGCAGTTTGTCGGTCCGTATGCAGTGTCGGCAAACATTTCCCTACCGCAGTTCGGACATAAAATCAGCCCGTCGCGTGTCTCTCTTATTTTGTCTTCCCAACTTCGTACAGACATCCTGCCCTGCGGAGTCTTCAGCATGTTCTGACCGAACTCCTGGATAAATGTCCCCTTGAGCACCTTCGGGAAGGATGGCCAGCTGCGGATGACATTCTGATGTATTCCTCTTACTGGCCGGTTGCTGTCATTTGCAGGGTCAAAGATAAATACTGCCTCGCTGCCATAGAGTTTTTTACTGTCACCAGGGGTTAAATAGGGGCGGGAAACAGCCTTGGCACCTTCAAACGGATGACTGGCGAAAAACAGGATGAAAAGTATGACTGCCAGGGAGAAACGATCACTGTACTTATTGGGAGCAACTGCAGTTCCTGACACTATCTCAGGAGCCATATAGCGAGCTTCTGGCATAACCCCAAAAGGACTGCCCTCTGGCACAATATTGTCTCCGCCGCTGATAAGCACTTCTCCTGATTCCGGGTTAATAAGTACACTGCCATCATTGAGATTACTGAAACAGAACCCTTCCTCTCCGTGCATCTGCTTGAAGCAGTTGCAGAGATTCATTGCGGCAGACAGCATCTTTGAAAATGAGCTGAGCTTGGCTCTGCCAAGAAGAAAGCTGCCAAGATCATAGAAGCCATGAGGCGGGAGCCCAATGACAAAGCCCCAGCTGCCGTCACTCTCTTTTTCCGTCAGGTACTCAGGCCATATGAACTGGGACGATGGAGCTCCGTTTCTGATGATGTTACTGATGTTTTCGTAAAAATCATCTTCTGGAGGATTGGTATACCATTTGAGCAACATATCCCTGCCGCTGACTTTCACCGGATATATTACCCCCTTTCCGCTGCGCTCAGGCTTTCCTGTTACAGCCGCTTCTCCACCATTTTGGAGACGCACGCAATGAAGTTCTAGTTCCATATTTTCCCCGTCTCTTATGTCAGGCATTTCAGCCTGTCCGGTTCTTCCATGATTTTTATAAATGACATGTTACTTCATACTGACATGATAGCACCATGTACCGCTGCATACTCCGTCCAAAAAAGCTTTCTCTGACTAACTTCACACTTCTGCTGAAATGCTGATACATAAATCCATGCTCTATGCACCATGACTGTCTGTTTTAGGCATAACCTTGCAGAAGAACCATACAAAAACATGCCACTGCGCCTGAGTTCTACCAAACAGACTGCTGTGGCAATTCTGTGCTGAAACAATTTAAGTTTGTCAATTGATCAGATTTCAGAATGGTTTAGGATCCACGCAATCACCTTCAAAATCACACCGCTAATTTTCTCGGCGTCCTGAGCAGGAAGCTCGGACATTGTGATTGGATTATCATTCAGGTACATTTGGCGAAGTTTTTCAAAAGCTTTTTTATTTCCCTTCTTCGCAGCTTTACTGTAATACCTCACAGCCTCGTCATCACTCTGATCAACACCATGCCCAAACTCATACATCTCACCGATCTTGCACAGAGCCTGCTGGTTGCCCTGACGGGCTGCCTCGCGGTACCACTCAAGAGCCTGTGTGTAATCCTGCCCGACAGAAAGACCTTTTTCATACATGGAACCAAGACAGAACTGAGCGAGCGCATAGCCTTGCTCAGCCGCACGACGGTACCACTTTTCCGCCTCTTTGTAATTCTGCTCCACACCGCAAGCATTCTCATAGAAATTGCCAAGAGTTCCCTGCGCCGTAAGATCTCCCTGTTCGGCCGCCATCCGGCACCATTTCGCCGCCTCTGAGTCATCATGTACAACTCCATCACCGTTCTTGTACATTCTGACAAGTTTTTTCTGGGACTCTAAGTCTCTCTGTTCTGCAGCTTTCTGATACCACTGAGCCGCCTCAGAAAAATCCTGCTCTACTCCGCGGCCGTCATAGTACATACTACCCAAGTTACGCTGGGAGATCGCATCCCCCTGCTCAGCAGCCTTCAGGTACCATTTGGCTGACTCTTCATAGTCCTGAGGCATGCCTTGCTTTTTTTCATAGATCATGGCAAGACACCTCTGAGACTCCTTGTCTCCAGCCTCTGCTGCCATGCGATACCATTTGGCAGCCTCTTCAGAGTCCTGAGAAAAGGCCACACCTTTCTCATAAAACCTGCCGAGATCACGCTGTGCCGGGACATTCCCACTCGAAGCAGCACGCTTATACCATTTTGCAGCCTCTGCGTAGTTCTGAGGAATACCCTGACCTTTCTCGTAGAAAACGCCAAGTTCACGCTGTGCGTCAGCATTGCCCTGTTCAGCGGCCTTCCGGTACCATTTTGCAGCCTCTGCAAAGTTCTGTCCGACACCCTGGCCATTCGTATAGAACCCGCCAAGATCAAGCTGGGACAGGATATCTCCCTTTTCAGCAGCCAGGTGGTACCACTTTATGGCCTCAGGCATGTTCTTTTCAACAGCAATGCCCTTCTCATAAATACAGCCCAGTCTACGCAGAGACTCCTGATCTCCCTGATCCGCTGCCCTGCCGTACCAATTTCTGGCCTCATCGTCGTTCTTATCTACACCCTTACCAGACTCGTACATTCTGGCAAGATTTCTTTGGGCCTCTGCATCTCCATGCTCTGCTGCCTTAAGATACCAGTATGCAGCCTTGCTGTAATCCTGTCCTGTGCCGCGGCCAGTTTCATACATAATGCCAAGGCTACGCTCAGCGATCGCATCTCCCTGCTCTGCAGCTTTCTGATACAGCTTCACAGCCTCGTCATCATTCTGCTCAACCCCATGTCCCATCTCATACATTGAGGCAAGATTTCTCTCTGCTGCCACATACCCCTGCTCCGCAGCCTTTCTAAACCAGCCAAGTGCCTCAGGATAATTCTGCTGATTATCAACAAGACCCTGACACAGTATTTCTCCCAGTATGTTCTGTGCCGAGGCAATGCCAGGCTCGCCAGCAGCAGCCTTGCGGCTCCACTTTTCCGCCTCTGTGTAGTTACGACAGACTCCGCGGCCCTCATAGTACATAATGCCAAGTCTTGCCTGGGCGTCTCTGTTATCCTGCTCTGAAGCCTTAAGATACCATTTGACGGCATCTGCATAATTTCCGCTGACACCAAGCCCATTTTCATACATATAGCCAAGTTGGTTCTGAGCTGACGCATTGCCCTCATCAGCGGCACTTTGGTACCACTTTACAGCCTCTGCGTAATCCTGCCGAACTCCTCGTCCAGTCTCATAGATAGAGCCAAGGCAGTACTCTGCATCTGGATCTCCGTGACCAGCGGCCTTCTTATACCAGTAGAGCGCCTTCGCGTCATCCTTCTCAACTCCGCAGCCCTTAGCAAACATAGAAGCAAGTCTGCTTTGAGCCTCAGCATCCTCCTGCTCCGCAGCCTTCTGGTACCAATTCACAGCCTTTTCATAACTCTGCTCAGTTCCGCGGCCATCATAGTACATGATGCCAAGTCTTCGCTCAGCGGTTAAATCGCCCTGCTCTGCCGCTTTCTCGTACAAGCTCACTGCCTTAGAATCATTCAGATCAAGGCCAAGGCCTTTCTCGTACATGTAGGCAAGATTCCTCTCTGCAGCGGCATACCCCTGCGCTGCGGACTTCCGGTACCAATTCACAGCCTCTTCGTAATTCTGATCAAGGCCCTTGCCGCTTCTGTACATTTCACCGAGAAGATTCTGTGCAGAAGCAATGCCATGATCGCCAATAGCTGCCTTTCGGCTCCATCTCTCAGCCTCAGTGTAACTCTGATCAACACCGCGGCCCTCATAGTACATACTTCCAAGCCTTGCCTGAGCGCAAGCATTCCCCTGTTCAGCGGACTTCAGATACAGTTTTACAGCCTCGGCATAATCCTGGACAACGCCGTTACCGTCCTCGTACATTCTGCCAAGGCAGCACTGCGCATCGGCACTGCCATTCTCTGCAGACTTCCTGTACCAGTTCAAAGCCTCTTCGTAATTCTTCTCAATACCAAACTCTGCCCACTCACCTGTTTGGTATTTTTCGGCAATCTTACGCTGCGACTCAGAATCCCCTAGATTTGCGGCAGATCTGTACCATTTCACTGCCTCAGTGAGGTTCTTCTCGTTATTCTCGGTGCCTAGGCCGTTCTCATACATCCGCGCAATATTTCTATGGGATTCGCTATAATTCTGAGCAGCAGCCTTGCTGTACCACCTCAATGCCTCAGCAGGATCCATAGCAACACCAGTTCCACGTTCGTACATCAACCCAAGACTGTCCTGGGCCTCTGCATCATTATTTTCTGCTGCAGTGCGGTACCACTGAAGTGCCTTGACCAAATCCTTCTCTGCACCCTGCCCATTCGCATACATCCGGGCAAGATTCGTCTGAGACTTCACATCATTATGTTCTGCTGCAGTGTGGTACCACTGAAGGGCCTTGGCAAGATCCTTCTCTGCCCCCTTCCCGCTCTCATACCTTTGGGCAATATTCCTCTCGGCGTTGACATTACCTTGCTCGGCGGAGAGCATATCATCCTTAAACGCAATCCTTTCCAGTTCTTTCCCGGCTTTTTCAATATCCGCCTGCCAGTATTTTCTCTGCTGAATCATGGAACCGGTCACCGGAGCAAGCGAACTCTGAGATGCCTTCAGCTTGCGCTTAAGCTCATCAAGCCTGTCATTGAGAGCCTGCATTTCGGTCCTGACATTTCCACGCTGCCACTCGATAAGAGCATTTAATGAGGACTGCAGAGCATCTTCATCGTAGCAACACACCACCGACATATCGTCCTTGCTGCGATGCTTGCTCAGGTCGGGAAGAGTGGTCTCAAGCTCCTCCTTTGCTGCTTCTGGGGAAGTTCTGCCAATCTTCTTCAGGATGTTGACATAGAAACTCACCATATTGGTGGTTTCACCGAAGGAGTCGTCTATTCCGTCAGATCCAAGAAAGACAGCAAGAGGGAAAGTACCCTCGCCGCCATAACAGTATCTGAACATATCGATCGCTTCTGGATCGCAAAGAGAGGATGTCTTATTCAGGAAACAGTTGTCATCCCACGGAACGGGCTCCTTCCAACCAATCCGGCCAGCACCATCATAGAAAGAGATGCATTTACCGTCCCCGATATGAAAGGCAAGCCAGTAATTTTTTGCCATGGCAAAGCACATAAGCGTACATCCGTAGGTCTTTTCGATGCCGGAACCGTCAGGCATCTGAAATGCGTTAATGTACTCTAGCTTGACTTTCGTCCGTTCTTCGTCTGATACTGGATTTTCCCTGGCATGCCGTGTAATCCTTTCATGCCAGTTATAGATGATTGAAGCAAACAGACTGCGGAAAAGGGCATCGCGCTCATCACTTCTGCCTGAAGCGTTATTTGCGCTCTCAGCTGCGGCCGTCCCTCTCTGCGTGAATGAAGCACCGCAGAACAGGCTTTCATCAGCAGTCTGGATAAACTGACGGACACAGTCAATGGTAGCCTCTACGGCTGATTTTGAGCCGACATCACTCCGGAAATAGCGATCCCCGCCGTGTCCATCGCTGACCACTCCGATAGTATAGGAATCACCCAATTCCGCCCAGCAATAGTCCTGGCAGACCTTGCCAGTTGCCTCGTGGCTTGCGCCCATGCATCTGTGAAATATTGCTTTCATTCTCAGTGTTTGCTCCCAATCATGATTGCTGTTACCAGTCGTCCGTCAGCTTTGATATACGCCACACCGAGGTGAGCCTCTTTTACTATCCAAAGCTTTGCACGGCACATCCGCGAAATAACATGCTCCCACACGTCGGCAAATACATGCATTACACCTGCATTGCTACTTGAAGCAGGCTTATGACTGTTATTCAAAGGCTATGCCTTGCTAAATTCACAGCCTTATTCTTCCTGGCACATGACGATAGTGCAGTCATCCTGTTTTTTACCAGACATATTCTGTCCAGTCCTTTGTCGGTAATCAGTTCCAGTCATCGTAATTGTCGGTGCTGCAGTCAGGATCTTCATTCGTTGTCTCTGACACTTCCTTGATTACCTGTTCCTGCTTCGTAGTTTCACCAGCGGTACTGCTCTTGCTTCCGATCTGAGATGATGTTATCGCCACAAGCCTGATCATCTTCTTCAGCGCATCAATGTTGTGAACAGTGAATACTGACTCTCTGCTGCCGGTAAACATGGCCAGTTTCTCCTGGTCCGCATCCTCGCCGATGGCAATAGCAATCTTTATTGCAGCCTTGAACCAGCTGTTGCCCTTCAGCACTTCAAGCCCGTCCTCGAACTCATCTGTAGGCTCTCCGTCCGAAAGAAGCATGATTGCAGGCGCATAGGCGCCGCTCGCCGTCTTCATGTAGCCGTTGCGTGATAGCTTGCTGTTCAGCTCAAGGCAGACCTTTCCGAGGCTGGTTCCGGTCCATTCTACTGACACGTCCTGCCAGACAAAGTCTGATGCAGCCTTGGGTTCATCATAAACCCACTCAGTTCCGCCTGAAAACTCCATCGCAGCGACCTTAATTTCAGCGTCAGGATTGGTTTCTGAAATTTCGGCAAGCATCGGAATAACGTTTCTGATGGCATTATTGACCGCATCAATCTTCTTGCCTTTCATGCTTCCTGATTTGTCGACCAGGAAAAAGAGAGTCATAGACCTGCGCGGTACTTCTACCATATCATCCAAAATTGACATTGCATTAATCTCCCTGTTTCGAAAGATCCAATGCCCAAGCGGCAATTAATGCCACTGTCCGGCATTGCCCAGCATATACACACTTCCCTGTTCTTCAATGGTCTTGGCCACAGGGAAGCCGCACGGTTCCACCAGGCACCAGTCCTGGCAGAACCACTGCCACATTACGGCCGTTCCATGGCAAGCGGAGACTTTCAGACTGAGAGGTCAGTTCCAGTCATCATAGTTGCTGCTTGGCGCATCCGTAATCTCTTCCTTCTGTGCATCCTGAACCTGTTCAATGACCTGCTTCTGTTTGGTAGTATCTCCTGCTGCGCTGCTCTTGCTTCCGACCTGGGATGAGGTTACAACCACAATCCTGATCATCTTCTTCAGCGCATCAATGTTGTGCACTGTGAATACTGCCTCACTGGTGCCGGTGAACTGGGCAAGCTTCTCGTTGTCCGCATCATCACCGATTGCAATTGCAATCTTGATAGCGGACTTGAACCAGTTGTTGGCCTTCAGCTCTGCAAGACCTGAGTCAAAGTCATCAGTAGGCTCGCCGTCTGAGAGGAGGATGATTGCCGGCGCATAGGAGCCGCTTGCAGCCTTCATGAAGCCGCTGCGGGAAAGCTTGCTGTTCAGCTCCTCACAGGCCTCGCCTAGACAGGTGAGCCCGTCGGCAGACACGTCCTGCCAGACAAAGTCCTGTGCCGGCTTGGGCTCATCGTAAACCCAGCTTGTTCCGGTAGAGAACTGAAGCGCGGCGACATTAATCGCAGCATCAGGGTTCGTTTCTGATATTTCCTCAATCATCGGCAGAACATTCTGGATAGACTCATTAACAGCGCCGATCTTCTTGCCCTCCATGCTTCCTGAGGTGTCTACCAGAAAAAAAAGAGTCATTGTCCTGCGCGGTACTTCTACGGTTTCATCCAAAATTGACGACATAACAGTAATTCCCTCTGTTGTTATTAATTGCTCTTAATGACAGCCTTATAGTCACTGCCTTTGACCTTGAAACAAATCTTCAGTCCTTCCTTTGCAGGCATGATTCCGCGTGGATCAACCAGCTTGACTTTCCCGCTGGGAGTCTCGACAGTCCACTTTTCAGAAGAGATGTTTCTAATCACCATTATGCCGTTGGAATCATTCTCAACTGCCGCTTCAGGCACAGTGTCCCTGTCTATGAAGATCCTGGAACCAGGGGTAAGCTGAATGTCACGGCTACCAGGCTGGGCGGCTATAGAGAGTACCTTTGTGGCATGGATCTTCTTTCCGCAGTCCATGCATTCTGTCAGACCGTTAGCGGGGTCAACAAAGGTCTCCTTTTTGCAGTACGGGCAGACAATAAGCTCATCACGTGCCCTGGCAATTATCTTCTCCCACTCGCCTTCAATAATGCGCTTCGTGGGATTCTTCAGCTTCTCCTGGCTGAGCTCCGACGCGAAAGCATCCTTCAACACCTTCGGGAAGATCGGCCAGCGCTTGATAGCGTTAATATGCTTTCCGGGAACCGGACGGTTATACCTGTTGACAGGATCAAAAATAAAGACGGCCTCACTGCCGTAGAACTTCTTCTCAAAATCCTCAGTCATGCACGGACAGTCGCTTACCCTTGAGCCTTCAAAAGGATGGTTGGCGAAGAACAGCATGAATAGGAGCACTGAAAGTGAGAACCTGTCACTGTACTTATTGGGTTTGCCTCCGGCGACCACCTCAGGAGCCATGTACCGGGCCTTGCCCATGATTCCTGACTGCTCTCCCTCTGCCATTACATTGTCATTGTCGCAAATCAGCACATCGCCAGTCTCTGGATTGATGAAGAAGTTGCCATCGTTCAGATCCTGGTAGCTGTATCCGTGAAGATGAAGCAGCCTGAAGCCATCACAGATCTTCATTGCCGCGGTGAACATCGCGTCAAATGACTTGAACCTGGCCTTCGCTAGGAGGAAACTGCCGAACTCGGAATACCCTTCTGGACGGAGGCGCATGAGATAGCCAAAGCAACCATTGCTCTTTACAGTCAGATCCTCAGGCCAAATAAATGCCTCTGAGGGAGCTCCATCATGGACATTCCTCTGAAGGTTCTTGTAAAAGCCTCCAGCAGGAGGCTTCGGATACCATTTAAGGGCCATCTGCTTTCCATCTACATCCACAAGGTATACGATGCCCTGCCCGCCGCGGCCAAGCTCCTTAACTACGGTCGCATGATTCCCTTTTGCGAGATCAATATTCTGTTTTGCTGCTAATTCCATAATTTACTTTAATACCCACCGCCACTAAGATCGAACTCATTAGCTTCCTGAACCCCCGAGTGATATCCACATACAGGACAGGTTACTTCTTTTTCACCATGGTAGCATACCACTGTGCCGCATTTGCCGCAGATGTAGAAAGACTTCGAGCCACAGTACGGACAGCCTTTGTAATTAACATCATACTGAATGCTGCCATGCACCTTCTTCTTGTCAAAGCCTTCCCTGCTGGCACTCTCTCTAGAAATTCTGAACCCCCAGACGAACTTGAACTCCTTTTCGGAAATGGGATCAACAGTAATGCCGTACGGCTTCTTCTCATTCGGACACTCTGCAACAATGGCAAAGGCCTTCTTGCTTAACCGGGTTATGCTCATTTAACTCTCTCCAGTCCTTTCCATGCCCCTGAATCTTCCTAGCCACAGAACTTGCTGTGATTAAGACTAACACATATTTTCAATCTGCCAAGACAATAATGCGATTATACGATCCCTTATGCCGTCAGCAAGCTCAGAAACTTAACTGTATGCCGGGAGTCACATAGTCCGAGTACGCCTCCTTCAGATTTCGCCCCACTGTCCAAAATGTTCTTCGTCTCAGCAGACTCAGCCTGCTCACCAGTCTTCTGCAGCAGGATCAAAACCGTGATCAGACGGCTCTGGCACATAGTCCGTTAAGCCCAGGGCAAAAAAGACACTGTCAACTGCATAATCAGCAAACTCAGCCCTGAAATGGCGAGTCTGTGCGAGTGATTTCTTAACGTAATCAGCATAAAGCTGACATTCTGCAATACCGTCTTTCTGACTGCGGCAGTACAGATCCCTGAGGTACTCGTGTGATGCGAACTCCTTCATGACCTGCCTCATGGCAGGGAAATCCTCGAAGGCATGGCAATCATCGAGCAGTGAAAGCAGACGCTCATCCTGCAGGACAGCACTGCCGAACTGCCTTAAAAGCTGCTTCATAACATTATGAAGCTTCACCTCTGGCTTATTTCTCATCTCGACAGCATCTGCCGCCATATCGTTATGCTGCTCTGCAGCTGTGCTGTACCACTCCAGAGCCTTCTTGAGATCCTTCTCCGTACCGCGCCCTTCCTCGTACATCTGGGCGAGATTCCTCTCGGCCTCGACCTCACCCAGCTCGGCGGAGAGCTTCGCCTCCCTGAACGCGAGCCTGTCAAGCTCTTTCCTGGCTTTTTCAATGTCAGCCTGCCAGCATTTCCTTTGCTGAACTATGGCACCGGTCACAGGGGCTAACAATTTCAGAGATGCTGACAGCTTGCGCGTCAGCTCATCAAGTCTTTCTCTGACAGCCTGCATCTCGGTCCTGACATTTCCACGCTGCCATTCAACGAGAGTGTTCACCTCGGACTTCAGCGCCTCGTCGTCATAGCAGCAGACAACGGACATGTCGTCCTTGCTGCCGCGCCTGCTGAGCGCAGGGAGCGTATCGTCAAGCTCCTTCTTTGCATCGGCCTCGGAATATCTGCCAAGGAGCTTCAGGATATTGACGTAGAAGTTCGCCATGTCGGCAGGGTCGGGGATGGAATCGTCTATTCCGTCAGAACCGAGGAATACAGCGAGGGGCAGCGTGTCCTTACCTCCATAGCAGTACCTGAACTTGTCGAGCGCCTCAGGATCACAGAGCGAGGTTGTAACGTTCCTGAAGCACTTCTCATCCCAGGGCACCGGCTCACTGTTCTCGATGCGCCCGGAGTCAACAGAGAGTGCGACGCATTTTCCGTTGCCAATATGGAAGGCAAACCAGTAGGACTTAGTCCTCGCGAAGCACATGAGCGTGCAGCCATAGGTCTGTTCGATGCCTGTGCGGTGTCCCTCACTGTCAGTCCTTTCAAATGCCGCAACCTGCTCTGGGAGCTTTTCCCTTTCCTCCGGAGTTGCCGGACGCTTCGCATCCTCGAGGATCCTCTCATGCCATTTGCAAATAATGGAGGAGAAGAGCTGGCGGAACAGGGCGTAGCGCTCATCGCCCATGCCCGAGCCGTTCTTTTCCCTCTCAGCGGCCACGGTTCCGCACTGGGTGAGCGGAGCACCGGAGAAGAGGCTCTCATCGGCAGTCTGGACAAACTCCCGGACGCATTCAAGTGTGGCCTCGACGGCTGACTTTGAGCCGACATCGCTCCGGAAATAGCGGTCCCCGCCATGTCCGTCGCTGACAGCGCCGATAGTATATGAGTCAGTGACTTCCGCCTGGCAGTAGTCCTGGCAAACCTTGCCCGATATCTCGTGGCTTGCGCCCCTGCATCTGCTGAAAATTGCCTTCATAGTTCGCTTTTCATCGACCTGGGACGAGGTTACGGCCACAATCCTGATCATCTTCTTCAGGGCATCGATGTTGTGGACGCTGAATACTGTCTCGCTGGTGCCGGTGAACTTGGCAAGTTTCTCCTTGTTGGCGTCGTCGCCGATCGCGATTGCAATCTTGATTGCGACCCTGAACCAGCCGTTTTTCTTAAGCTCGGCAAGCCCCGTCTCAAAATCATCAGTAGGGTTACTATCAGAAAGAAGAATGATGATCGGGGCATAGGAGCCGCTCGCTGACTTCATGAAGCCATTCTTGGAAAGCTTGCTGTTAAGCTCCCTGCATGCCTCGCCAAGATCGACCGATGCACCCGCTGCAGATAGGTCATTCCATTCAAAGTCTGATGCTGGCTTGGGCTCCTTGTAAATCCAGCTTGCCCCCTTGGAGAACTGGAGCACGGCGACGTTAATCTCAGCGTCAGGATTGGCTGCTGAAATATCCCTGATCATCGGAAGCACTTCTCGCATGGACTCATTGACGGCGCCGATCTTGTGGCCTTCCATGCTTCCCGAGGTACAAATCAGGAAAAAGAGCGTCATCGTCCTGCGCGGTACTTCTACGGTTTCATCCAAAAGTGACATATACAGTTCTCCCTGCTGCTAGCGATTTCTGATTTCAGCGGTGCAATTTTCGCTGAACTTGATCCTGTGACAT
>Ga0326514_10002142_pt1 | contig 12637 bp, 14 predicted proteins | sample 3_2548_0518_D_FD_203653 | JGI IMG/M metagenome (GOLD analysis project Ga0326514, IMG submission 203653) | Bovine rumen microbial communities from UC Davis, California, United States - 3_2548_0518 | ecosystem: Host-associated > Mammals > Digestive system > Stomach > Rumen | place: USA...
CCTTCATGTTGCAACTGTTCGAAGAATCCTGTCAAGGCAAGTTCAACTTCTGTGTTGTACCTGCGTACATAGAAGAATTGTCGTCCGTTCTTAATATAGTCTTCGATACAAAATTTCTTGCAGTTGAAGGTTTTACCTGTACCACGACCACCAATAATCAGATTGATGAAAGCGTTCCTGCTTAAAACAGGACGCACGTTATAATAAATATTTTTTACAACAGTCATAAAATTCCTTTCGTCACAAAAACGCCCTTGCGTGAATCCTGAACAGACGAAGCAAGGGCAAGTAGTGTGTTTCGGAAATCAAGGGTTGAATTCGGTGGGTCAAAGCACATACAAGTTCTTGCAGGTTCTTCACCTGTGACAACCAAGAAGCAAGCAAATTCATTAAACCGTTCAATTTCCTATCACTATTTTACATAATGAAAAATCTGAAAATCAAGACTATCGTTTTTGTCATTTTTCAATTACAATGAAATTACTTGCAAGTACAAAGGTCAAAGTTAATAGGAATCAGTTTTATGGAAAACGAAGTTAAGGAATTATCAATTTTTGAACAGAATAGCAAACCTGCATTTTGTAGCATTAAAGCCGAATCAGAAGCAGACAAGATTAAGTTGTTGAACGCGTTGGAATCCTGTGACGTTATGTTGAACGACGTTGCACCAACCGAAATCGTTGTTAAAGACGTTTATGTTCAACCATACGAAAAGGAAATGGAAGACGGTGAAGTGAAGCAGAAGTATCGCACCATTTTGTTTGATACCGAAGGTAAATCTTATCTTACCACTAGCAGTTACTTCTTCTTCGCATTATCGAAGATTTTCAACGTATTAGGCACACCTGATAAGTGGTCGAATCCTTACACGTTCGAAATCTTTAAGAAGACCTTGAAAAGTGGCAACAAGGCACTTTCCGTTAAGGTCAAAGCGTAACGTCCTACGCTATAATTAAATTAAACCTGCCGTTTCAACACTATTATACGTACCTACACCAACTCTTTTTACTACGGCAGGTTTTTTGATGAAAGGAAATTAATATGTTAAGTGGTGAACAGAAACGTGAAGCGTTTAAGGTCGTGCGTTCGTATATGCAGAAGCGCAGGTATCTTATGTCGAAGGGCGTATCGAAAGGCGCGCTTCCGAAGCCAGTTTCGTATAAGGAATTAATGAAAGCATATGCAGAAAGTCCGAAGGGTTTGAATAAACGTTTGAACAACTTGAAGTCTTTTTCAACAAGTGGTGAAGTTTACAAGACCGAAGGTGGTGTTTCAGTAACCAAGAAATTAGCGACGTACAAGAACGCAGAAATCCGACGTGGCGAAGCATATCAAGCCGAACGTTACGACAAACTGAAATATCGAAAAAACAGTAGCGCAAAAGGTTACCGTAAAACGAAGGTCGATTATCTGAAAGACAAGACAATCGAAAACGTTAAATATTCGCAACTTGCTACGATTAATTACGCGATTGAAAATCCTGAACAGATTAAAGTACGAAAACAACTTGCCGTTGATAATTTTTACAAGTCGCTTGAATGTGGCTTCGCAGATGATAACGTAGTGACGCAAAATCCAATGGTCAAGGCAAGGATTCAACGCTATCTTGAAAAATTTACCGAAGACGAAATTTCAGATTTATTGACTTCTAATTCAACAGTTCGCGCAATCATGGATTATTACAGGGGTGAAAATCCGAACCAACCAATTGATTTTGCAGGCACTTCATGGGAAGACCTGATATGGCAGTTGTACGAAGATATGCCGTCTATCGCAAAGGGAATTTATCGTAAGCGCAAAAATGCCAAGTAAAATCAAACGTTTTGTTGCAGATTTTGAAACAACAACCGACCCGAACGATTGTCGCGTGTGGGCTTATGGTATCTGCGAAATTGCTGAACCGTACGAATTCCAATACGGCAACAACATTCTTGATTTTATGAAGTGGTGCGCAGGTAAAGAAAATTATATTGTAGCATTTCATAACTTGAAGTTCGACGGTGCTTTCATTTTGGGGTACTTAAACAAGAACGGTTTTACGCATATTACCGACCCCGAAGACAAGCGCGACAAGACCTATCAAACTTTGATTTCAGATATGGGTGCGTATTACAAAATCGTGGTGTATTTTTCAGTCAAGGGTAAGAAGGTCAACAAGGTCGAATTTATCGATTCACTGAAAATCTTCAATATGTCCGTTGAAAAGTTAGCAAAAGATTTTGATTTACCGATTCGCAAGGGTTCAATTGACTACAAGGCAAAACGCGAAGTCGGTCACATTTTGACGGACGAAGAAGTTGCGTATCTGAAAAACGACGTTGAAATCGTAGCACGTGCGCTTGATATTTTCTACAAGGAAACAGGCTTCAAAAAGTTGACGTTGGGTTCAACGGCACTTGAAATGTACAAGTCAATGACAACGGGTTTCAACAGTTATTTTCCTGAACTTGAAGTTCAAGATGACGAAGCAATTCGCAAGTCATATCGTGGTGGCTTTACATACGTCAATCCGAAGATTCAGGGAAAATTATTGAAAGGCACGTTGTGTTGTTTGGACGTTAATTCATTGTATCCAAGTCGCTTGTGTCAATGTTATCTGCCGTATCAAGACCCCGTATATTTTGAAGGACGTTACGAAGAAGACAAACAGTACCCGTTGTACACGCAACGTTTGTTATGTACCTTCAAGGTCAAGCCTGATAAAATCCCGACAATTCAGATTAAGGGCAATTGCAGGTTTCGTGGTAATGAATATCTTGAATCGTCAGGGGTTGAACCTGTCGAGTTAACCTTAACGAATGTCGATTTGCAATTATTTTTCGAACATTATGACGTTGAAGTCCTTGATTATATTGACGGTCATAAGTTCAAGTCCTGCAAGGGACTTTTTACCAACTACATTACATACTGGACAGGTCAGAAGACGAAAGCGAAGAAAGAAGGTAACAAAAGTCGCTACGCAATTTCAAAATTGTCGCAAAATTCGATTTACGGAAAATTTGCACAAGCGAAATCAGGGTGTCAGAAAATTCCAGTTTTTGATTCGAAAGGTGTCATGCACTATGTACAAGGTGCAGAAGAAGATATGCAGGGTCTTTACTTGCCTGTCGCAACTTTCACAACAAGTTACGGACGTTTCTTAACAATTTCAACTTCACAGAAGATTCGGGAATGGTCAGAAAAGAATTTAGGTTATGACGCTTATTGTTATAGTGACACTGATTCGATTTATACCCGAATGACCCGAAGTCAGGTCGAACAGTTTGCGAAGGAAGCAGACGTTCAACTTGACCCGTACATTTTGGGTGCGTGGGATATTGAACAAGATAATATTACACGCGCGAAGTTCCTGCGTCAGAAGTGTTATCTGAAAGAAATTGACGGCAAGGAAAAAGTCGCAACGGTTGCAGGTTGTCCGAAGGCACTATCAAGACTTTTCAATTTTCAAAATTTCAAGGTCGGTTTCACTACGGCAGAATTCACACAAGATGAAATCGGCAAGGACGGCAAGTTAAGATTCAAGCAGGTCAACGGTGGCGTGATTTTGCAGGACACAGATTTTACGATAAAATAGAAGCAGAAAGGAATTATATCTAATGGCATACACATACGAAGACCACCCGTCACTATTCGAGAAAGGCAAGAAGTTGGCGCAGGGTCGTGGTCTTGATAAGATGATGGACAAGGCGTACAAAAACAAGTGGACGTACAAGAATAGCATTGTTGAACGTGACGACTTCAACGGCAAGGATTTCTTTGAACTTGACGATACAAATTGGCGTATATATGAACGTCAAAGGATTCAGTACGGAAAACCTGCAAGTGAAACGCACAAGACTGCATATAATCAAACTGCGATTGCACGTGATATTAATAACGTTAAGAAGCGTAGGGGTTAATTATGGGTAAATTCAAAAATGATTTATATAGAGAAATTCCTGATTATTCACTTGATGCACTTGATGTAGATAGGATTAATCGCAACGCAAAACCACTTGATAAAGAAGAACGTGAAATTCATAAGCGTCTTATGCCAAAACAGAAGACGATAACAATTCCAATTAGTCAGTTAGGCAATTATATCAATGGTGGGTATTACAAAAAGAATTCAACAGGTCACCTGAAAGATTTGTAATGATTAGCAAACAAGAAAAATCCCTTAACGATAAAATTTGGAACGTGACCGAACGAATCTGGAAAGCACAGGGAATCGAACGCAAGAAACTTGAAAACGAATATGATGAACTGCAAAAGAAGCGTCACGCACTAGCAGATAAGAAGTTTAGTGCAGACCGATTGAATATTTCAACAGGTCACCTGAAAGACTTGTGATATAATAACCTTGCACAATCCATATATTGAAAAAACCACCCGAAAGGGTGGCTTTCTCTTGTCTTCTGAATCCTATTCAGGAATCGGGGTGTCACCGAAGTTCTGTGCGAAGATAACAGAGTTCATGAAGAAGAAACGATATTCACGACCACTAGAAGCAGACCAAGTGACAGTTGCCGTACCGTCAGTTGCGATATTAATCGCAAGCATACCACCTGGCACGAAGTTATTACCGTCACCAGACCAGAAGGTCATGATACCACCATTGATAGAAATTGCAGAAGTTGGGCGAAGTGGGGTTGCAATCGTAATTGTTGCGTTACCGTTCACACTTGCAGTACCACGAATTTCGCCGTAAATCTTGCCCATAGTGCCTGCAAGGTTCGAAGCACAAGCCATGTTATTACGTGAAATATTATAGCCACTTGCCGTTGCAGTTGGATTAGTAAAGGTTACAAGGTCAAGATAGCCTTCAAGGGCAGTAACTTTCGCGTTTGCCTGATTTGCAGTCGAAACTGCATTAGAAGCAACACCACTAGCAGTATCTGCGTTAGAATCAACTTCATTGATTGCAGATACAAGGTCAGTTTTTGCAGTAGTCGTAAGACTTGCAAGAGTACCAATAGCATTATTCGCAGTTGTTGCACTTGTGCTTGCAGACGTTGCTGAATCTGCGTTTGCTTTCATCTGTGTATCAATCGCAGACATTGCACCGTTAACGTCATTAAGCCACGTAGGTTTGTCAGTACCAACAAACTGTGGCAAGTTGTAATTCGGTGTGGAATTGGTGTGTGACATAAATTTTCCTTTCTTGTTATGCCGTTAAAATTGTTTTACCGTAGTAATCGTAATTAAACGCAGTCAGGTCGTAAGCGTCATATGCAGTTGCAGTTAATTCTAGTGCGTCATATTCGCTTGCAGTCAAGGCTTGTTCGCGCGTTGTATCATACAAGTTATCAATGACCGTTTGAAGTGGTGATACAAGACCTGTGGTCGGGTCGCGCAAGGTAATTTGACCAATAAGAATGTTATTAATTTCTTCTTCAACAATTGCAATCTGTGAATCGGTATATGCTTTTGATTCTGCACGATATACTGCAATAAGACCGATTAATTCATCACGAATTTCTGCAAGTTTAGCATTAATCGTGTTAGTTAATTCAGTTTCGAGATTTTCGAAGTTTTCGTCAACTTGTTCTTCGAAGTCTGCAATTTCTTGACGAATCAAAATCATTTCGGCTTCGAGTGCGTTGATTCGTCCGTCATAGTTTTCAATGAACTGTGTGTTATTGTTGGTCTGTTCAACAATTTCATTGATTTTCTTCACGATACCGAGAAGATATTCAACATACGTTAAATTGTTTTGATAGTCTGTTGAAATACCTTGAAACAGGGTATTCGGTGGGCTTGTAATTGTGAATTTATCAATATTCGCCATTTTGTCCTTTCTGATTATATTTTAGTATATTCCGATAAATAATTCTGCAAGGTCTTCAACAATTTCGCGATTAATCATACGAATCGAATTGCGATATTCTTGAATCAATGCAACCTGTGTCCTGTTCCTGCCCGTTGAATGGCTTTCACCGTTACTGCTTTCGTTGTGATTCGTGTTCGTTTCATTTTCGTTCGCGTCGGTATCAGAAGCATACGTGCCATTCAGAATATCTGTTTTATTAATCTGTCCCTGTGGTGTATTACTGTGAATGTTCAAACCGTTGCTATTCGTTTTATTGCCACCGTTCGTATCCGTTTTTGAAGTGTTGTTAATTTCGAATTCGGAAGTCGGTTCAATCTTAATCGAAGCAGAATAAATCAATGGTGCTTTTTCTTCCATGATTTCGCGCAGTGCAACTTTCAATTTCAACTTGAATAGCGCAGGCGTTTCAAGTCCGATTTCGCGCATATAATAATGGTCAATAATCAGGTCGGCAAGTTTGTCTTTCGACCAAACACCCTTTTCGTTAATTACGGCAATTTCGTCTTGCGTCAGATAGTCTTCAAGATTGTAATCTTTAAACCATTCTTTCAAGTTTTCGCGTCCTTCAACTGCTTCAAGTTCCCTTAACTGCAATGTGTATTGTGCCATTATTCACCACCTTTCTGTTCATCAGTTCCTAGCGTATCAGAAACTTCTTGTTCAAGTTCCTGTTGGTATTTTTCGGCAACAACTGATTCGTAAGTTTTGATAATGTTGTTCAAGTCGCTTCGAACCTTAACTGAAATATTAAGACCGTATTTTTTGTTGAACTGCTTGCAGGCTTCTTGTCGTGGCGCAAGGAAAGACATAAGGTTAAGGTTAATCACTTCATTGTTCGTGTCAATTTCATCAGAAACCAAGCGTTCTTTCTTTTCAGAAAAATTGTCAACGCCAAGCGTGGTCAGGGCTTCGTTCCAAATTTCCTTCTTGTACTTCATAATATCCGAACCGATAAATGAAGAAGAAATATCAATGGATTCAACTGAACCACCCTTGAAGTTATCACTATCACCGAAAATAAACGGCACATTCGCGTCGTATTGCCTGAACAAGTTTTCCATTGTTAGTCGCTGATTTTCATTCGTCAGAATCAATCGTGAATGTTTTGCGTTCTTGACCGAAGTATCACAAGTGCGTTCTGCTTCGTAAAGACGAAGTGCGAATAATTCCATGCTTAAAACCGTTGGAATCCTGTCCCAAGTGTTCATGACCAAGATACATTCTGTGTCTTCGTTTGCGTTCGGGTCTGCAAGTCCGTTATATACCCTGCGTACTTCGTTGAATCTGCCGTACGAATAACAATTCAGTGCCGTAGGCAGTCCGTAAATATTCACGTCACCGTTAATCGTGGCTTTTGTATTAATAAATCCGTATTCTTCTGAATGAAGTAATGCACATTGCCCTTGTGTATAAAGACAATATTCAAGATACCTTGCGTCCATTGATTCAGGCAAATTTTCCCATTCGAAAATGCTTGTTGCGATTTTCTGCAAACGGTTCTTGTAATCAATATAAGTACGGTCATTAAGCCATACTGCTTCTGCCGTTCGTGTCTTCTTGCGTTTCACAAATTATTCCTTTCTGTTTTAATTATACAATGCTATTCGTAAGGTCATAGTTAAGGAAATGCGCAGGGTTGTGCCAAATCGTAAGACCGTTATTAAACAGGGATTTTATTTCGCTTAACGCTTCTTCTGGAATATCACCGACAATGTTCGCGCCGACAGTTTGAATATAATTCCATTCACTGCGACACTTCGTATTCGGGATTTTAAGTTCATTCACGCGATACCCGTACATACTGAAAAACCTATCAATCTTCTGTGCAATATCTTCGCGAATATGGTAATTGTAAAAACCGAAGCCGTTACTGTTCGAAGAAAATGCTAAATCACCAAGCGTTTCATTCCCTTTCAGACTTGCAGGGACGTTGCTTGCGACGCGCCTATCTTCTTTCATGTTTTCCATCATGTTTACGTGTTGACGAACATTACCGACAAAATCCAAACCTGCACCTGCAACGGGCATAAGACTGCCACCTTCGGGATTCGCAGTATATGCAGTTGCACCCGTTTCAAACGCGCCAAGAAATGCATTAAGTGTGCTTTCATCTCTTGCCATTGTCTGCCTTCGACCATTTTGTGCAAGCCAGTTCAGATAATAATCAGAAGACCATGCAAGCGTAGGAAGACTTGCACCCCTGATACATTCTGCATTAATTTTTTGCGTTGCGTCAGTTGGTGTGTAACTCTTTTTACTATTAACAGGACGTGCAACATATGAACAGATTGCAGAGAAATTGCCTTCAATCAAGAACGTCGGTTGTGTTGGTGATGATTCAAAATCTTCATAGTGAAAATCCAAATCTTCGCCATGATGATTCGTCACAAGAAAATAGTTATAAGGGTAGGTCAAAACCTTATTGTTCACAGGTGTGTAATTTCCGATTGAAGTTGGACGTGTTACGGTTACACGTTGCACCGAGTACATACCGTAAGTGTTTGTTGAAATTGTTCCAACTGCAACTGATTCATTCATAACATTGCCGTTTGCGTCATACATGAACAAGTAGGCTTGTTTTCGCCTAATGACTTTCTGTGGAATCAGATACATATTATTAATCACGTCACCCTTGCCAATCGCGTCAAGATGAAGCCTGAACTTAATGAAGTTCACGTAATCTGAAATAGTATTGTAGAAGAAGTAATTAAACGTGCCGTCAGGAATCGAACCGTTGATATGCAAGTCATCAAGGCGCGTTGAACTTTTGGAATCCTGTTCGTAAAGTTCACCAACGGTGTCTGAACATTGCACAACAATCAACGGTGTGTTGCTTGTTACCGTTTGTTCAAGTTGACTTGTACAAATTTCATATTCAATCACGTTATCTTTACGCATAACGTAATCGCCATAGTCTAGCGATTCAGGCAACAAGTGTTTGCCAAACGTGTCATCAGGTACGGTTTCGCGTTTGATATAACTGCGTTTCCAAGTGAAGTCAAAAAGGTACGTTTGAAAAACGTCGGTCTTCAATGCAACGCTTGTGACTGTGTTTCCTTCATAGGTCATACCTGTAATGAACGCATAAAACCACTTGTTACCGTAGTTACTGTTTTTGTACATGACATAGTTATAAGTACGAATCTGTTCGATATTGAACGGCACGACAAGCGTTCCGTTTTCACGTTGGTACGTGATTCGCATTAGTGCAAGTTTCGGCAAGGACTGGAAATAATTCACCTGCGCCGTTTCGTTTGCAAAATCAAGTTGGTGAAGTTCGTCAACGGAAAGTGGTGACTTCAACAGATATGCTTCATTTTCAGGTGTGATAATCATAATTCTATTGTATATCAAAAAAGACGTTGTATAAACAACGCCCAACACTTGAACAGGGAAACTTCATGTGTCCTACGGCATGAAATTCTGCGAATCAAGAAGTGTGAAGATTCACAACTATATTGAACCAAAAAGACCCCTATATTGCAAGGGGTCAATTGTTTTATTCTGCCGTTACGGTGAATTCAACACTTGCACTAGCATTGCCATTGACAGCAGTGATAGTACACTTACCTGCCTTAACACCTGTCACAGTACCGTTTGAAACGGTTGCGATAGACGTATCACTTGAAGACCAAGTAACAGTTGCGCTTACTGGATAGGTCGTTGCAGATAGTGCAGAAGTGCCTGCAACTGCGCATGTGGCAGTACCCGAAATGCTGATAGTATCAGGGTCATCAAGGGCAAGCACCGTCGCGTTCGGGAATAGGCTAAATCGGCACATACGAGTATCATTCAACAGATATTGATATGATAGGTTGTTGGCGTTAAAAAATTCCGTCATGTTGAAGTACTGTGTACGGATTTTGAACCAACGACGGTCTGCCAAAAGACCGATAATATTTTCACCGTTGAAAATCTTCGTACCGTCATCTGCGTATTCGTCAAAATTATCAACGACTACGACACGACCAATGAAATCTGCGTAGGAAAGGTTAAACGCTTTGCTTAATGCCATGACGTCTATCTTCGATTCGTAATCGGCGCGAAGCACAAGTACAATATCCGAAGAATCACACCAAGTCGTGATTTTAAGTTTCGTATCGTCATTAGCATATTTCTTATTCCAACCACTATAAGCAGTAGAAGGCATGGTAAACATACGGTTAAGATAACGTGCCTTTTCAACAAAAGCGTTAGCAGTTGCTTCGTTAGTGATTGCAGAAACCTTTTCAACGTTGACTGCGCCCTGCTGATATGCAGACGAAATCAAGGCTTTACACTGTTTCCAACGGGTTACATATGCGCCATTGAAAAGCGAGTTAATAATGCCTGAAATAAATTCTTCAAGCGCACCCCAAGAAGTGAAAGCGTCACGTGCCTTATCACGAGTAACCGTTACCTTGTATTGAAGGTCGGAATTGACAGAAAGATATTCAACTGCAATACGGGCTTCGTACTTTTGAAGAAGACCTGCAAAATCTTCACCGTCAAACTGCGTGGGCTTCGCAGGGTCAACATGAATGTTTGAACCTGCCCAACCTAGTGGAATTTCTTCGCCTTCAAGGAAGTTAAGTGGGTTGTTAAATAAACGGGTTTCGATAGAAGTGAAAACGATACGCTTCAAAAGACCGAAGAATTCGTTACGGACAATATCAAGATTATCGTCAGTAAGTGGACGTGCAAATTCCGAAATAGTCGTGTCTTCGGTGATATATGGAATGTACTGATGATACACCGAACCGTCTGCAACCGACATTTCACGCATTTTATTAAGGGCAGTAACAAGTCCCTTTGGTGGCATAAAAAGTCCTTTCTTATTAATTAATGAATAAACTTGCCTGATTTATCAAAAGCGTCAGACAAATTAATTTTTTGACTTTCGTCAGAATTACCCGAAACTTTCGGTTTCTTAATCGGGTCAAGTTTGCTTTCGGCAGGAACTTGTTTTAATAAATTCCCGTTGGCAAGCACAAGTTTTTCATTGCGTTCTTTCAAGGATTTAATTTCTTCATCTTTACTTGAAAGCAATTTCTGCGTTTCTGCATTGCCAGTCATCAACAAGCCAATATCGTCTGCAATCGTGGCAGAAGTTTCTGCGCCCAATTTTTCTTCAATACTGTTTGTGATTTTCAATAATTCTTCGTCTGTCATAACTATATTATAGTCGTAAAATATATATTTTGCGACATTACAAGTTTATTTCATAAAACCTTGCCAGTTGTTCCATGCAACAGGAAACGGAAAGCCTGATTTCTTGTGCGTTCCCCAAACTTTCGGTGGTGTAACAGGTTCGTCCCACGTTTTCCAATCGTGACCGAATCCTTGAATGATTGTTGTGTCGTTAACATAACAAGCGTCCCAATAATGAATACGGTTCGCTAAATCCCACCACCCGTACGGTGGACGTTGCACAATACCTGCGTAGTGACCTTGACCTGCACAAGTGTGAACGTGGTCACCTGTGACGTAACCGAACGTTCCTGTGTGGTAACATAGTTGACCTTGCGCCACGACTTGCCCGATTGTTGTAACAGGTGGGTTGTTGTCGTGTGAAAATTCGATTGTTAAATAATCAATTGCGCCGTTCGCAAGATGAACAGGATTCACCGATTCGAACTTCACGTTGTTACCACCTTCGTAAGATAATGAAGTTCCGACAACTTTCATTGTGACTGGTGCATATAGTGGTGCTTGTGCCGTTGTACCTACAAGGTCAATGTTATATGTACCCTGATGCGAATAATCGCCACCTTCGTCCTGCGTCATATGAAGCACGTCAAGTGGAAACAAGCAGACTTCATATCCGTCCTGCGCTACAAGTGTTTGACCTGCAATCATTAATCAGTCCTATGGTCAATCGTGTCACCTGCGTAAAGACCGACACCTGTTTCCGAGTGCCACCCGTCATACACTGATTGATTCGGTTTGTAATATCGTGAATACCAAGTTTTTGCGTAAGCGTCCATTGCGTCGCCGTAAACAACACCACCTTCACAGGTAAGCATGATTAATGACATTGTGTGACCTTCTTCAACACCCCATTCTGTGCAACCTGTCACTGGAATAGGTTCAGGGGTTGATGACGGTTCAGGCTTTTCGTAGGTCTTCGGACGAAATGCACCTGCAAAATCCTTCAAGGAAATATTAATGATATTCGTGGCTTGACCACCACCTTCACAACTTGCGCCACCTTGATTCTGTCCGAGAAGCGCAACGTAACCATTATTATATGAACCGAGTGCCATTCCTACGTGACCCCATTGACCACCATTGAAAATAATCCAGTCACCTGCCTGAATCTGCGTCTTATCGTAAATTAAATCGAATTCATTTCCTGCGTTGTATTCTTTACAATTCCATGCGCCTTTTGCGCCACCTGTGCCACAAGTTGAAAGGTTACGACCTGCATAATTCTGCCAAAACAAGTCGCCCAAGTCCCAACACTGCGCGCCATAATATCCGTCTGTATTCCAACACCTGCCAATCGTATAATCCTTGAACTGTGTATATGATTCAGTCGGCGCGTAAATATATTGACCCTTGCCACATTCTTCACCGTCTTCACAGGTTATATTGTTGCTATCAACCAATTCAACCGTTGGTGCAGAAATTACTTCAATGCTTCCGTCTTCGGTTTCGATAATCGTTTCAACCTGTGTATCAGATAATTCAATTTTATATTCTGCCGTAATTTCAGTTGTTGTTGTCGTATCGCCGTCTTGTACTTGATTCTTGTACTTGAATGAAGCACCTGTAAAACCACCTGCAAGGCACAACAGGGATACAACACCTGCAATTAAATATTTTTTATTGAATTTCTTGATT
>Ga0326514_10002143_pt1 | contig 12636 bp, 11 predicted proteins | sample 3_2548_0518_D_FD_203653 | JGI IMG/M metagenome (GOLD analysis project Ga0326514, IMG submission 203653) | Bovine rumen microbial communities from UC Davis, California, United States - 3_2548_0518 | ecosystem: Host-associated > Mammals > Digestive system > Stomach > Rumen | place: USA...
GCGCCCATCGCGTTCGCAGGACTGATGTAACGCTTCTTAGTACGGACACCTTCCGATCCTTCCAAACCGAAGAACATGTAAACCGGTTCGGTGCGAGGAGGCTCGCAGTCGCCACTACTCTTGTTGTTCTCCGACCCAGGCAAGTCCTTGATGACGAAATCTACCTTCGACTCGGTAGAGTCAAGGATTTCGTAACGTCCGTTACGGCATACCAGGTCTGAACTTCTGTATACGAGCTCGAACTCCCTCGCCTCGTGGCCTGGGTACGTGGCAATGAACCTAGTACCGATAGGCATCTCGCCGAGATACGCCATGAGCGTACCGCCCATCTCTACCGTACATGTTCTGATGTGCTGGAAGTCGTCCGGGTTCACCGGGCATACATTGTTCTTGTGCTGTTGAAGGCTCTTCTTGAGGTCGGCCAGCATGTCGTACTGGGAACCGCTCTGGATCTTGTCCGGCAAAGAGGCTGTCAGCGAATCCAGCAGGGCGATATTACGCAGAAAACCGAGAGCGTTCGCAAACGGCGTCCTCGGTGCCATCATGTCAGCAATCTGGCTCGCAACGCTCAGGTACTCGTTCACTCTCGGATTGAGGAACCTACGAGCCCATACGGTCTTCGCGACAGTGTCGTTCGAATGGTCGCTACGGAACAGCGACCGGATGAACTTCTTGAGGGTCACCTTGTCGTTGATAGTGATGTACTTCAACGTGCCGAGGATTCCTTCCAGCTTGCGTAGCATGTCAATGTCAAACTTACTGCTCTCCTCAACCGGAGCATCTTCTGGAGCAGATTCAGTCCGAGCACGCAGCGAAATCAACTTTATAGGTTCGTTAAACATTCTTATTCGTGTTGATGATATAGATACGGTATGCGATAGCAGTAAGGATACGGATAGTCATGAAAACGTATACAGCGATTTTCGCCGTATGCGAGACCTTACCAAAGATTTCCTTGAACTTCGTCATAATCAGTCCGGAATGTAGAGGTTGGTGTTCGCGTCACACATGACGTAGTTGGACTGTTTCGTCGGCTTGCCGAAATGTTCCAGGAACGTGTTGAGCATGAACGTGGACGTAACGAGGTGGATGCCGTGCTTCGAAGGAAGACGGCAGTAAATCTGAACACCGTGTTGCGGGTTACCACACTTCTCAAGGATGTACTTCTCGAACGTATCAGCGATTTCCTCGATGCTACCGAAGCCTTCCTTGTTCGGGTCGACCATATCCGGGTCGATGTCTACAATCCACTTGCGGGTTTCGGCATCCTCGGTGCATGTCTGTCCGAGCGCACTGCTGTACAGCTTGGCAGAGGACAGCACGTTGGGAAGCTTGAGCTTCGTGTCGCCAGTGCGGATCATCTTGCGCATGACTCGGTTGACTTCAAGCTGGATGACCAGCGTCTCGATCTGGGTACGGATATTCGCGTCCAGCGTGTTACGCTGGTTCAAGCGGATCATCGCACGTGCGTGGTACTTGTCAGCAAGCTCGATGATATTGGGAAGTTCTCGGTCGAAATGCTCGAAATTGTGGATATGGTAATCCTTGATGATATGGTCACGGCCATGGCCGTCCTTGCCACGTTGCATGACCTGGATATAGTACACGTCACCTTCGATCTCGAAGTGCATCAGTTTCTTGATTGTTTCCACGTTAGATATCGCCATAAACCGTATCCTTGGTTATCTTGAACTTGTCGACAACAGTCCACTTGGTATCGCCAAGCCATTCAAGTCGCCACTTGAGTTCTTCGTTCAGTTCGTCGTCGTTTTCAGCATAGACCTTGAAGAATAGATCCAACGGTGGCATCCGGTAGTCGATCTGTTCAACGACGACATATACTTTCCACTTATCTTTTGCCATGCGGAAAATATAGCAAAATCTATGAATATTGCCAATTCAGGCTATGTATATACGGTGATCGACGGTTCCTCGGTCGGCTTCGCGCATTTGCGGTGGTGTATCGAAGCACGATTATACACAATGACGCCATTCTTTCCGCGTCTAGCGTAGTACGCCTTGGTGTACCACATGGTCTTGCGATATTCGACATTCCCATTGAACTCGGATATCAACCGTTTGGCCTCGGCAAATACTTTCCGCCCGGTTTCAGATATATGGACATACGTGTATTTGGACATGTTGGGCTTCTTGCAGATAGCATTTACGCTTTCGGCGACAGTTGCCATATTTTCACGAAGCTCGTCACCCACGACAAAATCATTATGCTGTTTTGCCGCCCACAGGTTGATCAAGAACGACCAGTCATCTATATCTAATGTGTTGGGCCTAGTCGAGCCGTCGTCCCTATAACGAAGAATGGGGTTACCGTTAGCGACATACCGGTTGAAATCATTTTTCGTGAGTACACTCTGGGTAACATCTTCGATTGAATAATGGTAGCAATATACGAAGTTATTGCGGAAGCCATAATAAATGGAGTTCGACTGTCCATCGATGTTGAACGACAAAACTTCTTCATAATTGCCATTGTGCGATTCGGATGCCATCAACTCCAGATATTCGAAGAACGAGACCCACACATCATCGGACGGCTGGCCCAACGATACCAAGTACTCGACCGCTTCATCAGAAACCCTAGAGTAACGGCATGTATCGTATGGAATTACAAAAAATCTCGATGCAATACCAAGGTACGCTTCGCCAAGGTGTCCAAACTCGACATCCTTCTGGAAATAAGAATTTGTTTCCATTTCGCCTGATAGCAGGGTCGACGCCAAGCGGATCGCTTCCGGGTTGCACTTCCCAGAAAAATTGATGACGTCCAGCAGCTCTTCTTGCGTATTAACTTCGCCAGACAGTATAGCCGACTCTAGTTCAAGCAGTTGATGCAACATGTCGTCGCCATTCTTCGCTTTCCACTTTTGGGCATCTTCGTTAAGAGAACCGATAGAATTAATGAAACTTCTTTTGCCATATAGGTTGGCAGCAAATTCCATCGCTTGGTACATCGTAAGGTACATCTGGCAAAGAACCGGGTTGTCCGTAAACGGAATACAAGAGTACTTGCCATACTGTTCCTTCGACTTGGCAGCGTTGGCCCACGTATTTTTCTTTTTATGCATCATTAACCTCTGTTGTTTCTCCTAAATATAGCAAAAAGGCTGACGCGAGCGTCAACCTCTATGTCTAGTTCGGAGCCGTTTTAGGGCATTCCTTCAATCCGACTTGTTGTCTTTCAGCCACCGGTGGAGAGAAAGAAGGTACTGGCCGAGCTCTTCCATTGTGTAGCTCTCGGTCTTGAGCCCGGACACCTTGAACGCTTCGATAACCTCGTTCGAAAGGTTCTCCACGTAGGCCATAGCGTCCTCGTATGAGTGCGATCCTTGCTTGACGCCCAGCAAGAAGTCCCTTTCGGTAGTACGGTCTACCACGACGGTCTTCTTAGTGGCAATATCCTTGGCCGTGTGGAGGAGCCTCATGCAGTGCATCATGTTCTTGGCATCATAGCCCTGACCGTGCTGCAACGTCTGGTTGTAGCGTTCCGGGTTACGCTTTTTCACCCAATCCCAGTACTCATGCCACAGCTTGCACTTCTTGGCGAAGTCGTTTCGGTTGACGAAGATATGGGCAACCGGAGTCAGCCCTTTCGGTATCGAGTTGCACTGGATGTCGTCACTCTTGTTCACGTCGCGGACTACGCCGTAAGCCCAACGCCATTCGTGCTCAGGAACCTTTTCCGATGCGGCAAGAACCGGCTTAGGCTGGTAGTACAACGCATAAATCGAGTCGGCATGGTCAATCTTGGCGATAGAGAACCACTTCTGCACGTCATCCGGCTTGCCTTGATAATGTACAGAGATCCATGTCATCAGCGGAGTGGCCAAGTTTCCGTCAAGGACATAGATGAAGTCGACGAAGCGAGGTCTCTGCTCCGACTGCGGATTCCACACCTTCTTGTTGAGACCCTTTGCACGGCTTATCTGACCGCGAGCGTACTCAACGAAGGAGTCCTTACAACGCATCGTGATGAAGTCCATTTCCGAACGGATCTTCCGCAACAATGCGAGCCCAATCTTGACGCAACTTTCCGGACTGTACAGCAGTTCGAGAGCCTGAGGGTTCGCGCTGTTCAGCAAGTAGAGAAACTTCGACAGTTCCCAGTAAACTGTATTGTTCTTCTCGTCACCGATCTCGTCCGGCGCATTGTAGAGAAGACGCTGTTCTTCGTTCAGTACGAACACGCCATGGTAGTCCACGTCAGACGTCGGAGTCGCCAGACCGAACGACTGGCTTCCGGTTACCGCTTCCACGATTACATGTCCGTACTTTTCCACATCTGCGCGAGTTATCTTTTCCAGAGCGAGCTTTGTCATTTTTAATCAAATCCTTAACCAATTGAGAACCAGTTTCGAAGAGCTTGCCATCAAGCCACTTCATCTTTTCCAACAGCGGCACCAAGTTCTCCTTGAACAAGTTTAACGCGCCGTCGTCAGAATTATATCCAAATATAGTAACATTTCCGTTATAATATTCGACATCTTCCTTGGTAACTTCAATTTTCCTCAAAGACATGGCCCATTCGGCGATGCGGTTACGGCGGAACATGTGGATAGTCCCAAGGGCTATCCCACGGTCATTCGCCAGAAATTCTATCTGGTACACGTAGTCGTAGTCGATGCTGACGCCGTTCTTGCGAGACAGGACATGCCCTAAAATCTTGTCGCTGACCTTGAGCAAGTCTACTGGAGACCTCAGCGACGGCTTCTCGATTATCTCACGTGCCGCCTGTGCGAGACGGTTCGCCGCCTCAAGGACGTCCTCGTTTGTCTTCGGCGTCCACTTGGCGAGCTTGCCGAGCATGTCGACAAGCTCATCGGAGACTACTGCACGAGGGCGAGGAAGTCCTTCAGCGTTTCCGGCGTGTACACCTTTATGTCTACGCCCGACGCCTTGAGGTCGTTGATCGTCTTTACCTTCGACGGCCCCGCGCCTTCTCCCATGAGAACGATGTTTGTCTTCTTTGTTATTCCGGAGCATACCTTACCGCCGTTCTTAACAACCATTTCCTTGAACACGTCACGTTCGAGTTCCTCGAACACGCCGGTCATGATACATACCTTGCCAGCCAGCTTGTCGGACACCGGGCCGTCGTCCTTGTACGTCTGGGCGACACCCATCTTCACGAAGTTGGACACGATGTCCGAGTGGTTCTTAATGAAGCCGATGAACTTGTCAGCCAGCAATGCGCTGAGTCCGCTAGCGTGGGCCTCGCGATCAAACATGTCGATGCTCTCGGTTCCTTCCTGGTCGTTACGGAGCAACTGCTGGAGTCCTCCGGCGGCATTCACGCAACGTGCAGCGATAGGCGATGCTGTATGGCCGAGTCCCGGAATGCCGAAGCCTTCGATTAGCTGGTGCAGATAGTTACCGCGTGTGGCGTCAATCGCAGCAATCAGCTTGTCGGCCTTCTTCTCACGGCATCCGCAACATTCCATGAGGTCTTCGCGTGTGAGCGTGTAGAAACCGTCGATTGTAGTCAGCTTCTTCGCAACGAACAAGTCCTCGATGATGCTTGGGCCCATGCCACGGATGTTCATGACAGTACGGCTGGCGAAGTTGCAGAGCTTCTCGATAATCTGAGCTTCGCAGTCCGGGTTGGAACATACCCATGACACCAGCTTCTTGCCCTCGGCGTTCACCTGGTTGTCCAGCTCGTGACCGCAGAACGGACAGACGCTAGGACGCATGTAGAAGTCCTTGTTGGTAATCAGACGCTTGGACATCGGCATGTTGTAGTACTTTGGAACGGCGCTGTTCTTGCCCTTGGCTAGAATTTCGTAGTCGTCCTTGGACACGCCGGTCTCGACGCACATGACAAGTTCCGGAATGATTTCACCGGCCTTGCGGATTCTGACGTGGCAACCCTTGAACAAGCCGAGATACTCGACCAAGTCCCAGTTGTGGAGAGTGCAACGCTGTACAGTGGTCATAGCAAGCGAAACAGGTTCCACGATGGCAACCGGCGTGATTGCGCCGGATCCGCCGACTGACTGCTCGATGTCAAGCAAGAGAGTGTCCTTCTCTTCTGGCGGGAACTTGTATGCGCGATAGAACAGCGGGGCCTTCTCAGTCCTACCGATTGATTCGTGCAAGCTCTTGTCGTCTACCTTGATAACGACGCCGTCGATTGCGTAGGGAAGCTCGTAACGCTTTTTGCGCATGGCTTCTGCGGTCTCGCGGAACTTCTCGATGCCGTCGTCACCGCTGATGTCGATTGTATGCCTTTCCGGCACATAGAAGCCTTCTGATTCGAGGAAGTCCACGTCGCCAGTCTGGGTATCGCTTTCCGAACCCTGCGCCACGATGTAGGCAACGAACATGAGCTTGCGTGCCGCCACTTCCTTCGGTGAAGACAGCTTGAGCGAACCAGCGGCACCGTTTCTCGGATTTGCCATCGGCTTCTTTCCAGCGTCTTCAAGCGATTCGTTGAACTCGTCGAACGAGTCGAACGGCCACAGAACCTCGCCACGAACCTCGACCTTGCCCTGACGCTTGATATTCGTGAGGACGCCGTCAATCTTTACGGCATTGTTCAGCACGGAGTCGCCGACGTTGTCCTGACCACGGGTCACGGCATCGTCGATTAGGCCGTTGTTGTAGGTAAGGGCAAGCGACGCGCCGTCCAGCTTAAATGTGAGTTCAATCATCCTCACGCCGTACTCTTCCTTCATCGAGCGAACCCATTCGCAAGCCTCTTCGATACCGTTCGCATTGAGAATAGATCCCATGGGAACGGTGTGGGCAACCTTCTTGAAACCGTCTACCAGTTCCTCGACCACATTTTGCGTGGGCGATTCCGGAAGAATCAAGTCAGGGTTCTGGAGCTCGTATTCCTTCAACTGTCTGTACTTGGCGTCGTACACCACGTCGGACACCGGCGAGTTGCCGTTGGAATAAGCCTTGGCTAGTTCATTGAGCTCGTCTACCAGCGTACAGTATTCTCCGTAGGTCATTGCATTCCTCTTTTAAATATATGGCTTGTTGACAATCAACAACTTTTTGTCTTCTCGAATCAAGTTGAACTCATAACCGATGTCCAACATGTCCATGAACAGATTGAATACCGGCGTCCGCTTAAATAAAGTCAGCTCTACCCTTATCCACGCCTTGTCAATGCCTTTATCCATGATTTTCGGCTTGCATACGCTACCGATGATTCCTTGATCCAAGAAATACACCGGCGTGAGACCGGTGAGCTCGATTTCCTTGAGACAATCACAAGCGCACTCCATCGTCCAGCGGTATACGCCGATTTTCAATTCAGTATACAGACTGATTGTAGTACGCTCACTATACCGGCTCTGGCTGAATGTTTCCCTTGTGAGTGTACCGAATCCGCTATGCTTGTAACGGTTATACACGTGGTTACGGAGCTTTACGCCATTTTCATCGACGACCTCGTATGCGCCAGAGTCGTTCTCGAAGTCGCCGTACATCTTCGCGTAGAACTTGTCGTCAAGGACTGTCAGCGTATCGGTTTCAGTGCCTTCGACCTTCATGCCCACTTCGGTATAGTAAATTCGGTCAATATGGTCGATCAGCTTTTCATATATGGACTTACCGCCAATTACGAAGCATTCTTCGTCTCCGAGCGACTGGGCTTGCCAGAAAGCATCGTAATCATCATGTGCGACGATGCATCCGTCGGCCTTGTAGTCCGGCTGACTCGTCACCACGATGTTCTTGCGTCCGGGAAGAGGAGCTCCGATATCCTCGTAGCACTTTCTGCCCATGATGACAGGATGACCCATGGTGAGTTTCTTGAAACGGCGCAAGTCCGACGAGAAATGCCAAGGAAGCGTACCGTTCTTACCGATTACGTGGTTTGAAGATGCAGCGAGAATAGCCGATAGAATCATATTTTCTCCTAGACCGCGATAGGAGCCTTGATTGTCGGCCACGGATCGTAGTTATCAAGGGTAAAGTCCTCGAACTTGAAGCTGAAAATGTCCTTCACTTCCGGGTTAATCTTCATCGTAGGAAGCCACTTCAATGTACGAGACAGCTGTTCCTTGGCCTGTTCAAAGTGGTTGCTGTATAGGTGCAAGTCGCCGAACGTGTGGACAAACTCGAACGGTTCGTAGTCGCATACCTGGGCCACCATCATGAGGAGGAGAGAGTAGGAAGCGATATTGAAGGGGACTCCGAGGAAAAGGTCTGCACTGCGCTGATAGAGCTGACAGCTGAGCTGGCGTTTACCAGACTTGCCTACTCCGCCGACATAGAACTGGAAAAGGCAGTGGCAAGGGGGAAGGGCCATCTTGTCCACGTCAGCCACGTTCCATGCGCAAACGAGGTGACGGCGAGAGTCCGGGTTGTTTTTCAAGCTGTCGATAAGGTTGGCAATCTGGTCGATGTGACCGCCGTCCGGTGTAGGCCAAGAACGCCACTGGTGACCGTAGACTGGGCCCAAATCGCCATTTTCGTCAGCCCATTCATCCCAAATAGTCACCTTGTTGTCGTGGAGATACTTGATATTGGTATCGCCTGAGAGAAACCAGAGGAGCTCGTGGATGATGGAGCGCAGATGGAGCTTTTTCGTGGTAAGGCAAGGGAAGCCGTTGTTTAGGTCGAATCTTACTTGTCGACCAAAAACGGATCGCGTGCCTGTTCCGGTTCTGTCCGAACGGTCTACGCCATGGTCGAGTACGTCTTGTAAAAGGTCTAAATACTGTTTCATGCCGACCAATATAGCAAAAATCACGTTAATTTGCAATTCAAATTTCCCTTTTGTATCTTGTACACTACATCTTGTGGAGAAATGAACTAATTTCCCACTACAAATGAACAGGAAAGCCATGAGCAAATCTAATCGGTTGATCCCCAATGTCATTGGAAAGCCCTCCGACAAGTCCGAAAAAGCGTTCGGCAAGAACGAAGGCATCGCCAACCTTCTCAAGCACTTCAACCTCGACCAGTCCAAGGTAGCTTGCTACAAGGACGAGCTTGTCGCAGCCGGTTGGATTGCCAAAAGCACCACTCCTTCCAAGCTGGCCGAGAACATCGCGGCGACCGCCGCCTACCTCTCGACACCGGTTCCCATGTGCGGGGCCGTGAAGCCAGTTCCTCCGAAGGAAAGACTATCTCCGGACGACGAGCCAGAATCCGAAGTGATCGAAGAAGACCCATTGTTCGAATATACCAGCGACGAGGCCATCGGTGCCGCCGAGCAGTACAAGTCCGACATGAAGAAGGCAGAACGCTCGCTGAAGAAGCTCCGCAGGGAAGCATTCATCGGCAAGCAGAAGGTCAACCGCATGGCTATCGCGGCATCCCAGGTCAAGCCAGCAAACGTGACGCTCAACGTCATCGACTCCGGCAAGTCATCCGGCAAGCACCACTGCGTGCTCCCCATTTCCGACTTGCACTTTGGCGAAGTAGTACAGCCGTCCGCTTCGTTCGGCTACAACAAGTACAACCCGGAAATCGCCGTCCACCGCCTGATGAAGCTGTTCGAGGAGAACTACCGCTTCGCCACGATGTACGGATGCGACCACTTGCACATCCTCTTGCTCGGCGACCTCATCTCAGGGGAAATCCACGACGAGCTCCGCGAGACCAACGCATTCAGCGCACCCAAGTGCGTGAGCAAGCTCAACTCGGTTCTCATCGGCATGATCCTCGCGTACGCGAACAAGTTCAAGAAGGTGACCATCTCTTGCGTAGTGGGCAACCACAGCCGTACTGGCAAGAAGCTCCAGAGCAAGAACCGTTCTCAGGACAACTACGAGCACATCATCTACAGCACCATCAAGGATCGTTGCGAGGCCGAGGCCAAGAACATCACCGTCGAGTTCGATGACGAGGCACCGTTCCTCATTACCGAAGTCGGCAACCAGAAGTGGATGCTGGAACATGGCGACCGCTACAAGGGTTCTACCGCCGCCGCTGGCGCAATCAACACGGTTCTCCGCCAGATCGGCAACGACTTGCGCCGTAACCATGCGGAAGTGGCAATCATGGGCCACTGGCACACAGGCGCGGAAGGTGCAGTTGACGCACGAGAAGACGGAAAGATGACCAAGGTGTACATCAACCCAAGCATTGTCGGCCCGGACGAATTCGCAACTACCGTGCTCCACGCCTACTACCCAGCCGAATCCAACTTATTCATCACCGACGGAAACGACATCGTGGCCAAGGTGGCAATCGACCTTTCAACAGTTCAGGAATAGAATGTTTACAGTAGAATCATACAACAAGTTCGTATTCGCCGACGTCGAGGCCATGCTCATGGCCAAGTACGCCAATATGCCAGGAATGGAATCCACCGTGGTCGTGCTGGGTGCCGGTCTCAGCAAGGTCGCCCCGGAACAGTTCCGCCAGCAGCACCTCGGCATGCGAGTAATCGTGTACAACCTTGAGCAGCTCTTCAAGGGCAGTCCGTGGCTCACGGCTAACCTCTTCAACTGGATGAAGTTCGCCGACGAGGTATGGGACTACGACGTGGAGAACATCAACTTCCTCCAGGAAAACGGAATCCGCGCACTGTACGTCCCAATGGAATACTGCGAACCGCTGAAGTACACCTCTATCTACAACGGCCCGAAGGACATCGACGTGCTCTTCTACGGAGCGCCTACCGACCGCCGTCTGAAGATACTCCAGAGCTGGATGGGCATCAGCCAGCACCACGCCGTGACAATGGTGGCTACCGGTATTTCCGGCAAGTTGCTCGAACACTTCATCCACCGTTCGAAAATCATCCTCAACCTTCATGCGTTCGATGGCGTGTACCGTCAGGAACAAGTCCGCATGTTCGTTCCGGTGATTAACGGATGTTGCGTCGTGTCGGAGAACAGCTCCCGGAACGAGTTCAGCAAGGCTATCGTCGAGTCCAGTACCAAGGGCATCAACCAGACGCTCAAGAACCTCATCAAGTCAGGCGACTGGGAGAAGGTTGCCGCCAACGCGGCGGAGACATACAAGCTACACTGCGCCAACCGATTCAGAAGCAACTTACGATAACGAGATTTTTGCTCATAGATTAGGCCACCTTCGGGTGGCCTTTTATATTGTACTGTATAAACTATGGATACATCATAAATAATCGGATATAACTATGACCGAAGAAGACATTCTAAACATGCTTAGAGAACTCAACCTGACTGTCGAAAACAAGTGGTTCGACGGAAATGAAAGCCGAATCGTTTTTGACGTGAAGTCTCACGACGGCGAAACAATCTGCGTATGGGTTGAACCTCCGTATGAAGCGAAACTCTGGTTCAAGGATCGCTCAAACCGTAACAACGGTCTCATCGAAGACATTACCGACATTTCCACTCTCAAAGAAGACCTATACGACATGGTCAACGAAGAAGACCCTGAAATCTCATTGGGCCGGTCGATCGACCATGACATGATGGATCACTACGACATGATGAACGGTGACATTGGCGATATCGACTTCAACTCAGTATCCGATGCAGACCGTCTAGCGATATTCGAGGAATCCGTCAGCAAGATGTGCAAGGCCGCCGGACAGGAAGCACTCACCGAATCGGTCATCGAACTCGCACGCACTTGCTTGACCGAAGGACAAGTCTGGGACAAACTCAAAAATACCGCAAAGAAGTACGGAACGATCGGTTTGACCGGTGCTGCTCTCGCCGGAGCAAGTCTCGGAGGAATGGCGGCGAAGCAAGACCAGATGAACCAAGATATTATCAAGCACAAGAATCACCAGATCGCATGTGGCTACCAGCAAGACAACAACATCAACGTCGACAGCAGTGTATTCAGCGGTGAAGCTCTCCAGCAGTACGTCAACTATGCGGATGACCTGAGGTACCAGCTCTGGGACAGTTACGACAACAAGACTGACAAGCAACACGTAATAGCCGGTGATATTGCAAGCAAGCTCTCCAAGATCATCAAGCAGATTGAATCCGGCGACCAGTCCAACAGCACAATCACCGCGCTTACAAGGGCCGTCTCGCAAGGCGAATCGTTCCTACATTCTCGTGGCGGAACATGCTTGGACAATAAGTCGAACGAATTGTAAAACCCTGTCTACCACTAGAATTAAAAAAGGCGGATTCAAGTCCGCCTTTCTTTTTATACCGCAGTTTCTACCGGTTCGTATCCAGTTCCGTTGCAGAACTTGCAAACTTCTCCGTCGACTTCTCCGGTTCCACCGCACTCCCGGCAGACACCGTCTTCATCGTCGTCGATGGGGTCACAGTCGTAACCTTCGCGGTCGCGTTCCCATGTATGGGAAGGAATGTGGTTTAGTTCACAGTCGCGAGTAGCGGAGTTCGGCTTGTAATCAGGAACCTCGTATCGCAAGATGATTTCCTTGATGAGACGGTGACGCACGATATCGTCCACGCCGAGAGTGACAAAACCGATTCGCGGTACTCCCTTCAACAGCCTCTGCGCGTGCATGAAGCCAGACACCACCTTCTCCGGCAAGTCAGTCTGGTTGGAGTCACCGCATATGACCATCTTGGAATCCTTTCCGAGACGTGTCAGCATCATCTTCATCTGCGCAACGGTCGTGTTCTGGAACTCGTCGCACACGATGAAGCTCTTGGCGAGCGTAGAACCACGGATAAACGCCAGCGGACACACTTGCACCTTGGAATAGAAGTCGGAATTGCTGAACGCCTC
>Ga0326514_10002144_pt1 | contig 12635 bp, 16 predicted proteins | sample 3_2548_0518_D_FD_203653 | JGI IMG/M metagenome (GOLD analysis project Ga0326514, IMG submission 203653) | Bovine rumen microbial communities from UC Davis, California, United States - 3_2548_0518 | ecosystem: Host-associated > Mammals > Digestive system > Stomach > Rumen | place: USA...
ATTTCCTCGTTTTCCTCATCGGAGCCATCATCCTGCTCGCCTTGGGCACCGACTTTGAAACCTCGATTGGCGCATCCGTGGCCGCATTAAGCAATGTCGGCACGGGCATCGGGGAGGTCGGTCCTGGTGGTTCCTACTATATTTTCCCGACAGGTGCCAAATGGATGCTTTTGCTGCTGATGCTCCTCGGCAGGGTTGAGGTTTTCTCGCTAATCACCTTGCTCTCACGGAGTTTTTGGAAGAATTGATTGGGTGAAACAAACCATCCGCCCCGAAAAACCGAGGCGGATGGTTTGACATTAATATTAATAAGGTGCGAATTACATCATCAGGAACGACATCATCACACCAGCTGCCACTGCCGAGCCGATAACGCCCGACACATTCGGGGCCATGGCGTGCATGAGCAGGTGGTTCGACGGGTCGTACTTCTGACCTTCCACTTCGACGACGCGGGCGCTATCCGGCACAGCCGAAACGCCAGCGGCACCGATCATCGGATTAATCTTCTCCTTCAGGAAGAGGTTCATCAACTTGGCACCGAGCAGACCGCCAGCGGTGGCCACGCAGAACGAAGCAGCACCGAGGACGAAAATCTTGATGGAGCTCGAGGTCAAGAACACGGAGGCCTGCGTTGAAGCACCCACGGTGAGACCCAAGACGATGGTGACGATGTCAATCAAAGGATTGGAGGCGGTGTTCTGCAAACGCTTCACCACGCCCGACTCCTTGATGATGTTGCCGAAGAACAGCATACCCAACAGCGGCAGAGCCGTGGGGCTGATGAAGGTGGTCAGGATGAGGCCGACGATGGGGAACATGATCTTTTCGGTCTTGTTCACCATGCGCGGGGCACCCATCTTGATGAGGCGTTCTTCCTTGGTGGTCAGCAGGCGGATGATAGGCGGCTGAATCACGGGCACCAAAGCCATATAGGAATAGGCTGCGATGGCGATAGGTCCGATGAGGTTGCGCGTGCCGTTCATGCCGTTGGCCAAACGTGAAGACAGGAAGATGGCGGTAGGACCATCGGCACCACCGATGATACCGATAGCACCAGCCTCACGCAGGTTAAAGCCGAGATACAAGGCGCCGATGAAGGTGATGAACACACCCAACTGGGCGGCAGCACCAAGGATCATCAGTTTCGGGTTGGCGATGAGCGACGAGAAGTCGGTCATGGCACCGATGCCCAAGAAAATCAAGGGCGGATACACACCCGAGGTCACACCGAAATACAGGTAGTTCAGCACACTGCCCTTCTGGTAAAGACCCGTTTGGAGGTTCAATTCGCCGCTTTGGAACAGGCTGGTCATCATGCCTTTCACGCCTTCAATGTCATTGTTGGTCAAACCGTAGTCAGCCATATTCAGGTGCTCGACAGACTTGATGGCTTCGCTCAAAACCATGTGCTTGTCGCCCGGATTGTCGCCGAAGACGGCCACCAACAGGGCTTTGGCCGTGTCCATGTCGAAATTGAGTGTTGCTGGATCTAATGCTTGCAAATTGGCCATAGCATCGGCAAAAGTAACGCCAAAACCTTGGAAGAAGGGGATGTTACCCACGATGATACCCGTGCCGATCGGGATGAGCAGCATAGGCTCAAACTCGAAGCGGATGGCCAAGAAGATGAAGAGGATACCCACCAAAATCATGATGATGTTGCCGATCTTGCAGTTGCGGAAGCCCGTGAGCAGCCAGAAGTTGTGCAAGCCTTCGCTCAAACGGTCTTTGGTGGACATTTCCTTGACTTCCTCTTTCGCTACATGGGCTTTGACGTTCTTGCTTTCCAAAGCCGACACGCGCTGGTCGAGGTTCTGGATTTGCAGGCCCAATTCAGCCGACTTTTGCTGTTCCGCGACAATCGCGTCAGCCATTTCAGCCAACTGGGCATTGCTTTCCTCGGCGGTCATTTCGCTCACCTGTTCGGTCTTGCCCAAGTCGGCGACCCTCTTGGCGAACATCGGGTTGTTGACCACCACGAGGTTCAGCAACATCAGGAGCACCAACGAGCCGATGATGACCGCAGGCTTTCTGTAAGTACTTTTCTTGCTTAACATGACCTTATCCGATTACGATTAAAGTATCACCTTGAAGCACATTGTCGCCCTGGCGGCAGTTGATGGCGGTGATGGTACCGTCAGCTTCGGCCAGCAGGTTGTTTTCCATCTTCATGGCTTCGTACATGAGCAGCTTGTCGCCCTTCTTCACGGCGTCACCTTGCTTGACGAAGATCTGCATGATGGTTCCGGGAAGCGGAGCGGCCATCTTGTAGCCGGCACCACCTGCGGCAGCAGCCGGTTTCGGAGCGGCACTCTGGGCAGGCGCGGCAGCGGCGGGCTTGGCGGCCGGACGAGCCACGGGAGCCACCACAGGAGCAGCTTGCTCTTCCATTTCCACTTGATATTCAGTGCCATTCACATTGACAGTAGCGATGTTGCCCTCAATGTTTTGGACTTCAACTTCGTATGGTTTCCCACTAATGGTGAATTTGAATTTTTTCATGATTGTTCGATTTAACGTTTCCAGTGTCTAACTCCGTAATTTTTGTCGTTCCAAGAAGTCACCCTTCTGTCGATGGTGATCACGTTGCTCTCCTCATCGTGGAGGTTGGTCGAGAGATACAGGGCCATGCCGATGGCGGTCAGCACCTCGGGGGCAATCTCACCCTTTGCAGTTGAGAGTTGAGGGTTGGGAGTTGAGAGTTTGGGGCTTTCAACTTTCGACTTTGAACTATCAACTTTCGACTTCTTCTCGTCCTGCTTGATGAAGTAGTTGGCCACGCCACGGAAAATGGTCGAAAGGATGAAGAGGGCGATGATGACGATGAGGAATCCCGCGATGGTGACGATCCAGCCTTTGGTGTAGACCCAATCTTCGTGAGCCAACAGTAATGATATTTGTAACAGGTTCATCGTTTCAAGGATTTACGGTTACAGCGGGATATTCGAATGTTTCTTCTCGGGGTTGGCGAGGCGCTTCGTCTCAAGGGTGCGCAGGGCACGGATGACACGGAAACGGGTGTTGCGCGGCTCGATCACATCGTCGATGTAGCCGAACTTGGCAGCCTCGTAGGGGTTGGCGAACTTCTTGGTGTATTCGTCCACCTTCTTGGCGACGAACTCGGCGCGTTCTTCGGGATTCTCGATTTCGGAAATCTTCTTGCCATCAAGCACCTCAACGGCACCGCTGGCACCCATCACGGCGATCTCGGCGGTCGGCCAAGCGTAGTTCACATCGTTGCGCAGCTGCTTGCAGCCCATCACGAGGTGGGAACCACCGTATGACTTACGCAGCGTAACGGTCACTTTTGGCACGGTGGATTCGCCGTAGGCATAAAGCAGCTTGGCACCGTGGACGATGATACCGTTGTACTCTTGACCCGTGCCGGGCAGGAAGCCGGGAACGTCGACCAAGGTCACGATCGGAATGTTGAAAGCGTCGCAGAAGCGGACGAAACGGGCGCCCTTGCGCGAAGCGTCGCAGTCCAGCACGCCGGCGAAGAAGGCGGGGTTGTTGGCCACGATACCGACCGACATGCCATCGAAACGGGCGAAGCCGACGATGATGTTCTTGGCGTAGTTCTTATGGATTTCGAGGAAGTCGCCATTATCGACGATGGCATTGATGATGTCGCCGACATTGTAAGGCTTGTTCGGGTTGTCAGGGATGATCTGGTTCAAGGCATCCTCCATACGGTCGATGGGGTCGTTGCACTCCACTAACGGAGCGTTCTCCATGTTGTTCTGCGGGATGAAGGAGATGAGTCTGCGGATGATGGAAAGACCTTCCTCCTCGCTTTCGGCAGCGAAGTGGGCCACGCCCGACTTCTGGCTGTGGATGCGTGCGCCGCCGAGGTCGTCGGTCGAAACATCTTCACCGATAACGGTCTTCACCACTTTCGGGCCAGTGAGGAACATATAGCTGCCTGCATTGGTCATAATGATGAAGTCGGTGAGGGCGGGGGAATACACGGCACCGCCGGCGCAAGGGCCGAAGATGGCCGAAATCTGCGGGATGACACCCGAAGCGTTGATGTTGCGCTGGAAGATTTCAGCGTAGCCGGCGAGGGAACGTGAACCCTCTTGGATACGGGCACCGCCCGAGTCGCAGATGCCGATGACGGGAGCGCCAACCTTCATGGCTTGGTCCATCACCTTGCAGATCTTGAGGGACATGGTCTCACTCAAGGCACCGCCAAACACGGTGAAGTCTTGGGCGTAAACGTAAACGACGCGGCCGTCGATGGTGCCGTGACCAGTGACGACGCCGTCGCCGAGGAACTGTTGCTTGTCGAGACCGAAATCGACGGTGCGATGGGTCACGAACATGTCAGTCTCTTCGAAACTGCCTTCGTCGAGCAGGATGGCGATGCGTTCGCGGGCCGTCATCTTGCCCTTCGCATGTTGGGAGTCGATGCGCTTTTGGCCGCCACCGAGACGGGCCTCGTTGCGCTTCTCCAACAATTCTTGTATTTTCTGTTCGATTAACATGATATTGTGTGTTTATTGTTAATTCGGAATTCGGAATGCAGAATACGGAATAAGGGCAAAGCCAAACGCGCATTGCGATATTCCGCATTCATCATTCATCATTCAGCATTTATTTTTATCCTCGCAAAGTTCTGTCAAAACGCTACAGGTTGATTTGGGATGCAGGAAGGCGATGCTCAATCCTTCGGCGCCCTTGCGGGGAGCCTGGTCAATGAGGCGGATGCCAAGTTCTTTGGCCTCTTCGAGGTGGCCTTCAAGGTTTTCCACGGCGAAAGCGATGTGGTGCATACCGCCCTTGCCGTTGTTCTTCTCGATGAAAGCGGCGATGGTGCTTTCGGGGCTGGTCGGCTCCAAAAGTTCGATTTTGGTCTGGCCGCAGCGGAAGAAAGCGGTCTTCACCTTTTGGTCAGCTACTTCTTCAATGGCATAGCACTTGGTGCCAAGCAGCTTTTCAAAGAAAGGAATGGACTCGTCCAAGCTTGTGACGGCGATTCCAATGTGCTCAATGTGAGATGGTTGCATAACTTATTCGAATAAATTAATTGTTAAAAATACGTATTTTGAATATCGGTGCAAAGGTATGACAATTTTTTGGGGTATGCAAACCGAAAATCACTCTATTTGTTGTATAAATCCTCAATAATCTGCCATCCTACGCTCAATCCAAAATGATTGGGGTCGGAGAAGTTATAGCAATCTGTAGTAATATCATTCTTTCCCGAATAATCAAAGACCTTATCCTGACCGAAAATGTCTTGAAGAATCTCTAAATCTTTAGCATTTATTTTAGGATGAGTATAGCAATAGGCAGGAGAAATGATAATTCTATAGTCTGTATGATGTTTGTCAAAAACCGTCTTAATATGATTCAACTGAACCAAAAAAGCACTCGTGATTTGTGGCTCATTTTCTTTCAAGTCTAAATCAGTTTTTCCTTCTATTTCCTTTAAGAAGGCAGATTTGACTGTTGCAGAACAAGAAGTTAAACTGTCTTTTGGTGGTTGAACACTTATATCTAAATTCCGATTGTTAATCCCCCAATCATTGCTAATCGTATCAGCTGGAAAAACTTTTATGCTGGGGTTGAAATACTGCTTTATTGATGAAAACCATTTTGACGGTTTTTGGGCAAATCCCTCAAACAATCGTGCATGGAAAGCCAGTTTTGATTGCCCCGAAAAACGATAATGCTTAATCGACAGCACCTCTTTAGGCAATTGTTGTTTTCCAAAAGTACCTGGAATATCAAACAACACTATTGCATTATCAATGGAGTTGCCGTTTTTGTCTAAATAGTCAATTTTTTGTTCGATTCCTGTAAGCGTTTCGCTCCATGCCTGAAACAAATACTGACGTGCTCCTGATTTAAGATAATTCTTCCATTGATAAGTGTTGAATCCACAGCAACGCGAACTACCATAAATAAAGGAATTATAATGATAAACTGGGTCATTCTTCAAAAACAGTTCAGAGGATAGATAATCACGATTGGTTTCATCGAAATAATGAAAACTGAAAGGACGCAATGTTTTAAAAGGGTCGGTTATCAAATAAACAACCAATAAAACAAGAAAGGGAATTCCTATAAAAGACATTATTCGTAGTAAAAACCTTTTCATCGTTAAAACTGAAAATAAATAAATGATTGACTATTGCCCCCAAATTCTAATATTATCAACACCATTACCAAACTACATATCCAAGCTACCCAAGAAGGATTGTTTTTATTATATTGTAATGAATGTTCTTTTCGTCTTGTTAAGGGGATAAAAACCAAAAATACAAAAACAAAAACAAAAAACGCTGATTTTGCGGCACTTACGGAAACACGATAAAAAACGAAAAGTACAATCTCCTTGAATTTGCCATAATTTTGCTATAATTTGGGATGCCGGTTGGTATAACCCAATTATAACCAATTATACTAAGGGCGGCCAAAAGCCGCCTTTTTCGTGCCAAAAACGGCCTAAAACGCCCGAAAAATAATGGTTTTAGACCATTTTCGTGACCCCACGAAAATGATGCACTGCACACGCCTTTTGAAGGGCCTTTGAACACCCTTTGAAAGGCGTTTTTCGTGTCTGCTCTGATTGTACTTTTCGCCTCAAAAACGGCTTTGGATGCCCAATTGGTTACCCAAATGGGTGTCCAAAACTCGGAAAAAAAAGTCTCGACTTCACCCACATAATACAGCAAAACAACGCGAGTTGACCCCTATATTAATATATTTCAGCAAATCGGAAATAATACATAAATTATTGAAATTTAATGCTTTAATATAGATTTTTGGCTCAAAAACAGCCTAAAAATAACGCCCGCCCCTGACAACGGTCAGTTTTGGGATCCAATTTAGACCGCTGCGGAAGCGATTTCGGTACCAATATTCCCCCCCGCCATAAGTACTTCAACCTTCTCTTCTAAAAGGTCGATGATTTTCTGCTGGTCTTCGATTTTTTCACGCAATAGGCGGACGACCTCGTCGTGATCTGGCGGAGGTGCCTCGTTCATCACGCCAGACGATCGATACATGGAACCTTCCCCAGAGAGGAGCCAGTTGGCATCAAGATTTTCGCATTTTGCGTATATCAATTCAATATCAAAGGTATTTCTTGCCATCCAAGAACTGATAGTTTGGGGCTTTATACCCAGTTTTTGGGCAAAATCAGTGTTTTTTCCATCGGAATAATGCTCTATTAACTCTTTTAATATCAAACTTTTATCCATATTGAAAAATTTATTTTTCGCAAAATGCGATTATTTTTCTTGTATTATTCGCAAAATGCGTATATTTGCAGCGTGGTTTAATGATTAAAGCACGCGACAAAAATAGAAAAAAGAAATGACAAAACAACTGCACACGAAAAAAGGCACCGGGAAAGAGATTGCCAGACTGCTCGGAGTGAGCGAACAAACAGTAAGCGCGGCCATACGCGGTAAAATCGACACGGAAACGGCGAGGAAAATCCGCACGATGGCTGTGCGCAATTATGGAGCGATTGAAATAGAAATCTAATCATCTAATAAATAAGGAGAAAGAAGAAATGTTACTCAATGAATTTATCGAAAGAACGGGTTTCACCCCCACGGAAGAGTGCTTCAACCTGCACATCCACCCGTCCTACATGAAAAGCCAACTCGAAAAAGACGAGTGGTGCAAACTGTGGAAAAAGAGCGACGGCCTCGCTTTGGCCTACCAATGGCAGGTCGATTTTGACAAAGCCCAAATCGCCAGCCAAAAAGCCGAAATCCAAGAGATCTCGAAAACGCAAGCGGTCTTTGCTGAAGAGCAGACCGAAATGACAGTGTTCCTCATCGAACAGGCCGAGAAATGGGCCGCGAATGACCTGCGTGAGAAAGCCATCGAAATCATGGGTGCAAAGGAATATATCACCTATAAAATCGAACACGGCATGAACCTTTGGCAGCTCGACAAAGAACTCATCATCGAATTACTTAACCAATAAAACAGGTAACGGGGCGGCCAACCACCGCCCCATAAAACCAACAAGGGATATGAAAAGTTTGACCTACACAATCGACATGATTCAAGCCTGCATCTTCGCGGTGCTGGCTGGTGTGTGCATCTATGGCGTGGTCGCCAAGGGTGCATGGTGGCACATCGGAACGGCGGCCCTCTGCGCTGCGGTGGGCGTGGCATTGCTGAAGGATGCCGGAAAGGAGGCGAGGCAATGAGAGAGAAGATGCAAAAGTTGCTGGACGGCCTGAAAGAGCGAAAAGCCAAGGTGCAGGACGCAATAGGCGCGGAAAGGATAACGAACCCCGGCCACGCCCTGTGCAAGGAGAGGGAACGCTTGATTGGTAAACTGGAACTGTTGAGCCTGTTGATGGCCCAACTTGACGAGATGGAGAAATAAAAAAGCGTCGGATGGTAGCGCGGCAACCTTTGAAATAATGGATTTGTGGGGTTCGACTCCCCACCCGCGCACGAAAAGAGATAAGAAGATATGCAGTACTACAACAACATACTGACCGTAGAAGCCGGATGGATGATTGAGCAGGGTGTAATGAGCGATTGCCAATATAGACATCTCAGCACCCGTGGCGACATCCAAGTGGTGCGCCGTGCTTGCCGCAACACGCCCGCTCTGGTGGCCTTCGACTCGATGCCCGACCGCTATAAGAAGGCCATCGTGGAGCGCGTGGGCGACCCGCGCAAACAGGCCCGGCAGAATGTGCTGGAAGGGCTGATTGAGCACTCGGCAGCGGCCACCGCCTTCTTCGAGGACTACATGATTGACGACGACCGCCACCTGCCCTCCGACAAACGGAGGGAATACTACGCCAACGCCGTGGTGCTCGACGGTGTGAAGCGGCTGATCGAAAGCCGCAACTCGAAACGCAAGGCCCTGGGCAACCGCGCCACGCGCTTCTGGGACGAAATCAGCGAGGCGGTGCAGGAACTCGACCTGACGAAGTGGCCGCACACGCTGCCTGCCAACGCCCAAAGCCTTGAGCGCAAATACCAGCGTTATCTGGCCGAGGGCTACGGCGGCCTCGTCCACAAAGCCTACCAGAACGGCTCGAAGAATGCGGCGAAGGTGGCCGACGAGAATCAGAAGGCGATGCTCGTGACCTTGATGAGCGACCCACGCAACCTCGACAACGAGCAGGTGGCGCGGCTCTATAACATGGTGGCGGAGCAGATGAACAATGGTTTTGCAGGCGAGACGCCTGCGAGACCGTGGAAGAAGATAACGGCCTCGGCGGTGGCGGTGTGGCGCGACAAGTGCGACGACCTCATCTTTGCCCGCCGCCACGGTGCGGAGAAATACCGTGCCGGACGCGAGATGCAGGTGAAACGTAGCGCACCTACGCGCCCGCTGCTCTTTTGGACGATGGACGGCTGGGATGTGGAACTTCTTTACCAGCACAAGCCGGACAAGGGTGCCACGACCTACCACAACCGCCTGACAATGGTGGTGGTGCTCGACGGGTGCTGCCGTTACCCCATTGGCTTCGCCGTCGGCAAGAACGAAAGCCCTGCCCTCATCCGCGAGGCCCTGCGCGATGCTGAGCGTGAGACGCAGCGGCTATTCGGGCGCATGTACCGCGTCGGGCAGATCCAGAGCGACCACTTCGCCATGAAGAACCTCACGCCCACCTATCAGGCCGTGGCCGACAAGGTGACACCGGCCCGCGTGAAGAACGCCAAGGCCAAGCCCATCGAGGCGTGGTTCAACTATTTCAACAAGAAATACTGCCAGATGCAGACCAACTGGAGCGGCTTCGGCATAACGAGCCGCAAGGAACTGCAGCCCAACACGGAATACATCACCAAATACAAGCACCAGTTCCCCGACTTCGAGGGCTGCGTGGAGCAAATAGTGAGATTCATACAGGCCGAGCGTGCCGAACTGGAGACCGCGTATGTGGCCCAGTTTGAGGCCGAGGGGCTGACCGAGCTGAAGACGGCCCAATACCTGATGGCCTTCGGGGAGAGCACCGGCGAACGCCGCTATCTGCTGCAAGGGTGCGGCATACGCTGCACTATCGGCACCCGCAAGATGGACTACGACTGCTTCGACACACATTTCCGCAAATACCCGTCGACGCGCTGGCAGCTGCGCTACGATCCCGAAGACCTCCACTATGCCGTGGCCGTCAACGAGGACGAGAGCCTACAGTTCACCCTTGAGGAGAAATACATACAGCCGATGGCCTTGGCCGACCGCAAGGAAGGCGACGCACGGGAGCTCCAGCGCGTGATGGACTTCAACCGCCGCAAGGAGCAGGAACTGATGGACGAGCTCACCCCGATGGAAGACCGCGCCCGCGAGCTGCTGGAGCAGACCACCCTGAGCAAGCTGCTCATCACCGACAGCCGGGGCCAACACAAGCTGCCCAAGGCCAAGGCAAGGCTGGCGGCTGCCAACGCCGAACTGGTGGAGGCGGTGGAGACCGGCGACAATTTCTACGACATGTACTAATCATTCAAAAATAGAGAGATATGGAAGACATCAAGAAACAACAAATCGTGAATGCGCTGCGCAACTACTGCGAGCGTTACGAAAGCCAAGCAAAGGCGGCCAACTCATTGAAGAATGTGAGCGCGGCCACCGTGAGCCAAATGCTGAACGGCAAGTGGGAACTCATCAAGGACGACATGTGGCGCAACGTGGCGGCCCAAATCGGCTGGAAGGACGAGAAATGGAACGCCGTGGCCACACGTGACTTCACCACCCTGATGCGGATCCTGTCAGATGTTCAAGAAAACGCCCTTGTTATGGCCGTGACGGGCGATGCGGGCAGCGGCAAGACCTTTGCCCTGAAGCAATACACCAACGCGCACAAGCAGGTTTATTTGCTGTGCTGCAACGAATATTGGAACCGCAAGGCCTTCCTGAACGAGCTGATGCAGGCGATGGGCCGCGACGCAGCCGGACTGAGCGTGAACGAGATGATGCTTGACGCGGTGCGCTACCTGAAGATGCAGGAAGCCCCGCTGCTCATCCTCGACGAGGCCGACAAACTGAGCGACAAGGTACTCTATTTCTTCATATCTCTTTATAATGCCCTTGAGGGCGAATGCGGTCTGCTCATGGTGGCCACGAGCCACCTTGAGCTCCGTATCCGAAAGGGAGTGAAGGCCAACAGGAAAGGCTACAACGAGATCTGGAGCCGCGTGGGAAGGAAGTGCGTCACCCTGAAGGGCGTGAGCGCAGCCGACATCACGGCGGTGTGCGAGGCCAACGGCGTGACCGACCCAAGGGACATCGACATCGTGATCAACGACTCGGAGAGCGACTTGCGCCGTGTGCGTCGCAAGATCCACGCGATACTGAAGGGAAAGGAGGCCGCGAAATGAGCGACACAAGGACAATCAACCAGAACCGCAAACTGTACTGGCTCCTGAATGAGTTGGGCCTTAAGGACAGCGTGGCCGACCTCGTAAGCGACGAGACCGGCGGGCGCACCACCCACACCAGCGAGTTGACCTTCATCGAGTGCATGAACCTCATCCGTAGGCTGGAGCAGTACACCCGCAAGGCGCAGGAAAAGCCCGCGAGCCGCAACGAGCCGGACAAGATGGACAGGAAGCGCAAAGGTGTCATCAAGGCCATCTGCGCATACGGTGAGTTGTGCGGCCTGAAATACACGGTTGCCTACGCCAAGAGCATCGCCACACGCGCCGCAGGCCGTGACAGCTTCAACGAGATCACCAGTGGCGAATTGACGCGCATATACAACGAATTCTGCCGCAAGCAGACGGTGGCGAAGGCAAAGGCAAGCCTGCCCACCCTGAAACGAGAATATTCCCTGAACTGATGAAACGCGCTCTCACCATCACCGACATACGGAGTTACAAGGCGACGACCTACCGGCTTGAAGGCGAACTGGGCGACGCGCTTGGCGAAGTGGAACTCACCGGCAGCTGGATTGTCTGGGGAGGGTCGGCCAACGGTAAGACGCGCTTTGCCTTGCAGCTGGCCAAGGCTTTGGCCAAGCATGTCAGGGTGGCATACGACAGCCTTGAGGAAGGCTTGAGCCTGTCAATGCGCCACGCCATCGAGGACGTGGGCTTCAGTGATGTGAAGCGGAACTTCGTGCTGCTCGACGGTGAAAGCATCGATGACCTGAAGGAGCGTCTGCGCAAACAGCGGTCGCCCAAGGTGGTCATCATCGACTCACTGCAATACACGGGCCTCACCTATAACGAATACAAAAAGCTGCGCGACGAGTTCCGATCGAAGCTTTTCATCTTCATCAGCCATGCCGACGGCAGCAATCCTAAAGGAGCAGTGGCCGACAGCGTGAAATACGATGCATTCGTGAAGATCTTCGTCGAGGGCTACCGGGCCTATCCCCAGAGCCGTTTCGGTGGTGGCGAGGAGTATGTCATCTGGGAGGAAGGCGCGAAGCTATACGGATTGAAACACCAATAAACACTATTCAATAATCACTTAAACATCAATTAAAATGGCAAATCTTAACAAAATGAGCAGAGAGAAACTGCTGAAAGCCGGATTCAAGTTTATCCGCTTGACCGACTACCCGCTTTCTATGTTCTAATCCAAGTGATTTTTGACATTTTTTTCACGAGTTTTTGAATTATTCGGTAAGAGCCTCAAAGCGAGCGGGTTTCGGCGGTGTGTTTTGGTCGAATAGCTTCGATGTTGGCTG
>Ga0326514_10002146_pt1 | contig 12626 bp, 12 predicted proteins | sample 3_2548_0518_D_FD_203653 | JGI IMG/M metagenome (GOLD analysis project Ga0326514, IMG submission 203653) | Bovine rumen microbial communities from UC Davis, California, United States - 3_2548_0518 | ecosystem: Host-associated > Mammals > Digestive system > Stomach > Rumen | place: USA...
AAAAACTGAAAATATTAACGTATTCTAAACAAAAAATGAATAATAGACTGACCAAACCCAATAAATAAAAAATTCAGTTGAGCTGTTTATGTTTATTTTAAATAAAAATCCCCGGGACCTGTTGTGCAGGTGCGTGCCCGGGGAACATGGTAACATTAAAACTTTTATTATTGGCATTAATAAGGATTTAAGACTTTTTAAGAATAAAAAAAAATAGAGCATGATTAATGATTCTGCTAACCCGTTTGATGATCCAATATTCAAAAAAGCTGTGTTATCGAAGGAATTAGGAGAGGATAAAGATTTTGAGTTAATGATTAACGAGGACAGTATACAGAACGTTGAGGATGTAGAGCTGATACCCCCTAATAACTCAGATGATAGTATAACAGATCTTTTAAATTCTGTACCAAAAATTCCAAAAGCAGCAAAGAATATTATAGTGGATGCTAGTGCTGTTGCTAAAAATCAGAAAGAAGAGAAAGAGCAGGAGATGATAACAGCACTAAGTGATGTATTTACAAAGTATAATAAAGAATATGGAACAACACTTCAGATTGATTTTAACAATCTATCAAAAACATTAATAAATGTTGCTGACCCAGAGAAGAGGCATACATTGGAGCTTTATGTATCAGAAGTGTTTAAAAGTATAAAGCCTGTTTTATTACTCCACTTGATTTCAAGATTATCTCTTGCTATGGATTATGTATTGAAGCCTGAGAGAATGTTTGATCAGAGTCAGTTATCGATTCCTGATATGTTCCTTGTTATCGAGAAATTACAAGAATATATAATGAATCTTAATGAGATTATAAAGACCTCAACGATTGATGATTCGGATCAGATACTTAAGAAACTTGCTGAGAGTAAGGAGAATTCTGTAATAGATAATCCGGATTCTAAACAAGCAATTCAGGATTTTATGTCATTATTCAAGAAAGAATCTCTACAACAATAAAAAATAAATTGGTTAATTATTAATTAAATTAACCAATTTATTTATTTTTATTCAGTGACTTTCTGCTTAACAAAACCGTAGGTGTTAGTACCTTTAATCAGATTTAATTTAGTCCACCAATCAAGTTTTGCGTAAAGATCTCTATTCTCCTTCGGAACTGAATTCAAATAATACAGTTTCGTATCAAGAAGTCTTATTGAATCTACTAATTTTTCATAATCAGAATTAATCAAACATCCATCATCCGGAGCTACTTGATTATTCTCGATTCTTTTAAGTAGCAGTTCATCCTCTTTTTGTCTGAGATGCCTATTTTTTCGGTCAAGTTCTCTATTCACTTCATCTACTATATCATCGAATCCTAAAGATCTTTGAAGAAGTGTAGGTGAGACAGTCAGCTTGTAGAAGTTATTGTTTGTTATAATAACTATTCTGCAGTTTCTGTCAATGAAGTAGTTAAAACTCTTTTTCCTATTAAGAGCGCTTAAGGAAATATCAGATAATGAGTCGTAATTAATGAATTCGGTTTCTTTTGCTAATCGATTTGCTATTTTTATTTTATCATCCACCCCTAATAATGTGTATGTAAAGGGGACGTAAGTTTTCATTAGCTCATTAATTCTGTCCAAGGTCTTTTGAGATTCCCTGATTCTTTTATCCAATTCGTCTATGGATTCATCAAGAACCTTCATCAGAATCTTTTTCAATTCAGGAGATATTCTATCCATAAACACTAATGTTCTAGAATCATCCCTTTCTCTGCAAGAAGTGATTGAAGGCATCCATTGATTAGGAATGGTAGCTTTGTTGAGGAATTTACAAAACTCTTTCCATTTTTCTGGGGGATCCTCAACGAATGTCCACCAAGAGTATATGTACTTCTCGAAGTTAAGATATAATTCCTCTGGGTTTTCCTGATAAATATCTAAAATTTCTTTAGCTGGTTTCTTAAGAACCCCAGATTCAAATACCAGATATTTCTCTTTAGAACCCTCATCAAGCGCTTTTATGAAGTTTGGAATATTACCATCTCTTAGAGAGACTAACATTCTCTTTATTTTTGCAGCTATTGAAATAGTGTAACTGTATCGATGTTTTGCATCATCGTGACCATCCTCTAGAATCAATCCCCAATCGGACTCCTGTACTTTCCCTTTAAACAGCTCTTTCCATTTCTGGAACAGTTTTGAGTTGTCCCAGATATTGAAAACGATTTTGCGATTTGACTCTGTACATCCGTAAGGGTTAACATTTACAGTAGTAGATATGGAGTAATCTGGGTCATTTTCTTCAATTTCTATTTTTCCTTGGTAGGAAGCAGTTACTGGCGCCACATATCCCACTACACCACTTTCTGAAAATGTTGAAAATGCCTCTTCTGTGACTGCTAATCCAGGACAGTTAATAGTATTTTCTACAAAGTACTCATCGTCGCCTATATTGAAATATTTATCATCAAGTCCATATTTCAAATTCCTATGCCAACCTGCATAGAATCGAGAGTCTGAACAACGCTCTGTACCAGCTGGAAATTTCTTACCGTCCAGATATATTTTTTTCTTCTTTTTTGGCATAATTTAGCTTTATTAAAGTTGATTCTTCATCATTAATTATCGGAAATATCTCTTGTACTCGGGTTCTTGGATTAACGATATTAATTCCATTAAGTATTCTTCTACCGTCTTCTCTCATCAAAGAGATTGTATAAGATCTCTGTTTAGTCAGTATGTTATCAATATACATAGCTCTTTTCAGGAAAACACCAGAAATATACCAATTCTGACTAAGATCTTCTTTTGTAGGTTCCCAAGTAAAGAGTTCTGGGTTGATTTCTACACGAACATCTTGGAGTTTTACTCCCATTTTCATCAGCTCGTCATAGATCATTTCTTCCTCTCCTCTGTTTCTTGTCTTTAACTTTATTTCTTCCATAATTTTTGTGTGTGTTTGTTATTTTAGATAAGAAATTTAGTCTAATTGAAATACCTATTTTGCTGTTAGTCCAGCGTTAACTCTTTATTTTTGATAAAAATAAATATAAAAAATCAAAATACTATGAAAATTATAAGTCCTAGCGTAGAAATTATTAAACAAGAGCCTGGTTGGATTGGAATGTTGAAATCTATTGAACGTGTTGGTAGAGTCTCCTATAAATCAGAGAATAACATCACTGATGATTCTGCTAAAGGGTTTGTAGAAAGAATGGTTAATTCTGGTCATTGGGCTACTTTGGAATTTGGTACTATGTACTTTACAATACCAAAGGCAAATATAGTAGACACTTGTCCTACACTTCTTGGTAGATTTATTGATCCAAATGGATTCGAGTCTATTGGTGTAAGAATTGTAACTGACTCTGATTATTATTACATTACAACAAATTACAGGGTATTTAATCAATTCTCTAGTCTTGCTAAGGGTGATCCAGATCTTGAAAAAGAGTTAGAATATCTTTATTCTTTCCTTCAGATTCAACCGGATCCCAGTCATCATAAGATCAGAGTAAATACACATTGGGTTACATCAATTGCTGTATCTAATCAAGCTCTTAGGTCAAGAATATTCTCTCCGATGCAAGAATCACAAAGATACTGTAACTATTCCAAGGATAAGTTTGGTAATGGAATAACTTTCATCATTCCACACTGGGCTTATGTAAAGGAGTTTAATAAACTCACTAATTCCCAAAAATCTGAACTTCTTGATAAAATCAAAAGTAGTGAAGAGAGTTGGGGTACTGTTATGTGGGATTATTTAGTTCCAAGAAGTATCATTTGCAATAAAAGAAACAGTTATTGGAAGACTGTTGAAAAAGAATACCTGGAGGAAATTGAGTTAGGTATGTTACCTCAGGAAGCAAGGGATGTTCTTGATAAACAAGTAAAGACTGAATTTTATCTATGTGGATATCTTGATGACTGGTTTTATCAGCCTTCTGAAGAGTCTACTGAAAAAGCTGGATTCTTTACACTTCGTACAGCTGAGTCTGCTCAAGGGGATATTAGAGATCTTGCCATAGAGCTGAAGCAGGAGATGGAGAAAGAATTTGGTGGTGAACATTTTAATTATCAAATAAATAAGCAATGAAGTTAGTTAATGATTCTAAAAAGCTTGAAGATTCAATTAGAAATACAAGTTTTTTGGGGTATGAGGAATTTCTAGAATCGGAACTATTACCAACAGGTATAGATGATTGCACTTGTTATAGGTGTAAAGAAACAAGACCTCCCCTCACGTATGTAAATAGATCATTCTTCACACAACCTTGTTGGAATTGTCTTGAAGAACAAAATAAAAGGGATACAAAATCAGCTGTAACACAGGTCTGGGATGCTATCCATGAATATTACTTTGATACAATACTTGGAGATCATTACCTTCAATTGTTTATTGTAGATGATATCTATTTCAAAAACACAATACCCCATGATTATGTGGTGTTTAAGAAAATAATTTCTTCCCTAGAACCTCCTGATAGAAACGATATTTGGTTTCTTGATTGGGTTCCAGGTTACCCAAAAATCATCAATCTAGATAATATGGCAGGAATGAAGCTAGTTAATTTATCTAATCTCTACAAGATAGAGTATGATGAAGATGCTGGTGAAATAAAGGTTGGTGATTTTGTTATTTCCCTTCCTGTATTAATGTCCGGTGAAAATAAGCATTATTCCAGGTATAGTATTCTTAATACAGGTAATGATGGAAATAGAGCGAGAAGAATAAAAGTATCTAAAGAAAAATGTTATAAGCTATATAATACTGAAAATGATAATGTTAAATCAATTCTCAATCTCACCAAAGATGGAGAGAAAGTAGCAATAGGTGATTTGACTTATCAAGATTATGTTATTATAAAGCTTGCGATAATGAGGAATAAGAAATTTTTGAGGACGATATTTGAGATTATATTGGAGATTTGCAAGAGTGTTAGTGAATTAAAGGATTCTGTTTTCTTGAAGAACAGTGTTGTTCTAAATCCTAAACCTGTTGTAAATGTTCCGTTATGTCTCTTATGGAATCCTATCTCCCCATACAAAGGGTCGAATAGTATTAATTTATCGATATTTTAATTATGACAGAGGAAAAGGGAAAAGTGGAAGAAAAACCATTAATGTTTAAGGTAAATGCTGTTGGTTTGGATACAACAAACCTTAATTATCCATCTAGCTTAGAGCCGGGTGAGTATGAGTATATTCACATCAATTTCGGCTCTAATAATGATGAATTTACCTCAGAATTGGTGAAGACTTCCAGAATTTTTATGACAGTTAAGTTCTTGGATCATATTCAGAATGCTGTTATGTCCTATCTTAAACGTAATGGTATACGTAATTTGGATTGCATTCTAGTGGATTCTAAGTGTAATTTCGAGAAGGATGTTGATCAGCTTAAAGAATTGATTGATCTTGGTATTGTTGCAGAGTCCAGTGTTGGAATTTCACAACCAGAATCAGTTGAAAGGTTGGAGGAGATAAGCAAGATATTGAGGTTTGATTATATATCTCTTAATATCTGTCCTTTAAGCTTTAATGCTGAAGTGGTTAAATGGGCCCAAGAACATGACAAAAAAATAGTCGGTTTTAATCCATTTGGGGGTCAACTTTCTTTCCCGAATATAATCGAATCTTTTACAGTTCCATATTTGCTCGGTTTTATAGCTACATATGCTGAGTATATATTTCTGAGTTCTAGGGATTTGGTATATTCATCTAATGAGAAGTATTACTTAGAGAGTCTTATTGGGGAAAAGTCAGAGAAGCTTTATCTATTCACGAAGAGTTTAAATAAACTTGTACAGCCCATCAAAAAAGCTATAAAGAATTATCTATTAGTGGATGAGGAATCGGTTATTGAAGTAGAGGATCCTACATTCGGTTTTGATAAGAGGGAATTGGTTATCTCTACTACTGATATCAAGATTGAAGTAATTCCAGAACCAGAAGTAGTAGGTCCTGGAGAAACTCCTACACCAGAGAAGTTTATTAATGGTCTTTATGTGAGTGAGGAGACAGATTCTAAACCAGAAGGAATTGATGATGAGAGTTATCTAGCACTTTTGAAATATAGAATCATAGATGCTCTAGAAAAATACTTCAATAAGCGTTATGGTGAGTTTAAAGGATCTTGCACAGTTCTTGATCACAAGCTCTGTAAGAATGCAGTAATAATCACAGCAGAAGTTGATTATATTGAAAGATCTGGTATTTTTACAGTAGATAGAAGAGCTGAAAGTTACAACTTCATTCTTTATTACAAGAATGGTAAATTCCTATTTCGAAAAGTTCTTGCCAAGGACTAAGGGCAACTGAATTTCTTAGATATGGAAACTTAAACCTTACAAGTAAAATGTAAGGTATGATTAAAGAAGAAATTTTTAATATTTAATATTAACATGAGAATTTACAATAACACAGCAGCACAGGTAGAGTTTGATCTTACTCCTACCCGCAAAATCGTGATTCCGTCAAAGGCTTATTCGGGTGATTTTCTACCCAACACAGCAGCTCTTGATAAACTAGTATTGGCATTCACACCTGATCAGATTGCATTCCTAGTAGGTAATGCAGCAGAACTCGGACTTTGCAGCACTACAAAGTGTACTACAACAGGTAACTATGTATGTGGCTCATTTGATGAGATTAGTGAGAGGTTTGGTCTTGCCAAGAAAGAAGAAAAGAAACCTGAACCTAAAGCTCCTAAAGCAGAGGAAAAGAAAGAGGAAGCAGAGGTAGAAGGTGCTGTCTTGAAGGAGAAGGTTATCGAAGCCGCTCCAGTAAGTGAGCCCGTCGTAGAAGACGCTCCTGTTACTGAACCGGAACAACCTGCGAAGAAATCCAGAAAGAAAAAGAAAGATTAATTATTTGTTCAATCATTTTAGAGTCTCCGATCTTGGAGACTCTTTTGTTTTACTCGTATTATCATGGAGTATAAAGAAGTAACAAGTAAAAGAGGCCAAGTATTGGTTTTTTGTAAATTCGAGGATTTATTGAAGGAAGCTTATAACGTAACGACAATGGAGGAAGTAGAAACTCATAAAAATCAGAATGATGAGTATATCTGCCACTGTCCGTTTTGTAAAGCAGCTGGACATAAGAAACATAAATTATACATAAAATCGGACTTGACTGTCGGACATTGCTTTGTTTGTACAAGAGCATTTGTGAATGTAACCGATACCGTTGATGTAACATTTCCTGTTCCAACATTTAATAATTTCGGAATGATGACTGGTGGTACTGTTAATTTGGTTAGATTAACAGATCCTAATTGGACAATAGATAAATATTACACTGAATTTGATGATTATTCTGAAGAAGGTGTAGCATATCTAAAGAACCGCCATATTTATCTTGGGGAATTATATAAAGCATTGGACTTTAAATTTTTGGATGGCAATATTGTAATGCCTTTCAAATATCACGGAGAAATTTTCTATTATCAAATAAGATTCAGTGGAAATTCGAAATTGAGATATTTCTTTCCACCTATCTCAGCCAAACCACCGTATATAATTGAACGGGGAAATAATAAGAAATTTATAATCTGTGAAGGAGTGTACGATGCGATTTCGTTATTGATACAAGCCCCTGATTATACTCCGTTTGCGGTACTTGGTTCAAGTATAAGTGATTATCAAATAGATTTCCTCCGTGAATATGTCCCGGAAGAAATATTGATTTACATGGATGAAACAAGAATATCTCAAGGTATAGCAAATAAGTTGAGTAGGATTGTAGATTATTGTCCTATAAGAATCATCAAGTCAAATGGTGAAGATCCAGAAGAGAAGATGAAAAGACTTATGAGCTATGGAAAGAGTTTTAATGAATTAGCGTGGATTAAATAGAATGTCTGATACTCATATTTCAATAGTAAATAACAAAGTAATTCTGACTACTAATGATAATCAACTTCCACAGTTATTTACAGTAGATAGACTTGAAAAAGGATATTCTCCATTCACAAAAAGTCTTGGGATGGTAAAGAAGACTTATAAAATCTTTGATAAACGTCCCAAGACATTGAGTAATGGTTATACTGTATTTGAATTTGGATTAGGCTGGATATCATATTTAGCCAGAATACTGAAAGGTGTTATACCGAGTAATGAGTATTATGATTTAGTTTCTACTGTCTACTCTAATAATCCTATACTCACACCTTTCCCGGGATTACGAGATTACCAGAATGAGGATGTTTTATTTATGTCAAAATATAAACGTGGTGTTTGCTCTGTTTATACTTCATACGGTAAAACACAAGTCATAGCAACATTGGCTAACTATGCTCATTCAATTGGTAAAAGGGTTCTTATCGTAGCCCCTGGTAAAAAACCTTTAGATGAATTAGTTAAAAGATGTAAAACAGCCTTCAATCTAGACATACCCAATCAAGATTTAAGTATTAATGCCATGATAACTAGTGGTGTCTTGAATTCTAAAAACAAAACTGATAAAACTCAGGCTAAAGAATTCACAAACTTACTAGCTACATATGATTGGGTATTAGTCGATGAAGTAGAATATTGCATTAACCCAGGAGGTTGTTACATATTTGATAGGTGTTCTAATGCAGAAGTGATGTATGCTTTCTCAGGAACTGCAGAAAAGAAGAAAGCACAAATGATCAGCTTACAAAACGGATTAAAAGATGATTGCGTTATAGATAATATTAATCTGATCAAATATTTCGGTCCATCAATTGTATATAGATCACCACAAACACTTCAAGTTAGAACTATATCCATTGCTACTCGATCTCTGGATAATTTATCATTTCCAGAAGAAGTATTTAATAATACGGAAAGTAATGTATATTCTAACATAATGAATATTATTTGGACCAATGAGGACGTAATAAACACAATTAGTAATGTCATTAATAGATTTCCAAAACTATTTATACCAATAAATAATCTAGCTACTATTCTTAACACTTGGATTGATAAGTGGTTAGGGAAGTATAGAATGTTGTTGGTATGTGGGGAAGGCTATATTTATTATGACAGTACTGGTAATAGAGTTACTACAACCTTAGCTGATTCCTGTGATCTTATTAAGAATAATTTGGTAGATGTTATTCTGAGTACCTCTGCTGGATATAGAGCATTGGATTTCCCAGGACTAACCAACATATTACTCATTCAGGGAAATATTGCTGGTGTTGTTCTTCAATGTGTAGGAAGAGTTGCTAGGGGAACAGAGTCAAATATTATATCTCTAATCCCTGAAAACTCTAATACACGAATTCCAATCTATTCAAAAGGATTGGATGCTCGTACAGCAATGGTAAAGGACTACTATAAATTCTGTCCTCAACAAGATATATTTTTATCTGAAAATGATTTAACTTCAAATAATTAATAAAAAGCATGGCAAATACGTTGAATAATTACGAGCTTCTTTATTCACTATTCAATCAATATGTGTTTAATCAAGCAAAGAATAATATCGACAGTATTGAGTATTATTACAGTACTAATCCTGAGACCCAGAATTCTCCTCTAGTATGTGAATTGTTAAAGGCTATTCGAAATTACTCATTAGAGTCTATTGATCTGCCCTTATTTCAATCCATATTCAGTCGTTGTAATAAGACAAAAGAAGAGAGTGATAAGATTCTTCAGGATATAGTTAAGTGGAAAACCTATACGAAAGATCAGATCATTCCGACTAAGAGATATTTGGATGATTTGTCAGCATCTTCTGTACTTAGAAAAGCTAGTTCTATGTATAAAGATAGCCCCTCTGAGTATCTGAAGTATGTTAAAAATGCACAGTTCTTATCGTCGGACACATCTGTATTTACATCCACAAAGATATCTGAATTGGATATAAATTCGTTGTTGGCAGATAACCCAAATGATTTTATTCCAAGTAGGTATCAGTGGATTAATAATACGTTTGATCCATATCCTGGTTATGAGAGGGGACAAATGATCCTCGTATCAGCAGCTCCGGGTGTAGGAAAAACGTTGTGGTTGATGAGTGAAGCATTGGGAATGGCTGCAAATGGATATAAAGTTCTGTATATATCACTCGGTGATAATAAGATGAAAGATTTTATTGTCAGAATGAGTGCAATATTCACAGGAGATACATTTGCAAACGTTCATAGAAATCTTTTGGATAGCTATAAGCAATTGAATAATGTTTGTGGAGGCAATCTAGAAGTATCTATTAATGCTGCAAATAAAGTAACCGCAGAAGATATTGTAAGTCTTGCTATGGCGAAAGAAGCAGAAGTAGTCATAGTCGATTATGATGGAAATTTGAAAGGTGTTGATGTAGGTGAAAATATGTACCACACATTCGGTAATGTCTATGCAACACTTAATGAGCTTGTATTGGCTGGAAAGTTATTGTTTATAGCATCCCAACCAGTTAAAGCAGCATGGAATTCTAAAGTAATCGAAATGCAAGATATTGGTGAATCAGCTAGAAAGCAACAAACCGCTGATATGATTATTGGTATTGGTCGTGAAATTGAAAGTCCAAACCATCTTCATACATTTAAAATATCTAAATCAAGACGTGGTGAGGTTGATGTATTGGCATATACGATAAGGTTGAATAACGGTAGATTCAAACAAATACCGAAACAACTTTATGATGATATCTTACACCCATTAACCGGACCAAATATCAAGAGGAATTTCACGGAAGATGAAATAAATGCCATGATACAGAGTTATTCAGGTCATAATATTGGTGGAGGTAGTATATTAAACTCACCACAATCTATGTGGCCTCCTACAACTCTACAACAAAATCCGTAATGAAATGGAATTAAAGTTTTTCTTAACTCTGAACAATAAGTTAGTGTCTGTAAATGACCTCTATAAAGCAAAAATAGGTTACAGTGCTGGCCGCCCTTATCCAGTAATTTATAAGAATCCAAGAGCGGTCAAGTTATCTAACGAGATGAGGGAACAAATGAGGGCAATGACTATATCGGAGGAACAACTTAATTGGCTGAAATCTAATAAACAATATACACTCTACCTTCACGCCGTATTTAAAACCGGCGTGAATAGTAGGGATGCTAGTAATATTGTTAAATTAGCAGAAGATCAGTTAGTTAAGTATATAAAAGAAGATTTAGGAGTAGAAGATTATGATGACAGTTTGCATATTAAAGTCATCAGTGAAAAATCTGTACTTCCTAAAGCTAAACATGAATTTCTTGGGGTATGTTTATCAGACTATGTTCAGAATATTCGATTTGACTCTATAAATAAACCAGAGAAAATCTGGGTAAATAAAGAGAACATATTCGATTTACCTCCTGTTCCAAAAAGAAAAAGGAAGGATAAAACATATCATGAAGTAGTCGATGACAAAAACGATGCAGATACGTTAGTGTATGTTATCGAAAATGCAGATGATCTAACACCTGATAAATTGATTAATATTACACAGGATGTTGAAGCTGTTAATTTACTCCGGAAATATAACTTCATCTACATTGCCATCTTGGATGGTAGTCTCCCTGGAGCAGTTGATTTAGCGAATGCAATTAACGAATACACAAAGAGGTATAGTGGCATTCGTGTTGGCTACGTAAAAGACAGGGAATCAATATTTCCTTTGATGATAAATTTGTTTAATTAATGACTGGATAAAATCTTTTCAAACTATGTTTTTCGAATACTGTCTTATTGTGACGGGAGATGCAGAGTTTAACGACTACCCTCTCCTAAAAAAGAAATGCGACAACTATATCCGCAATAATGTAAAAAATGGGGAAAATGTTGTCGTAATGTCAGCCGGAAATGAAGAAGGTGCTGACAATCTCGGTGAAAAATATGCAAAAGAACGAGGGTTTACCGTTAGGAGATTCATACCTAATTGGGATAAGTTTGGTAAGAGTGCCAGATTTATCCGGAACCGCTACATGATAAAGAACAGTGATGGCTTTATAGCTTTTACTAGTCCATATTGTAGTAACTCTAGTCTGACCAATAGTTTTATTAACGATGCTAGATCTAATAGGTTAAATGTAAAGGTAGTAAGAGAAGAAGAGGATTAAAAAATAATTGAGAGTGAGTATAATAAACTCACTCTCTTTTTCTTTATTTCAAGAATAAACAAAAACACAAAAATTATGATATTAGCAGAGAAATTTCTGAGCAAGGTAGTTTATGAAAAAGAATCAACTGCACCTCCATTAGTTGAGTTAGATGTAGATTACTTGATCAATACGTTGCTCAAACTTCCTGAAGAGGATAGAAAAGAAATCCAAGTTGTTGATGAAGACACGATACTTCTTCTTCCAACAAATCATAACTGGATTGGAGCTGATGGTAATATTCTCAGCAGAAAGATGAAGTATTATGTTCTTAGAGAGTTGTGCTGGACTTATCAAAATATCCAGAGTAAAGCTATTAAAGATGAAATAGCTTACTCTCTTAATATTATGAATAATAATTCTCCAGATCTTGCCCCTGAACCGAAGAAACTCACATTTGATCTTGATTTGGCCCAATCTTTCTTTCCAGATGAAGTGGAAGAACAGGAAACAATGGGGTTGACCGAGATTTATAGAGAAAAAGCTCTACTTCAATCGAGAACAATAAGTACATTTCGTCTGGGACATTTCGGTTATTCTGATCCTGTATATCTTTTAGATCCACAATTCAATGTTGATGATAGAAAAAAGG
>Ga0326514_10002147_pt1 | contig 12620 bp, 19 predicted proteins | sample 3_2548_0518_D_FD_203653 | JGI IMG/M metagenome (GOLD analysis project Ga0326514, IMG submission 203653) | Bovine rumen microbial communities from UC Davis, California, United States - 3_2548_0518 | ecosystem: Host-associated > Mammals > Digestive system > Stomach > Rumen | place: USA...
GAAGCCAGAAATACGGCAGAAGGTAATATCTGTCGTCCTCTGGAATTGGCGGAAAGACCAGAACAAATGAAGTAATGTCCGTGGTTGATGAAAGGTCAAGACCGCCGTAGCAGATTCTGCCTTCCAGAAAAGATTCATCAAACTCGACTTTGCAGGCATCCCATTTGTGCATCGGCATCCAGCGGACATCCTGCTTCACCCACTGGTCGAGCCTGAGCTGACGGAATACATTTTCTTCAGCAGGATTCTGCTTTGCTGATTCACAGGCAGTTTCCACTTTATCGATTCCGATGGTTTCTCCAAGCGAGGGATTGGCTTTTTTCCATACCTCTGGGTCAGTCCAGTCGTCATCTTCATCGACACCGTAAATCACCGGATAGAAAGTTTTATCGATTTTGCGACCTTCCAGAATATCCTTTGCTTTTTGATGCTGTTCGTAGCAGATGCTGTGAATGTCCGTTCCGGCAGTTGTGATAAGAAAATATAAAGGCTGCATTCTGGCATCGCCTGAGCCTTTGGTCATGACATCAAATAATTTCCGGTCGGGCTGAGAATGTAGCTCATCGAACACGACTCCATGAATATTAAAGCCATGCTTGCTGTATGCCTCTGCGGAAAGCACCTGATAAAAAGAATTTGTCGGCAGATACACGATTCTTTTCTGGGAGGTCAGAATTTTGACGCGCTTGGAGAGTGCCGGACACATCCGCACCATGTCGGCAGCAACATCGAAAACGATGGAGGCCTGCTGTCGGTCGGATGCACAGCCGTAGACTTCTGCCCTCTGCTCACCGTCCCCGCAGGTCAAAAGCAGAGCAACAGCGGCGGCAAGCTCGGACTTGCCGTTCTTTTTCGGGATTTCGATATATGCCGTATTGAACTGCCGGTAGCCGTTGGATTTGATAATGCCGAAAATGTCTCTGATGATTTTTTCCTGCCAGTCCAGCAGTTTGAACGGCTTTCCTGCCCATGTGCCTTTCGTATGGCTGAGACATTCGATAAAACTGACAGCATAGTCAGCCGCCTGCTTGTCATAATGCGAACCCTCCGCCATGAATTCAGTCGGCTGATAATTTTTCAGTTTCGTCAAATCTCTCACCCCCACGAAAAACAGCCCTCCGAAGAGAGCCGTTTCATATGATAAACAGAAGAGGGCTTTGTATCGCCCTCTCTCGTTTTTAATTGTATTCCTGCATCAGGATTGCAAGTGCCGCTTCTGCTTCTTTGGTCTGGGGCGGAACATCCAGCCCTCTGTCGAAGTTGTACACAATTTCGCTGTTCTGCCTGAGTGTTGCCTTGCTGATTCTGCCGTTTTCGATGCCGTATTCGCTCGGCTCATCATAGGCTTTCACCCAGTAGTGAATTACCGTGTAGCCGCCTTCCTTTTTCGGTACTCCAATTGTACCTTCATGCCATAAATCGTTGCTCATGCTTGTTTTCCTCCATGTTTCTTGATTTTCGGCTCGGTTTCCCGTTCCGTTATACACAGTATAAATCAAAACCGGAGAAATAGCAAGTGTGAATAATTCCAGACTTTCCGGCGATATTTCGGGCAGTATTGTGTAGATAACACCATTTGAAGTTTTCAACATTTCATTGTTGAAAGATTGTGGAAAACTCTTAGCCATTGTTTTCTGTATCAATGATTCCTTCGATTGCTTCTGGAGTCATTTCGCTGTAGCAGTCTGAGCAGACACCCTGATGACGGGTAATCCAGATAAGCTCTTCTGTCTTTTTTCCGCAGAATCTGCAAATGAAGTCTGCTTTGTCAGCATGATGCTGTTCCCTCTGCAAAGCCCTGCCACAAATTGGTGGCAGCCATCTGCCTTTTTTGGCATCAAATAAATAAAACCAGTCAATGCTCCAGTCAGATGCTTTCAGGGCATCAATGCTTCTGTGACAAAATGCCGCAGTCATCGGCTCACCACGGTCACGATGATAAGCTACTGTTACACCCTTTACCCTGTCTTTAAAGCTGTGTTCTTCCTCCGGATTTGGTGCGGTGCGTTCGCCAAGGATGCTGATGTCCCCAAGTTTCAGAAGTGCTTCCACCTTTTTGAGGGTGCTGTAATTTTTTGTCAAGATGGGGAGCTGATACTCCGGATACCCATCTGAATGACAGTAGATTGTTCTGGTGCTGCCGTCAGGATTCAAAATTCCGATTCTCGACCTTGTACTCATTTTCTGTACCTCCGTTTGTGATTCCGTCGGGCTTTCCGCCTTTCGGTAGTACACAGTATACCGTCATTCCAGTGATAAGTCAAGCAAAATCTGCAAAGTAAATGTACCAAACATGAGCTTTGAAAATTTACATATTCTGTGACAAATATTCCAGACTGGTCTGGCAGAACCTTCCGGCTCTGCCCCAGCCCACAGTGCAGGCGGGCTTATCTGCCCGTTCTGCACTCCCATTCCAGTTCGCAAGCCTCGTCGTAGTAATCTTCGAAATCCTCGTCATCGTTGTAGCAGTCGGTTTCGTAGTCGATGTCGCTTACTTCTTCAAAGGTGGTGTTTTCGTCTTCGGCTGCCTTTTTTGCAAGCTCCTCAGCGTGTGCCTCAACCCAGTCCGTGAACTCGTCGTCATCGTAGCCTTCGTTCTCAACCTCAAGTTCGTAGAAGTAGTCGGCATCTGCCCAGGTAATAATTGCCTTTGCGATGTACTCTTCGTTCCAGTTGGGCTTGGCTGCCTTTGCTCTTGCCAGTGCTTCATTGTAGCTAATCATGTTCGTTTCCTCCATGTTTCGTTGTTTTTCGCTTTTGGGCTTTCCCCCTTGCGTTGTGTCTATATTACCTCTAAATCGAGATAAAGTCAACGAATAAATACACCAAAGATGTACTTTTTTATCTGGTGGATTGTGTGTTTTTCTGACAACAAACAAACCGCATCCGGAAAATGGATACGGCTTGTTTCTTTTCAGAAAATTTTTCTTGCATTTTTTCGGATTCTGTGCTATACTGGAATCATAAGCTCCTGATGATAATCGGCATCAGCCCGTCAGGTGTGGGAATGAAGTGCTGAATGTCCCAGAACAGCTTGCTGTAGTGTTCAATCTGCTCATCGGTTAGACCGCAGAAATCCTCTTCCGTGAGTCCGCAGAGGAAAAATGTACCTCTGATGACTCCGTATCCCTCAACGATTCGGTTCAGCGGAAGGTTCAGGGCAATGCCGTCCTCGTTGCAAACTAATCCAACCGGCTCTTCATATGGGTAGATTGCTTCAATGTATCCGCCCACGATGCCCTGCAAATTTTTGAGCGTGTGTTCGATTTCTTTCACGACCGGATGCTTTCCAGCTTCGCATACTAAAATTTTCATGGTGATTTCTCCTTTTTTCTTGTTTTGACTGAGCCGCCGTGTCGCCGTTTGTGGGGCTGGTTACCGAAAGGGGATAACCCTTGCGGGGATACCCTTGCCAGCCCGACACAGGCGAACGTGGCAGATTTGGTGCGGTTATTCAGGGATATATTTTTCGTGAATGATTCCCAGAATTTTGTCCTGCTCTTCTCTCGAAATGCCGAGGCTTTCGAGTGCCTGACGTGTACCGCAGTCCGGACAAATCAGCGTAGTGCAGTCTTCTCTGGATGTTGCAGGAACACCCGTGTAGATTTTTCCGCAGAGGGGGCAGTTGCGTTCAATGCGTTCATTTTTCATGCTTTGTTCACCCCTTTCAGACTTTTCTGGCAGGCTTCATAAATCAGCCTCATGTCAAAGCCGAAATCGTAGTAGCCCTGTCTGCAAACCTGAATATAATATCCGGTCGGCACTCCCAGCGGTCGCTCTTCATGCATGATGTAGACGAATGCCGTCCTTTCGGCTGTGCCTTTGCCGTCAAAAAATTCAATCGGCAGGCGAATGGATTTCTTGTAGTAGAATTTTGGAAAACCCTCGTACAAATCCAGCTTTGCTTCATCCTCAGCGGTGACTTCCCACACACCAACGGGGACATATGAGCCTTTCTGCGGCTCGATTGTTAGGTAAGAACCTGTTTTGCTTCCTTTGAACAGCAGTGCATAGTCGTGGATGATTGCCGTTCCGACTGGCTTTGCATCAGGACAGCGGCATTTCATCTGGGCGATATTGAGGTTTGAGCCGTAGGCAAGGTAGTAGCGTTTTCTGCTCATTGCAGTCATTCCTTTCCGAAGAGAATCCTCTTCTACCACCTTAAGACCGCCGAAGCGGTCAGGCGGTGAAGGCTCTCTCCGTTAGGAGTTTGCCTTGCCCAGTTCGTAGGCTCTTTCGAGCATTTTGCGAATCGACCATACACCTACCTCGAAGAAGTCCTCGCTGTCGCAGTTCCGTGTGTCCAGTCCGCCTCTTGCTTCGATGCTGTAGCATTCTTCCTTTGCAATCTGCTCCAGTGCCTTTTCGATTTCCTTGTTCATGTTCGTTTACCTCGTTTCTTGAATTCGGTGGGCTTTGCCCTTCCGTTGTGTAGTATATTACCATACTTTCTGGAGAATTGCAAGCGGCTAAATGTACAAAACATTTGTGGCGATATTCCTTGATTTGTTGTGTAGTTTACACCATCAGGGAATCAGGGATATTTTTCGGAAAATTTACGGGCTGTTTCGAGAACCGCCGTATCAAATCCAAGTTCCTGATAGGCTGTCCGGAGCAGTTCGTAATAATGGGGAATCGGTGCGGAACGCTGATAGCTGTGGGGCATGAAATAATACATCGCATCGACGGTTTTTCCGTTCAAATCCACCTTGTCAAAGCCTTTTTTGTACAGGTGCGGAAAGCCCTCGTAGCGGTCGAGTGCCTTTTCGTCTTCCGGCTGAATTTCCCAGAGCAGAACCGGAACGCTGCTTTCTTCATCATGTTCCACCGTAGCTACTCCGCTGAATACCAGCCTGTTGCCTTTGAGTTCACTCGTGCCGAGTACCTTTGCCGTGGGGCAGCGGTACTGCATCGACGGAATGTCTAAGTTTGAGCCGTAAGCCAAATAAATCATTCTGAAAACCTCCATAGTTGTAGTCGGTGGGCTTTCTGCCCATCCGCTGTACACCATGTTACCATAAAAAATCACATTTATCAAGTGGATAAAAGCACAAATTGTTTTTGGCGATTTTTCGCCGGTTGTTGTGTAGTTTACACCCTTCCGCACAGCTCGCTGTGTGGGGCTTCTGTGGGGGCTGTCCGCCTTGGTGGGGCAGGTTTGCGGAACGTTTCCGTCCTGCCCGACGTGTGCGAACGTGGCGGCTTTGTGGGGCAAGCCCTCGGCGGGGCTTATGCCCTGCCGAAGCGGAATGCGTTGTCGCCCTCCAGATTTTCAGTTAAAACCTGTCTTGCGGTGGCGAACTCTGCACCTATAAAGCCCATTCTCATCAGCCATGTCCGCATGGCGAACTTTTTGTTTTCCTTCTGCTGTTCCTTGGGGCTGGCGGTCTTGACATCCTTTGCCATCTGGCTCATCGCAAGGCAGAGCTGAATGTAGCTTTTGAGTTTGCCTGCGTGGATGCCGTTCTTTTTGCCGTTGGCAGGCTTGTCGAACTGGAACATTCTGAACTCGACCGTGCCTTTGGTGAAGGTAGCATGAAGGTTGAGCATATGGTAGCGGCTGTGGTTGTAATGCTCGTTTCTGCCGTAATTGCAGCCCTGCGAACCGTACCAGATGTCTGCAAGCTGTGCCATTGTCGTGGGCTTTCTGCGGTTGAGTTGTTCAAGAAAATGCGGGTCAACCGTCTGGCAGTAGGTGTGCATTCTGTCGCTGTCCACCTTGATGGCTTCTGCAATCAGCGTTTCGTGGCTCGCCATGATGTTCGCAAGGTTTCTGAGGCTCTGCGGTGTGTGTCCCTGTGCGCCGATGTGAATGTGAACGCCGCATCTGAGGCTGTAGTCGCTTCTTGCGCCTGCGTGACGGAGCTTTCTGACCAGTTCCTGCAGGGTTTCGATGTCCTCGTAGTGAAGAATCGGTGTGACCAGTTCGCAGGCTTCGCCATTCTGTACTCTAATGCTGCTGTCGCTCATGAATTTCCATTCTCTGCCCTGTGCATCCCATGCGCTCCATGCGCTGTAGCCGTAGCCTCTGTATTCGTATCTGCCTGTGCCGAAGTAGTCGGCGGCGATTCTTGCGGCTTCTTTTCTGGTGATGCAGGTCATTTCAACCTCGCAGCCAATCGTCTGGGTTTTCATTCTTGCAATCTGTGCTTCTGTCTTTGCGTTCATTGTGGTATCCTCCTGAAAAGTGTTTTTTGTGGATTTTTCGGGGTTTTCCCCTTTCGGTAGTAACATATTAACTCTTTTCAGAAGAAATAGCAAGCCGCTAAATGTACAGAATATAGCGGAAAATACACCTTTCCTATCTGGTGTATTTACACACTTGATAAATTTGATTTTTTATGGTAAGATAAAGTAAAATGAAAAAGCTGTCTCAATGCCGGAAGCCCCCAGCTCAGTTGGGGACTGAGCCGGAGACTTCAAATCAGTTCTGAATTTCTTTTTCTATAATGTTCCGCCAAGCCCTGTCATCAGCATAGGCGGCTTTTTCGGCAGATTCTTTTGTTTTGAAAACGCCGATGATTTTCGGTGGGTCACCTAATTCGATTACAATATAGCACTTCATTCCGCACCCTCCAGCGAATCATCGCAGACGGCAAGTCCACTGATGAGTTTCCTATAAATGTTGGTGTATCGTTCACGCTCTGCACCTTCGCAGGCATTCATGCCCTTAAGGAAAAAGGTGATCGCTTCCTTTCGGCTGTTCCAGACCTGTTTCTGTCCGTAGCAGACAGTCGTTACGCTGTCGATGACCTTGAAATCGTCCACACCCTCAATGAGTGCAAGGCTTCTGCCGTTCTGCCAGTTCAGGTGTATGTTGCCAGCGTCATCCACTAAAACAACTTCACCAATCGTTCCGGAGGGAACGGGCTGAGGGTCATTCATATGAATCAGGCGGATTTTCGTACCTTTTGGATATTTTGCACGGAGCTTTTCCAGTTCCTCATCAGTCGGAAATTTCATCAGAATCCTCCTTTTTGGGCTTGCCGTGGCGAAATGCACTGCTTCCGGTCAGATTCCGGAGCAGGACTTTTCTGGTCTGCTTGAAATCCGCACCAATCATGCCGATGCGAAGCAGAAAGCACCTGAATGCATACTTTTCGTTATCGCTGGTATCAGGCTTGCTGTTGACACGCTTCTGATTCTTTGCGAAATCGCACAGCATCGAAATAAACTGCTGATATGCACTGCTGTCTTCCGGACTGGAAAGTGTAAACCACGGAAATTCGATGGTTTCATCTGTTTCGATGATTTCGAGTGAATCCGTTTCAAAGGCGTGTTTCAAAAGATGAGCCTTGTTTTCGGTGATTTTATGCAAATTTTCAAGTGCCGTTTCATCAAGCGTTTCTTTCGGCATAGCCACTGTGAATATTTCCGCCTTTGATTCAGCGTGGTATCCTGCGGAATCAAGCCATTCTATGACCATTTCCGCAATGCCGCTGTCCATGCTGTCGCTGAAGCTGAGAACAGCCTCTGTATTCAGTGTGAAATCTCCAATCCGGTATGCAAAGCTGGGTGCGCCCAGATACTTCACATCTTCACCAACGATTTCAGAGATTTTTTCAGCCATTGCCTTACGCTGATTTTTGTCAATCAGATATCTGATTTCCATATTGTGACCTCCTTGTTTTTTTGGTAGTCACATATTACCTCGTTTTTCACAGAATTGCAAGCCGCTAAAACGGAGAATATTAAAATTATATTTCTATAAAATTTGTAAATTATATTTAACCAGCATAATAAGCGATTCCTGCAAGCACAAACCACGCACACGGCAAGGCGATGCCATTCCCATATAACTTATACTCTGCACTGTCAGAATATGGATTTTCGAGCCACTTCCTGATTTGTTTTTCCGTTTTCGGCTTTTTGTGGTTGATGCTGTTCCATTCGTTCCAGACATTTGTCCAGAACTGAATTTCCTCATCTGTCGGATTTGGATTGTCCAGATTTTTGCACCACCAATCCGGCAGACCTTGCAGTCTGGCACATTCTGTGGGTGTCAGCCTGCGGACAATGTATGCTGGCTCATTGTTAGGAGTATCATTCACGACAGGCGGGTCTTTCCAGTCGGATGCAACGAGAGTATTCGCCTGTTCGTGTGTGGCAACTGTATGATGTGAATTTTTGCTTGTGGAATAATGGTCGCCGTTGGGGTGAACGACTGTTGCAGGACCTCTTGCAACGGCAGTCCCAGCTACATCTTCCGAAATACAAAAATGATTGTCCCTCGAAATTGTGTAAGCAGGTTCAGACATAGCCACTGCTGGAACTTCCACGGTATTGAGCGTGTACATGATTTCGCTCTCTTTATAGCCATTTCCTTGGTGTGACGGTCTTGAGCCGTTGCCCTCAATGACAACCATTCCGCCTTGATTTTTGCAAGGCGACTGATTGGAAGTATCCAGAGTCCGTGAAGTTTCCGCTTCATAAAATCCGCTGTGCGGATTGTCAGAAAGCATCGCATTGCTGTGCTTTGCACAAATGCCGTAAACTTTCGGAGTTTCCATCAGAAGAGGGACATTTCCTCCGCCTGTACCGCATCTTGATGTTAAAGTCTGACAAACATTATCATCAGAAATTTTTATTCTTCCATCAGAAGGGTGATTTTCTACGACGAAAGGCTGATTGTTGCCACCCATGCCGTAGGTAGCCGCTACAGTCGGAGCGATTTCCAAAGGACCTGTGTATCTTGAATCCTGACTGTGATTTTCATATACTGTTGCAGGAACGACACCAGCTCGGAGCGTGGGAGATTTTTCTTCCTCGTATCCGATTCCTCTTGATTGGGCTGAATGTTCCGTACAGAATCCTGCTGATTCCAATACACATGGTGGATGATGACTTTCCGCACGGAGTGTAGCCGTTTTATCTTTCAGAACGTCTATTCGTTCTCCGCCTTGGTCACACAGGCAGATATTTTCGCCTGCTGTTCGAGAGCTTTTTTCAGCACGGCAGGCAGTTCCTTGCCACGTTCTGATGCTCTCCGCAGAATACCCTGACAAGCCTTCGGACTCAAATAATATGTTTCCGGCACATTGTCCATCAAAATCTGCGACAAGGTAGATGCGTTTTCTTCTCTGGGGAACTCCCCAGTATTGAGCATCGAGAGTTCGCCATGCGACGGAGAAATTTTCTCCCATGATTTTGCCTGATTTTGTCCATCGTTCCGGAGGTCGAGGAATAAATATATCTGATTCTTTGATTTGGCAGATTTTTTCAAGGACGATTCGGAAGTCTTCTCCGTCTGCGGAGCTGAATAGTCCGGGGACATTTTCTGCGACAAGGAATCTTGGATATTTGCCATTTGTTGCTTCCCTCATTTCTTTTACAATTCTCATAAACTGGAAAAATAATCCCGTTCTTGCGGCATGAAGACCGAGACGCTTCCCAGCCTGAGAGACATCGGTGCAGGGGAATCCTCCTGTGATAATATCCACAGGTGGAAGCTCCGCACCGTTCAGCTTATTGACATCACCGAAATGCTGTACATCAGGCAGGCGATTATGTGTGACAAGAATTGGATATGGTTCAATTTCTGACAGCCATATCGGTTTGATACCTGCCAGCATTCCGGCAAGTTCAAATCCGCCTGAACCGGAGAACAGGCTACCCAGTGTTAATTTTTTCATGGCTGTCCTCCTTTGCGTTCCGGCATAAATCAAGAAAATCATTTCTGATTTGCGTGTCTCTGTAATAATCGACTACTCTTGGAATTTCGTGCGTGTAAATTGGTCTGCCGATAATGCCCGATAAATAGTCGTAAAAATAAAACAGGTCATCGCCTTTGAGCATGGCAATTCCTGTATATGCCATCAGAATGGCACATTCTTGTTTTGTAATCATTTGTTTCCTTTCATATCATTAACTGGTTCCTGCTGTTCGCTTAATTCCTGAATCCTGCGGTTAATGTACCAGATTGCTTTCTGCAAATCCTGAATTTCGGTTTCCTTGCTCTTCTTTCCGGAACGTGAAATGTATTTAACAGCATTTCCCAGACAATAACCAAAATTTTTATCTTCGATAAATTCAATTACTTCTATCTTACCGTCAGCGTAGTAGCTTGGGTGATTGATATTATCCATTTTCATTACCTCTCAAATCAGCATAAGAAATTTTCTGCCCATCACGGACAACATACACATCTGCCGCCTTGCCGTTTTCGGAGATGTACTTTCTGAAACGCTCCACAGCCACATCTACGAATTTCGGCTCTAATTCAATACCATAACAGATACGGTCGAGCTGTTCGCAGGCAATCAGTGTCGATGCTGAACCTAAAAATCCGTCAAGCACCAGACCATTGGACTGCGTACACTGCTGAATCAGATAGGCAATCAGCGGCACAGGTTTTGAGCTTGGGTGTCCGCATCCGTCCTCCTTGGAATTTTTGATGCGGTCAAACTCAAAGACGGTTTTCTGTTTCTGGTCGCCGTACCAGATATGCTTGCCGTCTTTCCGCCAGCCCCAGATAATCGGCTCATGGATATATTTCCAGTCCGTTCTTGTCAGAACAAGGCGGTCTTTCTTCCAGACCAGACCTGCACCAACCTTGAAACCAGCATCTTCGTAGGCATCATGAAATACACGTGCTTTCGATGTTGCATAAAATACATAAATGCTTGCATCCTTTGCCATTGCTTCATGGAATCGTTCAAATGCGGATTTCAAAAAAGCATAGCCTTTTTCATCGTCAAGGTCATCGTTCTTGATTTTTCCTGATGTACTGGTTAAATTGACCAGATACGGCGGGTCTGTGCAGACGAGGTTGACTTTGGTATCGCCCAGCAGAACCCTATAAGTTTCCGGCAGAGTGGAATCTCCGCAGATAACCGTATGCCTGCCGATATGCCATACATCTCCGGTTTTGGAGAAACACGGCTTTTCGAGTTCCGCATCGACATCGAAATCGTCCTGCTGTGCTTCTGCATCATCAGCGAACAGGTCAGCAAGCTCTTTCTCGTCAAAGCCTGTGAGGGAAAGGTCAAAATCATCATTCTGTAATTCTGACAATTCCACAGCGAGCATTTCATCGTCCCAGCCTGCGTTAAGCGACAGCTTATTATCCGAGATGATATAGGCTCTTCGCTGAGTTTCTGTCAGATGACTTTCCATAACGCACGGGACTTTTTGCAGTCCGAGCTTTTTCGCACCATAAAAACGACCATGCCCACAAAGGATGGTATTATCTTCTGCGATAATAATCGGAGAAAGAAAGCCAAATTCCTTGATGGAAGCGGCAATCTGTGCGATTTGTGCATCAGAATGTGTTCTTGCATTTCTTGCGTAGGGAATGAGCGTATCAATATCTGCAAGAAAATATTGTGTATCTTTGTGTTCACTCATAAATTTTCACCCTCCCTATCATTTTTTGGAACTGCCGTTCTGCACCGTCAATATCACCAGAGCAGGCTTGCTTCCGGAGTGCTTTGAACTGCTGAACGGTCAGCATATTCAATTTTCTGTAATATCTGAATTTCTGAATGATTTCTCTTAAAGTGTACATTTTATCTCCCATTCTTGCGGTGTAAGATTCTTTGCAGACCTTTTCGGGCATTCATGACATTGCCTTTTTTGGCTTGCCCCTTGATGGTATTATATTGCTGTTTGGTGAGATGCGGTCTGCTGTCCTTGAGTTCTCTCCAAAAGACATAATCTGTATTTGATTTCATAATATCCTCACTTTCTGTTCCGGAGAAGCTGTTCCATCAGGTCGTCCTGCGGATTTCCCTGAAATTCTGTGGAGCAGTTTTCACGGACAATGGTAAAAATCTGATTCCAGCAGATATTTGCCTGTTTCAGATATGACTGACTCATTGCAACGTAAGGCGATGCAATTGGAGCAGAAGTTGTCGGATGTTTCGCAATATAGCCAGTTCTTGAGATGACTTCCTCACAGTGAATCCATCTCGAAATTGTCATGGCATACTGCTCTATCAGGTATTCGCTGACGAGTTCCGCACATCCGCGGGCTTTGAGCCACTCGTAGACGTTTTTATAGACTTCTTCCGCATACAGTTTTGTGCCGTCACGCTGAATCATGGTCATGAATTCTTTCACCGGAGGAATATCAGCGGCTTTGAGTTCTGCAGGTTGCATCATGACTTCGGCACGTTTTCCTTCGCTGATTTTTTCGGTCAGAGCCTTTCGGGGTCTGCCTGCACCGGGTCTTGCACCGCCACGGTTTGTACCGTCCTTTGCCATGTTTGAATTCCTCCCGTCTTTGAATTTTTTGAATAAAATATCAAATATCCGCCTGTTACCGCAGATATACGAAAAAAGTATAAATTTTCTGTAAACGAACAGAAAATTTATACTTTATGGATATTCAAATTTATAATGGGTCAATACCCCGTTTGAATAGCGATTTTTATTGGAAGATTTGGACCCCGGTCTTTCCGAGATTTGATTTCAGAGAAAATCAATCCCCCCGGCGGTCATGATTCAAAGGAAGCCCCATCAATAGCGGTATTCCGGAGTGCTGTCCTCATTGCCCGTCTTGCGGTCATGGCATGACTTGCAGAGTGCCTGCCAGTTGCTTTCGCTCCACATCAGTTCATAATTGCCACGATGTGGGACTCGATGGTCAACCACAGTCGCCTGAACGTATCTGCCTTTGG
>Ga0326514_10002148_pt1 | contig 12618 bp, 16 predicted proteins | sample 3_2548_0518_D_FD_203653 | JGI IMG/M metagenome (GOLD analysis project Ga0326514, IMG submission 203653) | Bovine rumen microbial communities from UC Davis, California, United States - 3_2548_0518 | ecosystem: Host-associated > Mammals > Digestive system > Stomach > Rumen | place: USA...
TGATTATCCCCAGGTCCAGCTGGATGAGGAACATGTACCTGAGAGCGTAGCCGGAGTACCGCCGGATGCTTTTTCTGATGAGGGACAGCTGTGGGGCAATCCTCTTTATGACTGGGAAAAGATGGAAGAGGATGATTTCTCATGGTGGCGCAGGCGTATGGAGATTTCAGCCCGCCTTTATGATGTAATCCGCATCGACCATTTTATCGGTATCGTACGTTACTTCGCGATTCCCAATGGAGCTGTTAATGGTAAAGTCGGCGTCTTCCACAAGGGACCCGGTAAAAAATTCCTGGAGGCTATGCAGGAAGCAGCCGGCCAGGCTAAGATTATCGCGGAAGACCTGGGCGTAATTACGGATGAGGTCAGAAAGCTGAAGAATGATGCAGGAATTCCCGGCATGAAGGTTCTGGAATTCGGCTTTGATTCCGGTTCGGATAATGATTATCTGCCCCACAATCATGAATTTAACAGTGTCGTATATGCAGGAACGCATGACAATGAGACCCTGGCCGGATACCTGCAGGGAATCAGCGGATGGACGAAAAAGCATCTGATGGATTACTGTGCGATCCGTGATGAGGAAGAATACAAAGACTGTGCACAGGACCGGGTAATCCGTCTTGTATACAGCTCCATCTGCTCTGCTGCCATGCTGCAGGTTCAGGATGTTCTGGGGCTGGGCAATGAAGCCAGAACCAATACTCCTGCCACGGCAGGAAACAACTGGAAGTGGCGGCTGATGCCCGATCAGCTCCAGTATGAGCACTGCAAGTATCTGAAGGATCTGGCCTGGCTTTACCGCAGACTGCCTGAGAAAAAAGAGGAAAAGGCAGCAGAGGAGAAGGATGCAGAGAATATCGATGCAGAGAATATCAATGCAGAGAATATCGAAGCAGCGGGTATCAATACAGCAGGTATCGAAGCATAAGCGATTCAGGCAGATTAATATAGTAGATTTGCCTGTCAAGGTGAATTGTGTTATGATTACTGAAACAATGCGGGACCCTTCCCATATGTTCGTTGTGTGTATATGTTCTTTGCGTGTCTGCGAAGAGCCAGGCATGCAGCAGGGGCAGAGGGACCGCATCAGTAAAAGGAGAGATGAATATGTTATTGGCTGCAACCGAGATGGTTCGCCTGAACCGTCTGAGCGAGGATGAGAAAGCGAAGGCTTTTGAAAAAGCAGGAAGCATCATCCGCAGCGGCGGCCTGGTTGCATTTCCCACAGAAACAGTTTATGGTCTTGGCGCCAATGCCATGGATGCAGATGCAGCTGCAAGAATCTATGCGGCAAAAAAGCGCCAGCCTGATAATCCCCTGATTGCCCACATAGCGGACAGGGAGATGCTGTCAGTCCTGGCAGCGGACGTGCCGCCGGCGGCAGAAATCCTGATGGATACCTGGTGGCCGGGGCCTTTGACCCTGATCTTCCGTAAACTGCCCCAGGTTCCCCGGGGAACGACGGGCGGCCTGGATACAGTGGCGGTCAGAATGCCGGATCATCCTGATGCAGCGAGACTGATCCGGGCGGCGGGCGTGCCGATCGCGGCACCCAGCGCCAACCTGTCAGGACGTCCAAGCCCTACAACGGCAGATGATACCATGGTGGATATGGAGGGCAGGATCGACATGATCCTGGACGGCGGATCCTGCGAGATCGGGATCGAATCCACAATCGTTGATGTGACGGAAGAGATTCCCATGATCCTGAGGCCGGGTTATATTACCTATGAGATGCTGCAGGATCTGCTGGGGGAAGTGAGGATCGATAAGCCTCTTGACCCGGCGCATCAGAAGGATTTCAGGCCGAAAGCGCCGGGGCAGAAGTATACCCATTATGCCCCCAAGGCACCTATGTTTCTTGTTAAGGGAGACCGGAGCGCAGTTGTTAATGAGATCCGCAGGCTGACAGAGCTTGCGGAGTCGGAGGGGAAGCGGGCAGGCATCCTCTGTACGGATGAAACGAGAGAATCCTTTGACCGGGGCGTGGTCCTTTGTCTGGGAAGCCGGAGTAATCTGGGCAGCGTTGCCCACAACCTTTTCCATCTGCTTAGAGAATTTGATGAAGCAGGCGTAGACCTGATCTATTCGGAGGCATTTCCGGATAATGAACTGGGCAGGGCGGTCATGAACCGGATGATCAAGGCTGCCGGTTATAAAGAAATTATTGTGTGATGGAGCCCATGGCCTGCGGGCTGGACCTGAATCTGTGAAATACAGTTGAAGTACAGGCATGCGGATCCATGAACGGATGGGAGCTTTTATGGCGAAACCATTTCAAAAAGTGATTATCGTCGGACAGGCGAATACTTGCAATAGTGTGATTGCAGAGGCAATCATGAAGAAAATTGCGGGGGACAGGAAGCTGCAGATCCTCTCCAGAGGACTGGTCGTACTGTTTCCCGAACCAATCAATCCCAGAGCTCTTGATCTTATGGAGGCTCACCATCTCCCGGGGCTTAAGGGATACAGTGAAGAACTGACAGCAGATGATCTGACTGATGATACGCTGCTGCTGACTATGACAGAAGGTCAGCTGGAGAAGGTTAAGAACCTGATCCGCCAGAGCGGGGCGGCCAGCACTGCGGCAACCCTGCGGGGATTTGTGGGGTTTCAGGGAGATGTGCCCGATCCTTCCGGAGATCCTTCTGAGTACCAGAAGTCCTATGAGCATCTGGATCTGCTGGTGAAAGCAGCAGCCCAGAAGATCTTCGAGCCTCTGGATGAGGAGGCAGGCAGGGATAGAAGCGCTATCTCGGAAGAGGAGATTGAGCAGACTGTCCAGCAGCTTCTGGAAGAAACCCTGCGGGAAGCAGGACAGATCGAGACGGCGGCAGACATTGCCCAGAAGCAGAAGCTGCGTCAGGAGAAGGAACTGGAAGAAGAATATCTTTCCGTAGTCCGCAAGACGGCGGAGAGGACTGCGGCCAGAGAAGCCGCTAAGGAGACGGAAGTCTCCGAAGTAAAACAGAAGATAGAACAGATCAAGGCCCGCAAGGCTGCTGAGAAGGAGGATGAGACATGATAGCGTTTGGTTGTGATCATGGCGGATTTTTATTGAAGAAGGACATTCTGGATTATCTGGATAGTAAGGGATACGAGTATAAGGATTTCGGGACCTTCAGTGATGCTTCCTGTGATTATCCTCAGTTCGCCAAGGCAGTTGCCCATGCAGTTGCCAGCGGTGAGTGCGATAAGGGAATCCTGATCTGCGGTACAGGCATCGGAATTTCCATCACTGCCAACAAGATTAAGGGAATCCGGTGCGCGCTTTGTTCAGATTGCTTCAGCGCAGAGGCCACCAGACTTCACAATGACGCCAATATCGTTGCTTTTGGCGCAAGAGTTGTGGGACCTTCTCTGGCTGTAAAGATCGTGGATACTTTCCTGAATACGGAATTCTCCGGAGATGAGCGCCATATCCGCAGGATTGCCCAGATTGAAGATTGATCATATGTGATTTTTGAATGCTGACAGGGAGGTGTAAGCTTGGCTGATCAGGATGTACGTATGAAAACTGTTTCCTCTGCCGATCAATCCGGCAAGCGCCGGGATTATATCTCATGGGATGAATATTTCATGGGGGTTGCCCATCTGGCAGCTCTGCGGTCCAAGGATCCCAATACCCAGGTAGGCGCATGTATCGTCAGCTCGGATAACAAGATCCTGTCCATTGGCTACAATGGACTGCCCATTGGCTGTTCTGATGATGAGTTTCCCTGGAACCGGGAAGGGGAACCCTACGACAATAAGTATTTTTATACAACCCACAGCGAACTGAATGCAATCCTGAATTACAGGGGCGGCAGCCTGGAGGGAAGCAAGATGTACGTAACGCTTTTCCCCTGCAATGAATGCGCCAAGGCCATCATACAGTCCGGGATCCGGACCGTGGTTTTTGCGGATAACAAATATAAGGGGACGCCTTCTGTCAGGGCTTCGTGCAGAATGTTTGATGCCGCAGGCGTAAGGTATTATGAATACCAGAAAACAGGAAGAGAAATTGTGATTCGATTATAAGTTCCTTTTGTGCAGAAATTGCCGGTTTTTGGTGCGACTGCCCAAGAAACTTGGATAAAATCCCAATAATGACAGGATAATTGGTTAATGTACACAAAAAAAGCCCCTTAATTATACAGATTACCTATTCAGTCTTCTGAAATTTATTGAATCTGGAAACCTGTTATGATAGAATTACTTAAATTACATGCTTAAAGAGGGGGAAACTGGCTGTATGTATAAGAACATCTCAGATGCTCTTAAAAATATCAGTATGCTGGCCCAGCTGGGCCTGTCTCTGATCACGCCGCTTCTGGTGTGCCTGGCCATATGCTGGTATCTGGACGCGAAACTCGGTCTTGGAAGCTGGGTTTATATACCGGGCTTCTTCTTTGGCCTGGGCGGTTCCTTCACCTTTGCCTGGAAGGTATACCTGTCAGTGATGCATGACGAAGATAAAAAGAAGAGTGACAGAAAGAATAAGGTCTATTTTAACCGGCATGAGTGAATGGCCAGCCGGATTTAAGAGAAATTAAGACCTGCAGCAGGTGATAATCTATGTTTACTAATATTCAGCCGGCGGTCAGGAAGGAGACGGCAAGGGTTTTTGCCATCACATTCATCGGGGTGGCCATTATGATTGCCGTATTTGCCCTGCTCCATAAGTTTATGCCGGATACAGTTCCCATGGACCATACGGTTGTTCTGGGAGGAATCTGCGGCGGAGCGGTGGCTGTGCTTAACTTTTTCCTGATGTGTCTGACGGTTCAGAGAGTTGCAACGCTGGAAGATCCCAAGAAGGCCAACCTGATCATGACAGCCAGCCAGAGCCGGCGGCTTGTTCTCCAGGTGATCTGGATCTTTGCGGCAATCGCTGCTCCCGTTTTCCAGCCGGTGGCAGGGATTCTTCCCTTGCTTTTCCCCGGCGCGGGAATCAATATCCTCAGGAGAACGGTTCTCAAAAATATGTAACACACCGGCCCGGCCGGATGTTCATATGTAATTCAATAATACAAGGAGGTGAATGGAGTGGATATGGTTGTATTGGCAAAAGGTATTGCTTTAGTCGGCTGCTTTATCGGTGCAGGCTTTGCGCTGGTCGCAGGTATCGGCCCGGGTATTGGTGAAGGCTATTGCGTATCCAAAGCTCTTGCAACGATCGGGCGCTATCCGGAAAGCAGAACCCAGGTAACGTCCACAATGCTCCTCGGGTGTGCTATTTCAGAAACAGTAGGAATCTTCGGATTTATCACCGGCCTGATTCTATTGTTTGTATCACCCGGTGTATTTATCGGACTTCTTTCTTAAATAATTGGCGGCAGCCTATGATTATTAGTAAGGAGAATGATTTGAGGGGACATTTTCTGACATGAATGGAGTAAGGATATGAAACTGTTTGAAAAGCTGGATCCTGAATTAAGAGGAGTAATGAAACGTGTTGCAGTGATCACAGCTGCAGCTGTTTTAGTTATGTGGATCATTTTTGCAGTTCTTCATATGGTGAAACCGCAGGCGGTTCCATTTGATCTTACTGTCATTCTTGCGGGGATTGGCGGGTGCGCCGTCGCCTTATGGAACTTTTATCAGCTGGTATATGCTGTACAGAAGATTTCCTATATGGATGATGAGAATTCCGGCAAATCCGCAATTCAGAAAAGCTATGCAAAAAGGATGCTGCTTATGGCGGCATGGTTTGTGATAGCTTTCTTTGCACCCTGCTTCCAGTGGGCAGCAGGGATCATACCTTTGGTGATCCCTATGATCGCATACAGGATCACCACCCAATTTTTCTAAGAAAGGAGGAGGTGAAAGGCTAGATGAATATAACCGTAGAAGGCGCAAAAGTCTTCTGGACGATCAAACTGGGACTTCCCATTCTGGGAGATCTGGAGATCAGCGAAACGATTGTTGTTGCATGGCTCGTTATGGCAATTATCACAGGTCTTTGCTGGTGGCTGACCAGGGATATGAAGATTGACAACATTTCCAAGAAACAGGCCGCAGCAGAAGCGCTGGTAGAGCTTGCCGACAATTTCGTCATCAGCAATATGGGTGAAAAGTTCAGATATTTCATTCCTTTTGTGGCTGCTTTGTTCTCAACGTCGCTGATTTCAAACCTGATCGCGCTGATTCCGAATCCGGTAACCCTGTTTACGGATTTTGACAGTTCCACGACAATTCTGGAGAGCCTTCCCAATGCGAATGCATTCCGGAGCCCTACAGCAGATCTTTCGACAGAAGCTGCCTGGGCGATCATTGTATTTATTCTGATCACCAGACAGAAGATCAAAACAGATGGTTTTGGCGGATATCTGAAAGGATTCACGACACCTATCGCCGTAATGACACCGTTCAATATCCTTTCGGAACTTGCTACTCCGATCAGTATGGCATGCCGTCATTTCGGCAACATACTGTCTGGTATTGTTATTAACGGTCTGATCTATGCAGCACTTGCACTTGCATCCGGCGCCCTGCTGGGTCTGCTTCCCGGTATTCTGGGAGAAGTGCTTGCCAAGATCCCGGTTTTGTCTGTTGGTCTTCCTGCGATCCTGTCATTCTATTTTGACTGGTTCACTGGTGTCATGCAGGCTTTCATTTTCAGTATGCTGACCGTTCAGTATATCAAGAACGCAGCAGGAGATTGATTTTTTTAGAGTAAAATAAAGGACTTTTTTAGGAGGTTATTGTAATGGATATTCTTGCAAAAGGTATTGCGTTAGCAGGATGTGCTATTGGTGCAGGACTTGCCCTGATCGCTGGTATTGGCCCTGGTATTGGTGAAGGTGTTGCTGTAGGACGTGCTCTGGAAGCTATCGGCCGTCAGCCCGAGGTTAGCGGACAGGTTACATCAACCATGCTTCTTGGTTGTGCGATTGCAGAAACAACAGGTATTTACGGTTTCGTTACCGGTCTGCTTCTGATCTTCGTTGCACCTGGTATGTTCATGGGTAGACTTGGCTGATCAGGAAGGTCGTAATCAACGATCTTTCTCTTAACAGCAGCAAAGAAGAACAGGAGGCTGAAATATGACTGTACAGGAATTGGTAGGTCTCGTACCGTGGACGTTCGTTGCACAGTGCTGTAATCTTTTTATTCAGATCTATCTGATTAAGAAGTTCCTTTTCAAGCCGGTAAATGATATTCTTGAGAAACGCAGAGCTGCCGCAGACGCTGAGATCCAGGATGCTGCAAAAGCAAAGGAAGAGGCGAATGCGATCAAGTCCGAATATGAAGAGAATATGAGGCAGGCTCGTGAAAAGGCCAGCGAGATTCTTACAGAAGCTCAGAAATCAGCAGATCTTCAGAGTGAACAGATCCTTAATGAGGCAGCCCGCCAGGCATCAGCAATCAAAGAGAAAGCTGAGAAGGATATTGCTCAGGAGAAGAGGAAAGCTGTCAATGAGATCAAGGATGAGATTGGCGGCATGGCGGTCGAAATTGCCGGTAAAGTTATCGAGCGCGAAATTGACGAGAAAGACCATTCGAAACTTATAGATGATTTTATTGCGAATGTAGGTGAGGCATAATGTCACAGACCAGCCAGCTGTATGGCGGAAGTCTGTATGAGCTTGCTGCGGAAGAGCAGCTCACAGAGACGATCATGCAGCAGATGATAGAAATCAGACAGCTTTTCTGGGATAATCCGGATTATGTCAGACTTCTTTTAGAACCCTCTATTTCAAAGGATGAGAGGACGGGGCTGATTGAAACTGCATTTGGTGCCCAGGCAGAGCGGTATTTGATTAATTTTATCAAGATCCTGTGCGAGAGAAACATTCTGGGTGAATATCCGGAATGCGTTAATGAATTCGTACAGAGATATAATGCGGACCATGGTATTACAGAGGCTTTTGTGACCAGCGCGGTTGCTCTTTCCAAAGAGCAGGAGCAGGCTCTGGCTGAAAAGCTTGCCAGGATGACCGGCAAAAAGGTGAACCTTGTGACAAAGGTGGATCCTGCTGTTGTCGGCGGTCTGCGCGTAGAAATAGAAGGAAAGCTTTATGACGGCACCGTTTCAACACGTCTGTCAGGCTTCTCCAGAAAACTTAATGAAATGATTGTATAAAGGATGGAATTGGAACATGCAATTAAAACCTGAAGAAATATCCAAAATCATCCGCAGCCAGATAAAATACTATGAAAATGTGATTCAGCAGGATGAGACTGGAACAGTTCTTATGGTAGGTGATGGTATTGCCAGGGCCAGCGGTCTTGTAAATTGTATGGCAGGTGAGCTGCTTGAATTTGCAGATGGAAGCTACGGCATGGCACAGAACCTTGAAGAGAACAGCGTTTCCATCGTTTTGTTTGGTTCCGGTGAAGAGATCAGTGAAGGTCAGACCGTTAAGCGTACAGGCAGAGTCGTATCTGTACCGGTTGGCGAAGCACTGATTGGAAGAGTTGTTAATGCACTTGGCCAGCCTATTGATGGCGCAGGCCCCATTGAGACAACTGATTTCCGCCCTATTGAGACTAGAGCGCCGGGTATCTGCGAGAGACAGCATGTTAATGAGCCTCTGCAGACCGGTATCAAGGCGATCGACTCCATGATCCCGATCGGCCGCGGACAGCGTGAGCTGATTATCGGCGACCGTCAGACCGGTAAGACCACGATCGCAATCGATACGATCCTCAATCAGAAGGGTAAGGATGTTATCTGTATTTATGTTGCTATCGGCCAGAAACGTTCAACCGTTGCAACTCTGGTAGATACGCTGGCGGTAAATGGCGCTATGGCTTATACCATCGTTGTTGCCGCAACTGCTTCAGAGGCTGCTCCTCTGCAGTATATCGCTCCTTATTCAGGATGCGCTATGGGTGAGCATTTCATGGCACAGGGCAAGCATGTCCTGATCGTCTACGATGATCTGTCCAAGCATGCGGTTGCTTACCGTGCTCTGTCCCTGCTGATCCGCCGTCCTCCGGGACGTGAGGCTTATCCTGGTGATGTATTCTACCTGCATTCAAGACTTCTTGAGCGTGCAGCTAAGATGGATGACGCGCATGGCGGCGGTTCCCTGACTGCTCTGCCCATCATCGAGACCCAGGCAGGCGATGTATCTGCATATATCCCTACAAACGTTATTTCCATTACTGATGGACAGATCTTCCTTGAGACAGAACTTTTCCACTCTGGTATCAGACCGGCCGTTAACCCCGGTATCTCCGTATCCCGAGTTGGTGGTGATGCCCAGATCAAGGCTATGAAGAAAGTAGCCGGATCCCTGAAGCTGATCTATTCTCAGTACCGTGAGCTGCAGTCCTTCGCACAGTTCGGTTCCGATCTGGATGCTGATACAAAGGCACGTCTGGATCAGGGCGCCCGTATCGTGGAAGTTCTGAAGCAGGGCCAGTCTTCACCGATTCCGGTTGAGAAGCAGGTTGCCATCATCTATGCTGTTACACATGATTACCTCAACAATGTAGCAGTAGAAGACGTTCAGTCCTATGAAAGAAATCTTTACACAGCACTGGATGCTGATACAGATGGTACTGCAGCTATGCAGGCAATCCGTGAAAGCGGCAAGCTGGAAGCTGATACAGAAGAGAGACTGAAAGCTGCTCTTGGACGTATTACAGACAATTTTGTTAATACCAGACCTGAAAATTAAAGTGATTAGGAGGAAGTATCATGGCTGCTAATATGAAAGCGGTAAAACTGCGTATCAAAAGTGTCCAGAACACGATGCAGATTACCAAGGCTATGGAACTTGTAGCATCCTCCAAACTGCGTAAAGCAAAGGACAGGGCAGACCGCTGCCTCCCTTATTTCACAGAACTGCGAAACACACTGGGTGAGATTGCTGCAGGCAATACGGATTTCGCATCCGTCTACACCAGAGACCCCATTCCGGATTCAGATAAGTTTCTCTATATCCTGGTCGCTGGTGACAGAGGCCTGGCAGGCGGCTATAACTCAAACCTTTTCAAACGCTTTGAAATGCATCGCCAGGGCAAGGACTTCTGTGTGATCCCTGTAGGCAAGAAAGCGCTTGAGTATGTGAAGAAGCACAAGTATGAGATCGTTACAGAGGAGTTTGCGGAAGTCGCAACTCTCGGCGTAGGCGACTGCTTCGAGATCGCCAGAATCGCATGTGATGAGTTCTCAAATCTGCGCGTCGATCATGTACAGGTTTGCTATACCAGATTTATCTCCATGCTGAGCCAGAAGGCCGGTCTTATGCGCCTTCTTCCTCTTGAGGATCTGAAACCCACAGGCACCCCCAATGCGCCTGTAACCGATCTGATCCTCTATGAACCCAGCAGTGAAGAAGTATTTGAAGCTATTGTTCCGGAGTATCTGGCCGGACTGGTTTATGGTTCTGTCTGCGAATCCCTTGCCAGCGAGCTTGCTGCAAGAAGAAATGCGATGGAATCTGCGACAAGTAATGCAGAAGAGATGATTGAAAAACTGAATCTGAATTACAATCGTGCCCGCCAGGCCAGCATAACGCAGGAAATCACGGAGATTGTTGCAGGTGCCGAGAATTAAAGTACATATAGCAATTTACTCGTGACGGAGGAAATTTCAGAAAATGAGTGATAAACACATTGGTAAGGTAGTGCAGGTTACCGGCGCCGTTCTCGATATTCGTTTTGGACATGACGAGCTGCCCGCACTTCTCAACGCCATTGAAATTAATTTTGATAATAACGGTGTACAGCAGAAGCTGATCGCCGAGGTTGCTCAGCAGATCGGTGACAATGTAGTTCGCTGCATTGCCATGAGTTCTACTGACGGTCTTGTTCGCGGTACAGATGCTATCGACACCGGCGGCCCGATCACCGTACCTGTTGGTGAAGAGTGCCTGGGCCGTGTATTTAACCTTCTGGGTGAGCCTGTTGATAACAAGCCCGCTCCGGAAGCGAAGGAAAGATGGGCTATCCATCGTGAAGCTCCTGCTTACGAAGAGCAGCAGCTTGCAACTGAGATCCTTGAGACCGGTATCAAGGTCGTTGACCTGATCTGCCCTTACACCAAGGGTGGTAAGATCGGTCTGTTCGGCGGTGCCGGCGTAGGCAAGACTGTCCTGATCATGGAGCTGATCCATAACGTAGCAACCGCTCACGGCGGTATCTCCGTATTCACTGGTGTAGGCGAGCGTACCCGTGAGGGCAACGACCTTTACAACGAGATGCAGGAGTCAGGCGTTATCGATAAGACCGCTCTGGTATATGGTCAGATGAATGAGCCTCCGGGAGCCCGTATGAGAGTTGGTCTTTCAGGACTTACCATGGCAGAGTATTTCCGTGATGTTAAGAATCAGGACGTGCTTCTGTTCATCGATAACATTTTCCGTTTCACACAGGCTGGTTCCGAGGTATCCGCCCTGCTGGGCCGTATGCCTTCAGCCGTAGGTTATCAGCCTACACTGGCAACAGATATGGGTGCTCTTCAGGAGCGTATCACATCTACCAGAAAGGGTTCCATTACATCCGTACAGGCTGTATATGTACCTGCTGATGACCTTACTGACCCCGCTCCCGCTACTACATTCTCCCATCTGGATGCCACCACGGTTCTTTCCCGTGATATCTCCAACATGGGTATCTATCCTGCGGTAGATCCGCTGGCATCCACCAGCCGTATCCTCTCCCCTGAGATCGTAGGTATGGAGCATTATGAGGTTGCCCGTGAAGTACAGAGAGTGCTTCAGCGTTACAATGAACTTCAGGATATCATTGCCATCATGGGTATGGATGAACTGTCTGATGAAGATAAGCTGACCGTTAGCCGTGCCAGAAAGGTACAGCGTTATCTGTCCCAGTCCTTCTCGGTTGCTGAGCAGTTCACCGGTATCCCCGGCAAGTATGTACCTCTGAAAGAAACGCTCCGCGGTTTCAGAGCTATCCTGAACGGCGACTGCGATGACATCCCTGAGAGTGCTTTCCTGTTCGTAGGCGCTATCGACGAAGTATTCGAAAAGGCTAAGAAGTAAGGAGGTCCGCTATGAGTACCTTCCCTTTGAGAATCGGTACACCTGACGGTCTTCTGTTTGAGGGTGATGTTGAGCGCCTGATCTGCAGAACAATCACCGGCGACGTAGCTATCCTGGCCAAGCATACCAATTACTGTACAGCCCTTGCTATGGGTGAAGCAGTTGTTGTACTGGCAGATGGCACAAGAAAGCCGGCAGCCTGCATCGGCGGAATGCTTTCCGTCATGAAAGGAAGATGCCGTGTACTCGCAACCACCTGGGAGTGGAAAGAGGACATCGATGCAGAAAGAGCAGAAGCTGCCAGAAAACGTGCTGAGGAAATGATCAGCAAGGGTGGTCTGTCCGACAAAGATTACAAGACAGCATCATCTAAACTTAACAGGGCACTTGTCAGACTGAGTGTACGTAATAATTGATCATTTTTGAGTCCGGTGAAAATCGGAATAGTAATAACAGAGACAGGAACATGCCTTTTGGCAGGCGCCTGTCTCTTTTTTTTTCTGCAGCATCCTCTGTTTCATGATCAGGTAAATGGCTTGCTTTTTTCTGTCAGGCATGATATAACAATTTCTAATGGACTATGTAATTAGAGAACGTGATCACCTGGTCCCATGGCAGGACATCTGACCCTGCGCAGCCTGCACTGAGGGAGATTCCATTAGCAGATTATTGG
>Ga0326514_10002150_pt1 | contig 12613 bp, 15 predicted proteins | sample 3_2548_0518_D_FD_203653 | JGI IMG/M metagenome (GOLD analysis project Ga0326514, IMG submission 203653) | Bovine rumen microbial communities from UC Davis, California, United States - 3_2548_0518 | ecosystem: Host-associated > Mammals > Digestive system > Stomach > Rumen | place: USA...
CAACACCTTTCAGGCCTTGCTCTATCCGGGGAACAATGTTCCCTGCGGCTGTGGATACTGACTCCACAAAGCTATCGACCAGCGCCCCAAAATCGGCATTTTCGTTGGAAATTCCAATGACAAGGTTTTGCCAAGCGGACTTTGTGGCGGCAAGGCTTCCTGATATGGTTTGCGAAGCCTCTTTAGCCGTTGTTCCCGTAATACCCATTTCCGTCTGGACTACATGGATAGCCTCAACAATGTCGGAATAACTGGAAATGTCATACTTGACCCCGGAAAACTCTTCGGCCTTTTTAATGAGTTCTTCCATGCCCTCTTTCGACCCTGCAAATCCAAGGGCAAGGTTGTCCAGCATGGTAAAATTACCACGGCTGAATCCTCGGTAGGCGTTCTGGACTGCCTCCATCGAGGTTCCCATTTTATTAACGTTGTCAGACATATCCGTAAGGGACATGTCCATCAACTTAGCGGCCCCTGCTTGGTCTCCACCAAGGGAATTTATCAAAGCGGCGGCAGACTGAATGGAGGTTTCCATGTACTCATTCATGGACATGCCAGCACGTTTGAATGCCGTTTCGGAGTTCGCAAGCACCTGTCCAGCGGCATCCCCGAAAAGCGTTTCCACGCCGCCTACAAGCTGTTCGTAGTCTGCATAAGCATCTACGGATTGCTTGACAATTGCCGTAACGCCAGCCGTTGCCGTGCCTAATGCGGCAGTCGTGAGTTTTGTGACAGTCTTGAACCCGTTTTTCAGTTTCGACCCGAAGCCGTCAGCGCTCTTTTTCGCATCCTCCAAACCCTTTTCGTAATCCTCGCTGTTCAAGGACAATTTCGCAAAAAGGTCAAATAAATCCATTGTTCCTACTCACCACCAATTTTAGCAAGTTTTTCGCTGATGCTGGATATAACCTCATCCGCAGTCCGTGTTTCTTCTGGTGCTTCTGTGACCATATCCTCCCAGCGCATTTTCAGACCCACCAAATGGCCGATGCAATCCGTTATAAAAATACGGTATGCAAAATCACGTTTCTCTTGTTCGAGCCGTGATTTCGCATACCGCAAAAACGGAATTACTTTTCGGCTCCCTCGGTATTCACCGTAGCAGAGCCAGAATTGGTCTGAACCTCGGTCTGACCCTGCGATGTAAAAAGGTCAATAAGCTCCGGGTCGTTAAAAATCTCCAACAGTTTCATGGGGAGGGCGAACAAGCTCGGAGCATAGGTGGCAGGGTCTTCATCCTCAAGTCGGGCCATTATCGCAAGAACGGCCTTTTTATGGTTTTTCAGCGCAACCTTAGCCGCTGTTGCCATATTCTTTGCCCGGAAAAGCTCGATAAGCTCTTTATCTTGCATGATTTCTGCGGACGGTTCAATCAGGTCAGCGAGAACGTCAAGCGCCTCTTCGCCCCTATACTCACTAAGCTTTTTCATCAGGTGGAAGCACTCCTCTCATAGTAATCCTTGTTACTGTCAACCGCAGTATCGGTAGCAAGGATATACCTATTGCCGCTAATGACATACCAGCCCTCGGTAACCGGGTTCTCCGTGCCAACGGGCGTAACCTTGGTATAGGTGTAGCTCGTAGGCGCATCACCGCTGGTAGAGTAGAACGCCATCGGGACAACATCTTGGTCTTCAATGGAAACGTGACCAGTAATCTCGATGCTAATCTGGCCCTTGCCATTCTTCGTAGTTTGAAGCACAAAACCGCCAGTAGACAGAGCGTTCATAACCTGAACAGCGACCATGCCGCCGTCCGCTTTGTCGCCAACCCACCAAAGGTCGGAAAAGTCTGACTGACTCAGATTGCGACGGGGAATAATGGATTCGCCATTCACATCAGCCGCACCAAGCGAAAGCTTGATAAGTTCCGGGGAAGTGCCGAGGCTCGTAGTGGACAACGTGCAAGTCCAGCCATCCAGATGCTTGAATTCTTTCACGTTCACCGGGGCATTGTCAACATCCTCAGCGAAATCGGAATACTCCGCAACACAAGAAACATTGATGCCGCCAGTCGTAGCGCAAATAATGTCAGCATCGGCAGGGGCAGACACATTATCCGGGTCGAAATTTTTCAGAAGCACACCAGCATCAAGCTGGAGATTCTGAAAAGTGTTCTCAGGGATTTTCGTAAACATACCCATGTGCAAATCCTCCTAATAGGCTTTTATCCGTGCTAATCAGCGGACAGATATTCAGCCATAAGATTGATATAAATTCTGCGGATAGTGTCATCAGTGTCGCTCATCCGCTGTGAAAACGGGACTCCCCTGCATATCCACAGGTAGCCCCCATTGTAAGGGAATAACATGCCGCCAAGACCTATTCTCTTAGCCATTTCCTCGGCCTTAGCGGTGATTTCAGCCCACGATGTATCCTTACACCACAAGTCTCCTGAAATCGGCACAGGCTCGTCTAGAGCGGCTGTAGTGACCGCATAAGTGATATACTTCCCGCCGTACCGGGTCATAGCATCATCCGGGACGGTGTTCTCGTCCCTTGCGGCCCATCCAAAGCTCGACCAAAAGGCATGGAGGGCTTTTTCCTTATCGCTGTAAATCATGTTGCCCCGCCTCTGTACAGGGTGTAAGTTCTGACGGCAAAAGTGTTATCTTGGTTAGGAATACCAACCACGACTCTGAAATAGCGGTCTTGGATTCTTCCGTCAGAATTAAATAACACCCCGCTTACAAGATAGTAATTGCCGTGACCAATGGCAGAGCTAACGGTTCTCACTCTGATTTCACGATAATTTTCAATGTCAGCAAAAATGCCGCTCTGAAACGGGGTTTTGTCTCTGTCTTGATATGCGTTCCCGTCAGAGTCAAGGGAATCCACATAGATTGTCAAGGCATTGGTTTTGCTGGCCTTTTTGGCAATCGTCTGGATATGGCTTGCAATTTGGTCAAGGAATTTTTCAAAACGGCTGAGAGGTTCTATCGGCTCAACGGTGGTATCCCCGCCAATCCGTGCCAGAAAATTCTCAAGCCGGGAAATCGGTTTAAGTCCCATAGTACCTCCTGCCTCCACATGGCCTCAGGGTTGCCATGTGTAAATTACCTCCTTATTTGCCGCCCTCATAATATAAGTAAGCCGCTTCCAACCTATCAAGTTGAATTTCTACATATGTTGCGGTAGAATCAAGAGACCATTGTGTCTTTGGAACTGTATATATGACTCCGTTACTTGTTTCATCTGTAATATCAATTGCTTTTATCACATCTGCGTTTTTTACGGCATTAAGGGCTTCTTCATAAGTTGCGTATTTTTCAGTGCATTCAGGGTCTTTGTAAGCCCAGGTTGTACTTTCTTCTCGGCCCAAATATAGTGTCAGCACATTCGCGCCGCCACCGCCACCAGACTTGGCAATTTCATTGAGCCAATATTCCTTTCGGGTAATCGGCTCCAAATCCTTGGCGTAAGAGCTTCCAGCAATCTTAGCGAGAAAATGCTCGATTCTGCGCAAAGGTTTAATATCTTTCATCTTAATTCCTCCTAATCGCCAGCCGGGACAAATTCTTCCGCTGTCACCTGACGCATATCAAGACCAGCGGACGGAGGCGTTTTTTTATCGTCCCCGTCCGAGGTCACACGGAAAATCTTCCCGTCACTTTCACGCCTGAAAACATCATGGTATTCAAGCGTTTTGATTCGAGGGGTCGTAATAGTGTACATGTTCTGGACACCTTGGGCTTGAGCGACACGGGCCTGAACCGAAGTATCAAACACGATTGCGGCCTGAAAACTTGACCCAGCTACCCATTGAGTTGTTTCGCTTCCGTATTCATCATCGACTGTAATCTTGTGTAACATTACACAGGCTTCCATTGCATCCGATAAAAGGCTCATAGCACATTCAACCTCCTATACGGGGCAAGTCGCTTGGCGAACTGGTTCTGCCACCCGAAGCCATCTGTCCCGGTAGCACCGCCGCCCGATTTCAACGAATACGAATACCCGCCGAAGCTTTCCGACTGGTACGGGCTTGCCAATGTAGACGAATTAGCCGTAATCCAATCTTGGATTTCACTTGCCAAATCCACAAAGTCTTTGGGCACATACATTGCCCAAATCTGCCCGTCAAACTCTTCGTCTGTCAAGCCGTCCTGACCATATACATAAACGCCATCATTCAAGGCCGACCCCTTGATGCGGAAGTATTGCCCGTTAATCAAAAAGGAAAGGTCTTGAATCCGTCCATCTTCGATTTTGTAATGTCCAGCATGTATATACTTTGCCGGGTCTTTATAGTCCCGCAGAAAATAGTTTCGGACATACGCACAAAGTTCACCGACCATTTCAAGACCTCCCTTTTTATTTAATGTGCCGGGTTTACGGCTTTCTTGCCCCGGCTAACCGCTTTGCAAAAGGCTGAATTACTCGCAGTCCTGTTTATCTGGACTGTTTTCTTAACAGCCCTATTAGTCGCCGCCGCCCTCGGAGGACTCACTCTCAGCCTGAACAGTTGCAATAAACAGGCTGTTGGGATTGTACAGGACGGGCATGAACAGGGCAGAAGCCTTAGTCCACAGCACGGCAGGGTCGTTCTCCACCCACTGGCTGATGTAGACATAATTGGAAGCGGCAGAGGCGCTGACCTGCATCAGACGGGACAGGTCAACTTCGGGGGAGTCGCCCCACAGACCCATACCCATCAGACCACCGGGAGTAGTCGCAAAGAAAGTGACCACGTTGTCGGGGAAGTACCGAGCGGTGGTAATGCTGGGGCGGTCATCCTGACCAATGACAGCGGAAGCGCCGTAGGTCAAATCCTGTTCCACGATGGTGTTGATGCCGAACTCTTCCTCAAGGTAGGCATCCAGAGCAGTACGCCGCACCAGCGCACCAGCGCCGATAGCGCCGTTCACCGCAGTCTGGATGAGGTCGTTATTCCGCATCTTGGTCAGATTCTTGCGGCTGGTAATCATGCCGTTCAGGGTGATGCCCTCGGCGTTCGCCATATCCACAATGGTCTGCAACTGCGTGGGAATGTCGGCAGTCTTGGACAGGTCAAGGGTCAGAGCGGTATGAGCCGCAGGAACGCCATAGTCCACGGTCAGGTCAAGGTTGTTCTCCTTGATAGTGACCTTACCAGTGGCCATCAGTTCGTTCTTGGCAACCTTAGTACGGGTGACAACTTGGTCAGCCAGACGGATGCCGTCATTCAGAACGTAATCCATCATCTGGCTATTCTGGACACCAGCACGGGTCAGGGCACGAAGCCGTTCGGACTGGTTAATCTTAACCTTAATCAGACCCTTTTCAATGTTGTGGGTATCCACAGGCACCCGGAAAGTGGTCTTAGCCTCGGTATCAAAGCCGTGGAACTGCGCCATAACGGGAATCTGATACTCGTTGGCAATGGTCTGCCAATAGGCCACAAGGTTGTCGGTACGCTCATCCCCAAACAGACGGTCAATGGGGTCATTGGGTCTGGTGACCATAGTGCCGATATTCAGCCACTCAGTCTGAGGAATCATACCAAAAATGTTGTTTTCCCAATTCACATTAGGCATATTCTGTTACCTCCTTATTCGCCATCCGTCTCAACGGAAGTGGTGTAGGGCCGGGTGACTTTGCCCTCAGTGATGAACACGAAGCCCTTGCCCTGCAAAGCGGTCTTAGCGGCGGCGGCGAGGGTGACAGGCAGACGGTTCTCATACACAGTGCCGCTCATAACGACGGAGCCGGGCATGTTGCCGCTGGTCACATCCACGTCCTCATAGACGATGCCAACCGCATTAGCGTCATTAGTGGGCCACGGAGTACCCATCGGGACATACTTGCCGTCAGCGGCAGTCACGACCAACGCACTGTTCTGAGCGATTTCCTGAGTCAGCCGCACACAATCTTCGTTGTTCGCAAGGAAATAGCCGGGAGCGTAAGTAACGCCCTGCTTATTAGGGTAAATAAAAGACATTGCTTTTCCTCCTAATTCGATTTAATTCTTCTTAGCCTCGCCGTAAAGACGGGCCTGATACTGGGCCTGCAACTGTGCGGCCCTGCTTTCGGTTTTCGCTCCGCTACCATTGGAAGCGGGAGGCGTTTCCACTTTGCCGCCCTCTGTCTTGTCAGTGACAATGAAGTCGGCCCACTCATTCTTGACGCTGGCCTTGAGTTCGTCCAGTTTGTCCAGAGTGCCGTCCTTTGTGACCTTGAGCTTATCCAAGTCGGTCACTTTCAGGATGGTGTCGAAACGCTTTTCATCGACCTTAAGCTCTTTGAGAAGTCCACGGTACAAGCTCTTTTTTGTTGCCGTGTCCTTTTCTTTCTGCACCTCAGCCTTGAAATTTTCAAGCTCGGTGTTCTTATCGTTGTACTTCTTTTCCCAATTGCCGCCATCTGCGACAGTCTTTTTCAGGTCGTCCAATTCTTTCTGGACTCCCGGAAGCTTCTCCGCATCGGCCTTGTAGCCGTCCCGCTCTTCCCGCAGGGCGTTAATACTGGTTACATGCCCGTCAACAATCTTGTTAACGGCTTCATCCATTTTGTCACTTGCGACACCAGCCGCAGACAGGATTTCACGAACCTGATTCTTAGTAAGTGCCATAAAACAGCCTCTCTTTCGGTGGCATTCTGCGCCATTAAGTTTGATTAAAATATACCATAATTTTTTACATTTGTCAAGTGCTTTGCGGCCTATACAGCCCCGCCGCCAAAGTTCCGCAGGGCATCTTCCAACGTCTGCTTGAGTTCTTCCCGATGTTCGGTCATTGCTGGTCTGATAAACGGACGAGGCTTCATGTGAATCGTCCCCATTTCCACATAAGGGGCGTAATACACATTTGTCCCGACATACACCGCCCGTGAATACTTGCCTTTTTCTTTCGGGGATGGCGAATCATAAGCGCCGGGTACGTCTGCCCGTTCGTTTTCGACCTTGTATTGAGTTTCGTTCGGAAGCTCCCCGTCCAGTGCAAACGTGATGCTGTTCCGAAGCGTACCTCCCACATACGGGTAGTTCGGAGGCGTTTTCCACTTGTCCGGGTTTCCTACCGGGCAAGCTTTTTTCGCCCACCGCTCAAGGTCAAGACCGCATTCTGTCAGCCCTTTTGTTATAGCGTCCGAAAGTGCCTCAAGCGCCTCTTTGCTGTGGTCTGTGATTTCAAGCTTGATACCAAATCCATCAGCCATGCACCGCCTCCATTTGTTCATTAAGAAGCTTTTTCTTCCGTTGTATGGATTTTTCAACATCTTTCGGACAGCCCTCTTTTACGGGCCATCCAAACTTCTTCAACTCAATCCATTTTTTTTCTTCGTCTGAAAATTGCAAATGCATTACGGATACCACCTTTTCAAGAATTCTCCAAACTTTATGCCGAACTCGGACTTACCGCCCGTTGCAAACTCCGCAAATCCCTCCGCAAACAATTCAGCGGTGTTTGTATTTGAATACTCCGAAGAGCCTTTCAAGCCCGCTAACGATAAAAGCTCTTTGTTATATCTGTCTCGGTCTGCAAGAAACGACTCCTTTGCAGTTTTGAACTCATTAAAACTGCTGAAATTCTTTCGCCAATCGTCCTCCCAATAATGATATTTGTCGCCCATTTTTGCCTCGATATAAGATTGCACATTATGTCCAAACTCATGCGTCACAAGCGTTTCAAACGTTCCGTTGCCCATAACATTAACCCCGCCAATCATTTGGTCGTAAAAAGACTTAACTGTAGTCTCTGAATATTGCGGCATAAATGCAGTTGCAAAAGAAATTCCATTGTCCGCTACAGCCAAAGCATCGTCTTGATATGTAACGCCAAGTTCAAACGGAACATTCCAAACAGACCCATCATACATTTGCCTTGAATATCCAAATACATCCGGGTAATCTTTGTACAGCTTGTCAAGTGCGTGACTCGTCTCACCCATGATACGAATATCGATTTTTTCCTTAAACTCATCGGAAATCGAAATGCCTTTTTCTGTCGCCCATTTATCAACGCTCTCCCATGACTCAAACTGATTAAACGAAAACGATTTCTCAACAGCGTTGTCAAGCGCTTTATCGTACTCGTCTCTTTGCTTTCGGTATTCATCACGAGCTTCAAGATACCTTTGTTCAGCCGCATCGTACTCATCGCCGTAATCAAGGCCTCCCACAAAATCGCTCTTACGAGGACGAATTGGCTCTTCGAGTTCTCTTATGCTGTAATCCGGGCCAGAAATCCTTGTTTTAACATCCTCTTTTTCAACCTCATATCTGCCGCCCCTGCTCTCTTTCCACTCATCGTAGCTCATGCCGTTCAGGTCTTCTTCCCGCATGAACCGCCGCTCATTCTTGTAATTTGCCCTAAGCCTACGGGGTATCAATGTGCATCGGCAGTTATAGACTTCTTCTGGCTTGCCTTTAGGGTCTCCCGGATACATACAACCGTTGCTGAACTTTTCGTCCATCGGCACATGCTCCCCATCAAGCTCAATATGGGATTCACGGGTCTTGCCGTCCACAGTTGCCAGCCATTCCTTTTCAAGCTCTATGCCAAGGCTTTCGGCTCGTTTATAAGCGTCTATTCTGCCTCCATTCTGCGCCCCGGTCATAGCCGTTCGAGCATTCCGCATAGCCGCACCCTTGTCCATGCTGGTTACGTTTTGCAGTCGCTTCGATACTTGCCGAATGTCCTCGCCCTGTAAAATTCCCTGCGTAATTTGATGCGTGATATGCTTCTGGTTCCAGTGCAAATCTTTAGGGTGATTTAGCTCCCATTGGGTCACATTCAGAAGCCGGGGTTCATCCCTGATTAGCCGCTCAACTGTTTCTCGGCTGTACAGCGTATAGCTGGTATTGACAAGTGACCCCTTTTCCACCAAAAACGTACCGTAGTTATGGCCCAGCGCATACGCTTCTTCCATGTAGCCCTTTGTCAAGCTGACCGCTATTTTGTCAGCGTTAGTCAGGTCTTTCGCCAGCACATCGGCCTGTTCTTTCCAACGCTTGCCAATCAGGATTTGCCCCTTACGCCACTTGGCGTAATCCTCCTTGGACAACTCCCCGGTCTCCACAAGCTTGCGCTTTATGGCATCTTTCCGGGCGAAATCTTTGGTGTACTGCTCCCACTTCTTGGTAACTTCGTCAGCGGCCTGTCGGTAAACCTCGGTGATTTCTTTTTCATACCGCCATTCAAGCCGTGCAAGCGCCCACTCCATTTCAGGCTCCATGATTAAGCCTCCTCAGTCTCTTCCTCTTCTTCGTCCTCCACGACCACAGGGGTAAGCATGCGCTCCCGGTCTTCAACACCCTTGCGCTCCAAAATCTGGTTGACCTCATCCGGGGTAATGTTCGGGAGCTTGTTCAGGATGGTTTCGTCATCCAGATACTCAGCCTCGGACAGTACCATTTCCACCGTCTCACGAACGTTGCTGATTCTGTTCCGCTTGAATACCGGGGTATTTTCACCAAGCCCAGCGACTTCGAGAAGCCGCTGTACGAACTCGATAATCTGGTATTCAAAGTCATCCGCATTCTCATCCATCGGCTGGTAAGCGGCTTCCAGATGGTCGTTAGTGCTATTAGCGTTGACCTCATGCACATCCAATGCGCCGAAATCCTCATAAATCCCGGCCCGGATGTCATTCAGGTATGCTTGACGGGCCGCAAACGGGATTTCCTGTGTGTAAGGTGTTACCTTTGCCCCATCCTCACCTGTTCCGACTTCCGCAATCCGCTGGATTTTCAGCTTGTCCCGGAAACGTGCCAAATCCTCATCGGTCATCCCGGCGCAATTCTCGACCAGCCAATAAATCTGCGTACAGTCAGACAGGTCATTCGCAAATCCCGACCTGATTAAGTCAAAGCTGTCAATGGAATGCTTCATGCCAACAAGCGTGGACTGGTGAAGCTGACTTCCCCACATCGGAATGATGGGTAATTCGCTGTAATTCTCATAGCCCACAACCTCGTCCCCGGATGCTCTGGTGGATTTCAGTTTGCGCTTGTAGCCACGCTTCGGCTCATACTCCTTGAACGTGATACCGTTGCCAATCACAATGCGCCGCTCCGTCCCGGTTCCAACCTCCTGTTCGGTTGCCGTGGTAAACTTCGTGTATCCGTCCACCTCATAAAGCACCGCAATCACGGGCTTATCGTTGTCAATCTGCCAGAATCGGATGCCAGCTTTCAGACTTCCATCAAGCTCATCCCACAGTGGCACGAACTCCGTCACCGGGAAAACGTACAATTGGTCGTAATTCCAGTACCCGAAGCTGACCCCGTGTATCAAAGCGTAATACCCCAGCGTTTTCAGCCGGGTGTCAAACTTCTGGCCCAATGCCTGTTTCACCCTGCCGTTGTCATCCTCCGCAAAAGTCACACCGTTGCCCAGACTGTAAGTGCATCGCTGGGTATTCAACCGATGGAAAAAATTGGACGCAATCTTGTTGTTCGTTGCCGTGAAATCCTCCAAGGGTTCACCGCTGGAACTCCAAATAACTTGAACGTAATTCATGATGGTCGTATTAAGCTGACGGTCATACGCATCAGCCTCCACAGCCATCTTGTACAGGTCGCTGGACTTATGCTCCGCTATGGCACGAGCCACAAATTCGGTGATATTCTGCGGCCCAAGCCTCTGAAAATCCTGAAACGTAAGCATTTCCCTCTCAAATCCTCCCTTATTTTATGAACAATTTGTAAAATCGGGCATTTTTAATTATGTCTATTTTGTGAACATGCTTACAAATGCCGATTTTTGTTGAAAAAATGACTGAAAAATGCACGAACGATGCACGAAAAATGAACGAATGCTCCCCCGGTTTTATTCATTATGAATTTTCTGTGAACGCTCAAAATTCCTTATTTTTACTGGGGTTTTCCTATATTATTATATATATTATTCTTTGTATATTTATTCTTTTTCTTATGAATATGAATGAATGAAGGAAAAAAGGGGATAAAACTTTTTCCTATAAAAAATAAAATTATATAGAAAGTTTTGGAAAATGGCGATATTCATACATTTCATTCATTTTATTCATTTTCCGAACGGTGATTTGTACCCTGTCCCGCTGGAAATTACGCCCCGGAACAGCCGCTTCGTCTGGACGAAATAGCGCATAGCGTCCATGCAGTGGTCATTCTCTTTGATTACCACATCCTGTTCAGACTCGGAGTCCCAGCTATACAGGCCGAACTCTTTGATGGTGTTTCGGCAGTTGCTACAAATCTTGATTTTCCCGGATTCCAAAGCCGAAGCTGTGTGCTGGATACCCTCGATTACAGCGTTATTAGCCCCGATTACACGGAATCGCCGTTTCTGCCTGACCAGTGTGATAAAGCTTGCCGCTGACGGGTCGATATAGACTGCGCTAATTGCCCTGTCACCCGCCAGCTTCTCAAGCTCTTGGTAGTATTGCTCGTCTGTCTTTTGCTCTGCCGTATCCCGGCCCGAATGGTAGTATTCTTTGATTAAGTACCATACGCCGTCATAAAGACCCCATAACAGCATTGCAGTCGGGTTCTGGATGCCGTAGTCCATGCTGATGCAATACTCCTGATACGGCCTATCAACCGGGTCAGCTTCGTTCCATTTGCCGAACATGGGATATACAAGGCCCTCTGCCTTGACCCACTTTCCAAGGATATAGCGGTCATAGAATACGCCTGTGAATTCCTTTGTGATATTGTCAAGGTACTCAGCGCCCAAGTGCGTGTTGTCCGTCAAGAGGAAATTCCACACGGCACAATCCAGTTCATCGGCTCGGTCTATGTACTTTTCCTTGATAAAATGGGCAGGGTTGTCCGGGTTGCACGTTGCATAAACTTTCGCTCCGGGCCTTGACAGACGGGTCAACAGCATGACCCAAAAGTTCTCAGGGTACAGTGTGACCTCATCGCAATAAGCCCCGGCAAGCGTCATACCTCGGATTTGGTTTTCGGCTCTTGCGTCAGCCGCACCCGCCAGCCACAGCTTGCGCCCGAACAACCGTGAGCCTTTCATGCCGTGGGAAACCTGAAAATTATCCTCCCCGAAAAACTGGTACATGTACCCGAAACAGTTTCGGTTCAAACTGCCCCCGGTCTTTCCCACCATTAGGAATTCGGAATCTTCCGGCATGGATGCTACCCACAGCCCGAACTTCAAGAGCGATATATAGGTCTTCCCGCTACGGACTGAGCCGGACAGTAAGTTTATTCGCTTGTCTTTCGCAAACAAAAACTCCCTCTGCCTATCAGTTGGCGTAAACACGGATTAGCCTCCATTACGGGTCATGTCCAGATACTCAAGGATTTCATTCAGCATGCCGTCTTCCTTGCCAGCGTCACCCATGATAGCAACTTGTCTGTCAATGTGGGAAAACTCTTTCGGATACATGCGTTCCAGCATCCATGCGGACGCTTGCCAGCTTTTCTTAGCGGCCTTGGTGATGTTCTGGATATGGAAAGCCTTGAATGCGGCCCTTGCCCTTTTCATTCCCTCCATTAACTCGACCTTTAACGGGCCTAATGCATCGTCCTCCATGTTAAGCTGACCGTTCACAATCTTGTTTGCGTCCTGTATCCACCCGTAAAAAGTGCTTTCCGAAATCCCGCACATGTCACAGGCATCTTTGTCCGAAATGCCGTTCTCTTTGTAAGTCAGAAATTCGTCTATCAGTTCCCTATTAAGCTTTGGTGTTGCCGC
>Ga0326514_10002151_pt1 | contig 12608 bp, 9 predicted proteins | sample 3_2548_0518_D_FD_203653 | JGI IMG/M metagenome (GOLD analysis project Ga0326514, IMG submission 203653) | Bovine rumen microbial communities from UC Davis, California, United States - 3_2548_0518 | ecosystem: Host-associated > Mammals > Digestive system > Stomach > Rumen | place: USA: California...
TGTTTGAAATTGATATAGTAATTTGTTCACCATTAGCACTCGAATCCCAAGTAATAGTTTGTGATTTTGTTGTACCTGTTATTTTTGTTGAATTATTACTAAATTTACATAATGAAGAGCCAGCACCAGTAATTTCCCATGTCCATCCATTGGTTTCTTCTGGTAATCCATAAATTGTTTCTGAAGATTTTGATAAAGGAACTGAATTAGGATCACCAATTGCACCATCTGGAGAAGTTGCTGTAACAGTACCTTTAAGTTGAGCACTTATACTATTTCTAGTAAATTTAGCTTCAAATGTTTGAGATGTGCCTGATAAAGTATAAGATGACTTAGTAAAATCAACTGTTCCTTTATTAGTATTAGTTCCTATTGTACCTTGTAATGTTACACTAGCACCTGTAGTTTGATTAAGCTTAACATTAGTATAATTTGTTGATGAATTATTTAATGTCCACTGAAGATTAGTTAAATTAACTGTACCAGAAATAACAGATGCAGTAGCGGTTAATCCATTAGCTGTTACTTTAAATTTATCGTCAACCAACTTAAGGTGTTCCAACTTCCAACGAAGCATAAAAATATAACGAAGTAAGTCTGCAGAAGTTGTAATTTTATCAGGAAATTTATATCTTGCATCCCATTCGATACCATCTTCTCTCCATCCTTCTATAGCTCCACCCCAGTCAATTTCAAAACAACTCATTAATTGACCAGCATTATTAGATGTCCATGTACCAATATTTTGTGGAGACATTGTCTCCATATTTTCTGGTGCTGACAAAGGATGCTGACCGATAAATGCTTTATTATTTGTATAGTTTTGAGGCTTTTGCACATTAAATGAACCATAAGTAACGTCATTGCCATTACCTGTTCCACTTATTTGTAATCTAAAAAATTTATCTGCCATATTTTTTAATATTATATTATTCTTCTTTTTCGATTGTAAATCCTATTGTTCTGACATCATAATCAAAAGTATATTCATGATATCTTGCTTTATTGTAATTTACAATAATTGGTGCATTTTCTTCTCTTGTATATTTCTTTTCAAGTTTAAATGCAAATTGTAAATTGTTATTTAATATACCTGCTTCATCATTTCCATCTCTATTACTTGATAAAGTATTTGTTATTAAAATACTATTTTCATATGTTTCAGGTAATAATATATAGAGTGGTTTAGAATTTATCCAGAATGAATCATTCATATCGATACCAAATACTGCACTTATATCAAAGTTCTCATCATATTTTTGCATATTATCTACATTATTTGAAACAGGAGAAGATGTAATAACTGTTTGTTCATCAGTTATTTGTGAAGGATTGTTTTCCCATCCAAGTCTATTTTCATTAGCATGAGGACCAATAATAGTTCCAATATCTTTATATTCTGTAGCTTTTCTTAATGATTCTTTATCACTAAATAACCAAATATATCCATATTCATTAAGAGCAGTCTCATTTTGAACAATAGCAAGATAAACAAAATTTGTAACTTCCGTTTTTTGCCCTATTGTTTTAACGGTTTGTGAAATAATATAATGTTTTTTGACATAAGATGGATATTCTTCATCTATATTCTTTTCAAATGCAGCCTTAATTTCTTCTATATCATAAATAAATTCATCACCCTGAACTGCCTTATTACCAATATAAATAAATCTTTCTGTAAGATCATTTGTATCTAAATAAAGCAATCCATGCTGATCAATTCTTAATGTATATTTTGTACCATCTGCAGTAAATGTGCAGTGCTTATTATTTATTCCTCTAACTACAATATACTTATGGCCATTTCTTACAATATTTAATCCTAAATCCCAATCATCATTATCATGGTTATTTTGTTGATTTGCAACAATATTTTCATCAATATCCTTTTCAGTATCCCAATCTAATCTGTGTGATTTTTTATTGTCATCAGTCAAGAATATGATATTTTGGTATTTCTTTGACATATCTAAAGCAGATTCCAAAGTAATACCTTCAACATATACTAATCTTGTAGCTTCTTTTTTAGTTTGTGCCATATATTATTTACAATTAATTATAGTTAATAATAATTTTATCTTTGCTTTTACATTATAAAGACAAGTCGTTAAGTTCACTACAATATTTTTCAATGAACTTATTTTGATTGATATTTGTGATGAACTGAGCTAACGGATTAAATGAGCTAATTTTTTCTAAATTTATGGCTTTTATATTAGCTAAATTCATTGACAAATTAAATATATGAGTTCCATCATAATCAACATTTGTAACAAATTTAACATTAATATCATCAGAAAGTAGTAATTCAGGAATATCAATATTCTCATAGAAATTATTTGTAACAACTCTTATGTTGTTGTTTGCACTTCCTCGTTTATTAAAGTTATATAATGTACTCCAATCTTGTGCATCAAATACATTATCTCTATTATTATATGTTGGTTCACTATCAAATTCAACCTCAAATGATATTATAGCATTATCTGTATCTTTATTATATGTACGAGGCAATATTGCAAAATATATATTATATGGTTGTGAATAGACATTAGTTTCTAAATCAGTTATTGCCGCATAACGATAAACTGTCTTGTCATTATCATATGTATTCATTTCAGGATTTAATGAAATAAAATAATTGACATTAGAAATTAACTTTAATAAACCAGTAATATTGTCTTTTCTAATTCTTCTGGTATTATCAGTATATTCTACATTTGCAAATACATTTTTGATTAACTTTCCATTTGGTACACCAATCATCAAAATATCTGAACCATTTAAATTATTTGAACGAAGTGGAGTATTTAATAATTTTTTACTATAATTGTTATATATTGTTCCAATGTTTAAGCTATTACCAAACAATTCAACAATATTGAATTTATATCTTTCTGATTCATTATTTCCTGCGATAGGATCAATTGGTTTAGTACCAACAAATATTACATCAACAGGTTCAATTTCAATATCGTATGGTAAATATACTAATGTAGACTTCCAAGCATATTCTAATGAATACATTGTATGAGAATTTAAATTCTTCTTATAACAATTCAATTTTTTAGCATCATAGAAATATCCATTGTTTGCGGCATCAAAACCTGTATATCTCTTAAGTTTATTTACGCCTGCAACACCTAAATATAAGTTTTTAATAAATGAAGTATTTTCAATAGGTATTGATAATTGATTACCTAAGTTATGTATAAATGTAACGTGTGTATAACCAGTACCATATTTTGATTCACGTTGTTTTTTTATAGTTAAAGTGGTTGACTCATATTTAGATGTAAATGTTTTATAATCATTTTTAATTCTTACTCCATTTAGAGTAACATTTTCATCAAATAATAATGTACTTAAAATGTCGGATATTTTAGTTGTAGCATCTGATTGATTTTCTGTAATTTGAAGTTTAGCTTCATTATATTTTGTCACCATATAGTCAAAACCACATCCAGTAATTTCCTTACCGTCATTCATTTTGACATCCATTTCTAATGTTATTTCATAAATATTTGCGCCTTTTGGTAATTGATATTTTCCATTTACTTTTTTAGCAACAAAGTTTCCAAATTTATCTGAAGCAACTCCACCACCATTACCATTTTTTGAATATTTGTAATATATCTTAACATCAATATCTTTAATTTCAGGTTTGTCATAAATAGCTGGTCCTAACATATATGGAAGCATATCCAAATAAATAGGACGTCTATACAATTTACTAACATTATCTTTAATAATATTGGTTGTAAAACTATCTAAATAACTTTTACCAATGTTTGATTCAACAACACTATTAACATCAAAGTCTTGATATACATAAGGAGCATTTGTACCATTAGGGTTAGTTAATGAAGAATCATATGGTACAAATTTTGCATTTTCTACGTTATTCTTATGACAAACTCTTGCAATTATATCGTTTATAGTAGAAAATACGTTTGCATCTTTATATAAAGATTTGAAAGTTGGCAATGGATATTCCTTTGGATTATTTTCGTATTGTCTACGTTCATCCTCAAAATATAATTCATAACTTGTAATTACATCATTAGACAATAAATCATTATCCCAAAAAGGTATTGTGTCATATAACTTTCTTACAATATCATAGTAATTATGGCTAAATTCTTCACCACCAATATGTTTACCATCAGAACTTCCATTACCATAATTAAAGAAATATTCCGCATCATCTCTTTGAATTTCTTTATGAAATCCCCAACCACTTGCTATAAGATTATTTCCCAAATAAAGATGATTTATTGGGGTAAAGTCATTCTTTTCAGATAAAACTCCATCATGATACACAATAAGTGAACCGGTGTTCTTTAAGAGTTTAGGTAATGTTTTATTTGTTGTTACATAAAGCTTTACATACTCACCGTCAATTTTGATTAACTTATTTTGTATGTTGGAATTATTTTGTGATTGACTTGACATTTTAACTTATAAAGTTTTTTTATTTATTAAAAATATATCATACTGTATTTGTTATGCATTAACTCACGTAATCATAATTTAATAATGCGTTTGTGTTACTTATTGTATTTTTATCTGGTTCAATATAATTCATATAGTTATAAACACAATTTACGCTTATTTCATAATGTGCAATTTCTTTTGATAATGCAGTTTTTATATCAAAGTGAAGAGTTTTTGTAACTTCGTGTTTTTCTTCATTTATGAAATATTCAAATAACAAAGGTATTGATACTGAATCACCTACTGCAATTTCTTTATAATAGTTCTCATCTTCACAAAGTAAATAATCTTTACTCTTTAATTGAGGAATAAAAAATGCACCACATAATGTACTTGATTTAATTGAACCATTTGATTCAAAATTACTTATTGTTGCTTTAGCTGATTGTAAAGCTTTAAATGATAATGAAGAATCATAGTTATTAAGATAAATTAATTGATCAGATTTGTTTTCATCATTTCCAACTTGGTGAATTGAAATATTTTCGTATTTCAATATTAATGCATTTGAATGAGCATTATTGTTGAAAACATATCTAAATTGATCTTCATTTACATCTGAATAATCATAATATATTGTATTAGTTGTATTATTAGTTTCGGTTGCAGTATCTGTTGAATTTTTTGGAATCCATGTTTTTGCATCACTATTATATATGAAGTGTTCAATATTTGATGTTGACAAACCGTATGTACTATCTAAAAATCTTTCATGTATACTACGTCTAAATCTAAATGGCAAAGACATATGTGTATCTAATTTCAATACATCTGAAATATAAATATGAGAGTCTAATAAGAAACCATTATTCTTTTTATCTATAAAATCTTTATTCAAATATGCTTGTTTATCTGCAATACGTTGACTATTATAAATAGAAGCACCATAAGAATCATGTTTAACCATATCATAGTTTGAAATTTGGTTATATGGGTTATCATTTCTGAAATAAATCCATTGACCAAGTTTTTGTATGTATAAACATTCTTTAATATCTGAAGCTTCACCATAAAGTAATGGTACACTTTCATAATTTTCAACTATATGGTCGTATTTACCATTTGATTTATACAATGGAATTGTAGTAGTACCTGGCATAATACTATAAAGCTTAACTGGAATATCACCAACATTACGTATAACAATAGTCATATCTTTCTTGGTAAATGTATCTTGATTAAGCTTAATATTAGCAGTTTCATTTATAATTATCTTGTTACTTGCATTACTGTTAATTTCGATAGAGTTATTATCCCATTCAAGATATACTTTATATTTTGCCATTGCGTCAGTTTCAAATAAGCTTTTATACTTAGATATGTCGCTTGTCAATGACAACAACTTATCCTTAAGTGAAATATATTTGTTTTCAGGAGTATTGAAACCTGAATAAATATTTTCAGGCATATGGAAATATACTTGAGAGTTATCAATTACTTTATTATTGATGTGTTCTTGATAACCATCGTTTAATAACGTTCTATTGAATGCTGCATTTATTGTATCTTTATCATTTTGTTCAATGATAGATGTTAATTCTAATGAATCATTAAATTCAACTGGGAATTGTACAGTAAATTCATCTGACCAAGGTGTGTATAAATTGATAAATGGCTGACCAACTGAATACTTATAACGTACTTTTATGACTACATCTTCACCTTGAGAAATTGGAATATCAATTTGATTCCATTTAGTAACGTTTTCAGATTGACTATAATTTATATAATTTGTAGAATAAGTATTTGTTACTGAGTCAAATACTAATTTTCTTTCTTTATCTGTATTTACAACTCTATTCCATTCTGTAAAAATTGTTGAATTGATGTTTTGGACGTTTGAAGTATCTTTAGTAATTGACTTATAACGATATTCATATTCAAGTCCAATTAATTCACAATTTGTATATGTTGCTTTAACATAGTCTTCAATATCTGAAATTGCAGCATTACCTCTTACTCTATATTTGGCATCTGCAGTTCCATATACATTAGTCTTCAAAACGTTGATATTGTCAACAATAGAGATAATTTCTTTTTGTAATTGAATACGTTGATTATAGTATTCATTCAATTGTGATTTAAGGTTTTCTCTACTTGAAACTAAGTCTTGTGAGTCCGTACTTACTAATTGGTTATATGTATCGTCAATGTTATCTTGTAATGCACGTAATTGAGCACTAAGTTCATTTTTTTCTGCATGCAAATTAATCAATTTTGCAGAATATTCATCATCAATTAAGTGAGTGTTAATTCTTTGAACTTTAAGTGCATCATTATTAATTGTTGCAGAAACATAAGATTGCATTGCTAAACCATCTTGAAGTTCTTTAAGTTCACTTGTTGAATAGTTACTTAATTGACTATATGCGGTATTAGAAATACCAAGAAGTAAGTCACCTATGTTTTTACAATAAAGATTATAATAGTCGATATATGAGATGTCTTTACCATTACGTTGAATGTTATTACCAAATTCATCTTTCATTATAACTGTACGTAAATCTAAAACGATTGGTTCAGATAATGTACTTCTTACATTATGATAAATTGTACTTAAGAAAACAATGATGAACTCATTTTCTTCAAGTGGTAATTCAACATAGTGGAATTTATCATAAGATGCATTATAGATATGCATTTCCATGTTATTATTTTCTTCAAATGTTTGAAGTGCAATATGACCAACTTGTTCTTCAATAATTACTTCATGTTGTTTTACGTTATTTATGATTGTTGTATTTACTGACAACACTTTATAAATAACATAATCATTACTTAATGAAAGTAATTGACCTGGATGTAAAGTAAACTCTATAGATGAATCTTCTTGGTCAGTATAAAGTATTGTATCAAACACTAATTTATAAACCAAATTTCCATATTCATTTCTATATGGGTTTTGTTCTCCTGTTGTTTGGTCTGTTGGGATATCTATAATCTTAAAGTTTGATTTATACTCATCAACTTTAATTGGTAAGTCTAATACTGAATCATATTCTTCATAGTCTTTACCATTTGTTAAATTGTATAAATAAGCTTTATATTCTTCATAAGAACTGAGAGAAGCATCTTGAATTGCACTAAACAAATCTTGTGAATGAATAATGATTTTCTTCATAAAGATTTGTTCAATGTTATCTGGTAAGTTATTGATATTTAATTTAAGGAATGTCTTTGGATTAACCATATCCTTAAGAATGTTTGTATCTTTAACTTGTGCAAAAATATCATGCGCATCTATAATTGGAGTACTTGGTGCAGTGTTTGATTGAACCAATTCCAATTTGTACATATCATTTGTTCTACTAAACCAAGCTTCACCAGATTTTGGCATCTTGAACAAATTAGACATATTACTATCTAATTGTTCAATCTTACTTTCTAAATATAAGAATGAAGGAATACGTATACTTTGTGAAACATTATCTGTGTCTGTATAGTTTACAGTAATTTCAGATGCACTAGTATGAAAACTTTGGTTGATTGCTGTTAAAATGTTAACAACATTGCTATATAATTCTTGTAGTTTTACGTAGTAATCTTTTAATGAATTATTATTGTTCATTTCTAATAACTTTTCTTATATTTATTCGGCGCCATTCCAGCGTATATTGTCCATAAATTCAGTAACAGTTTGCTTTAGTTTATTGAATTTATCCGTCATATCATATTGATATTTCATAAAGTTTTTCTTTATATTGTCAACATTAGATTCTAAAACAGTGTTTTTAATTTGTGCTTGTATATGACTGATTTGTTCTTGTTGACTCAATATGATACCTTCTAAATAATTGAATTTTTCTAATATTTCATTTTGCTTACTTAATACCATTGCAAATGTTGGAAATGCATTTGAATTAGACATATCATTTGTCTGATTAACTTGCATTTTTGCGTATGGGAAAGGTTTGAATTGTGAACTAATTACTAATGACCAAGTTTGTGCGAATCCAGTCTTAATATCTTTCTTAAGTACAATTGGTTCATCTGCAAACCATATTCCAAGAGGTACATTTTTTCTATAAGCATCATCTCTTAAATCTAATGTAACTGTGTTAGCATCATTATTGTCTATCATTACATCATTTGTATGATAGTTCATATTTGTTATTTCAAACAATGGAATAACAATGTTAAATCTAATTTGATGTTCTAATTGTTCTTTTTCTGATTGTGTTATTTCTCTTTCACATCCACAACAATCACAAACTTGAACCGTAGGTTCATTAGATGTATTTGTTTTATTAAATTGTGAATTTTTCTTGAACTCTAATTTATATAATGAATCTTCTGAGAATTTATATGCATAATTTTCTTTATCATCAAAAACTGGCTTAATTGGAAAATGTTCAATTGCATAATTTTCTTTTTCTTCATCAGTTAAGTCAGAAGGAATTTTACCATATACTGTTTCAAAAAATGTTATTAAGTCATTTTTATCCCAGTTATAAAGCCAATCTTTATTGTTTTCTTTGGTATAAAGAACTGGTGGTGTTTCATTTTCATCACCATTTATTTTAGCAGTCTTATCGTTCTTTTCACTTGAAGTGTCTTCTATAATCTTAAATTGCTTATAAAAATCAAGACCACTATCAATTACACAAATAGTATCTGTATAAGTACCATTGAAGTCTTGTTCAGTTATATCACCATAATATGTTATTTGCCAATTGTCTTTTCCAAAAAATATATTAAATGACTTTAATAAATATGCTAATGGTGTCATATAGTCTTCACATTTTTCATTGAAATAAATATTGTGGTCTCTTAATGCAGCTAATTTATTTTCATAATATGTGATAAGAACTTTTATAAATTCTTCTTTATTAAAATGTAATGTATCATCTTTTTTAGCCTCAATACACAAAAATTTTGATGGGAATATCTTAGTATCAGTACTAATGAAATTTCCAGTCAAAGATTCTGTATAGTTACTAAATGTTAAAAATTTACTGTCTACACCACTTGTATAGAATAAGTTAGTCTTTCTCATTATATTCTTTATATGTAGTTCATTTAAATAAAAATAATGACTAACTATTAAATGATGATAGTCTACATAAAAATATTTTATTATTTGAAAGTTTGACGTCATTTTTCTATTTATTTATATACATTATTTAACTTTTGACAATATGATTTTACTAATTTTCGATTTAGAGACAACGGGAGTTGATAAGACAAAAGACCAAATTATACAATTTGCAGGATTGAAGATTGACACTGAAACAAATAAGATTGTTGAGGAACTTAATCAATATATCCAACCTACAGGAAATTATACAATATCATTAGGTGCATATTTTAAGCATCGTATTACTCCGGAGTTTTTGTCAAAATATCCTCACATGGAAGAAGTTGCTTCAGTAATTTACAAATTTTTTAATGGAGTAGACAATATTTTGACATATAATGGAAATGGGTTTGATATTCCATTCTTGAAGACAGAACTTAATAAGTGTGGATTTGATATTGATTTTACTAAAAAGAATTGTTATGACGCATTTTTGGAAGAAAAACGTCGTAACGGTAATTCGTTGGAGAACACTTATGTTAGATATCGTGGAAAATCAATGGAAGAAGCAGGTTTGACTGCACATGACGCATTTTCAGATATTAAAGCAACATATTCTGTATTTGTTGCACAACAAAGAAAAGAAGGTTATGGTCCTGAACATTTATATGGTGAAGATGGAGCAATTCAAGATATGATTTTCTTGGATGAAATGCAACCATGTTTCAATATTGGTAAATATCGCGGTATTGGTATTGGTTATGTTGCAGAACATGATCAAGGATATTTACAATGGTGTGTTTCTGATAAATGTAATTTCATTAACTCAACTAAAGAATTTATTAAACAATATTTGAAGTAATATGTCAATGATGGATGAAACACCTGATTATTTTATCAGGGATGGAAAGATATATGCTCATCATCAAGGTTCTACTTATATTTCGGGTGGATTTAGAGATCATGAGCCTTCATATAATCAATTGTTAGAAGAAGCAACTCCAGTAAATATCAATAAATTTTTGAGATGTCATAACGATTCATTATATAATTATGATACTGGACGAATACAAACATTTATTGAAAGTGAATTTAAAGATGCTTTTGGCGAAGACATATTTGAAGGGTCAATTGTATATTGTATGAATAATTGGTACAATGATACATTTGCCGGTTATATCAAAGGTGAGGTTGTAGGATTCACAACTGATTATGTGAAGATTAAAACATTAAAAATGGATGAACAACAAAGATGGCGTCCAGAAAAGAAAGAATTTAAAAGAGCTCCTCATAGAGTTATAGTTATTCATGAATAGTTTAACAAGTTTTAACAAATGAAAATCAATGAATTAATTAAGGCAGTCACTAAAGATTACATGCCTATTGCAAAGCGTGTTGCTGAAGCAAAAAAGAGAGGTGACAAATTAGATGAAGAGGTGGCTAAGGAATATTTTGAACTTAGCAATACCCTTGAGTTCTATAAGATAATTAAGGGTATGTTTATGGAGGAAGTTACTAAGAATAAGAAGATGACACAAGATCTTATTGTTGCTGGACTTCTTACAACACATATTGAGCAAGCTGAAAAGGATGACAAGAAAGTTGATGTTGAAGTAGTTGATCAATCAATGGATGAACGTATTGACCTTGTTCCTGAGTCAGTATATCAACCAATGTTTGAAAAGATGGTTAAGAGTCATCTTGAAAATATTGAAGCATTCAAGAAGCGTAATGACACAGAAAGTCTTGCTAAAGAAGAGCTTGAGTTAAATATCTTAAATGGCTGGTTGCCTAAAGAAGCAACTAAAGAAGATATTATTGCATATTTGGATGATCATTATCCAAGTGGTGTTGACCGTAAGTTAATGGGTAAAGTAATTGGTGAAGTTAAGTCTGCTTTTGATAGAGTTGATGGTAAGGTTGTTGCTGATTGTGTAAAGACTAAACTTATTTAATATGTACGAAAATTACGTTTTTAATCATGAACATAAATTATTTACTTGTGATAATCCAAAAAATACTTTCATAATTGATTATTCGAATGGATATCCAGTAAAGGTTACAACTAATGTAACTCGCAATACATCCTGGGCAGATATTTTTAAGGGTAATTATGATTATGCTAATCCTGATGGTACACCTGAATATCTTGATGTAAATGGCAAAAAATATACTTATATTGATAAGAAATGGGCTGTCAATAGAATGGGTTATAAGTTTGAACCATTAAAGTCAGGACAAACTGCCACAAGATGGAAGTCAAAAACTCAAAAGAGAGTAGAAAATTTCTGTAAAAAGGTTTTATGAATGAATCAAAATTACACATAAAGGCAATAGCTCAAATACTTAGTATTTGGGCTTTGCTTGGATTAATTTATTACATCTTAGTAAATTTTGTTTGGACATAATCTATATTAAATTAAATTAAATATGAACAAAATGCTTAATAGACGTGAAGTTTTAGATAAAGCAATTCATGATTGCTATAGAGAAATGTATGCCAAAGCACAACCATCTGCAGATTGGGATCAAATTATTCAAGAATTTAAGGATGGAAAACGTGGTAAGGATGAACGAGTTTACGAGCAACATTATCTTTCTCAAGAAGAATATACATATATTGTAGAAAAATATCTTGAGGCATATAATATTTTGTCTCATTGGAAAGAAGATGTTGAAGTAGTTGAAGAATATCTTAATATAGGAGGCTCTAAGGATAAATATATTCCTGATGAATTTGATGAGAATGGTGATTTAGTATCACCAGGTCATCGAGGATATGAAAAGGTTCCGCCAATTAAAGAGCAAATTCTTCAAGAAATGAATAAATATCTACCTGAAGAATTAAGCCAGACAGTAGCAAATAATGTTACTAAAATTGTGATGGACACAATTAATGAATGTAAAGAATTTTATCGTTTCGATAGAGAAGAATCTTCATTTAGAATTACTGCTGCTCTTGGTGCATCGCCAACATCAAATCCTGAAAGTGTAAAGAAATATTGGAAGGAAAAGACTGGTGAAGATATTCAAATTGAAGAACGTAATCCAAAACTTTTTTGGTATAAAGATGAAGGTTATACTGATGAGGATT
>Ga0326514_10002153_pt1 | contig 12606 bp, 16 predicted proteins | sample 3_2548_0518_D_FD_203653 | JGI IMG/M metagenome (GOLD analysis project Ga0326514, IMG submission 203653) | Bovine rumen microbial communities from UC Davis, California, United States - 3_2548_0518 | ecosystem: Host-associated > Mammals > Digestive system > Stomach > Rumen | place: USA...
AAAAAAAGACTTGACAAACATGGGAAAATGTGCATCAGATATTTTTGGCATGATTTTTGCTAGGCATAAAAAAAATCCCCCTTTTCAGGAGGATTTATCAATCTTGGCACGCTTATTGCTTAATCGAAAATGCAATTATTGAAGTTAACATCAACAACTTCATAAGGAACACCGTTAACATCATCATTCCAAAGGAAAGAACCAACCTTGTATTCCGAATCAATAAGGTTAACGAGAACACCATAAGCGGTTACATTGTTGGAGTGCTCAACATCGGTGGTGGACTTCATATAGAACCAAACTTCACTACCCTCTACAACAAGCTTAACGTTCTTAGTGAAACCCTTGATGATAGATGCAACTGCTACAACCTTGTTAGCGGTGTTCTTGTCGGTTGCGTTCTCTACAATCTCATTCAGAGTGGTGAATCTAAATTTAGTCATTTTGGTTATCCTCTTAGTTATCCGGACTTGCTGTCCGTACAGGTATTTTAGCAGTTTACATCAAACATTGCAATACTTTTGTATGAATTATTTTACAAATCTTTGTACAAATTTGATATATATCACAAAACGAAAAAACCCCCTTTTAAGGGGGCTTATCTCAATACTGGTTGATTATTGCTCACTTAATAAGGGGCTTGACTTCTTTCATCAACTCGTTGAAAGCCCATGAGAAATTGACGCTTGATGAATGGTCATATGCACATTCGAAAGCATGAGACCAACGAGAGACAACAGCTAAAACCGCTTTATAGTCATCATCTGACATGCTCTCAATAGTGCTTTCAAGGTAATCATAAGCGACAATGAAAGCAAGATGTGCAACGTTCACATTAGAGTTCTCATTCCAAATCATCAACTCATTCATGAAGTTGAGCGCAATAACAGAGTTTTCAAAACCCTTGTCAAAACGAACCTTTGAAAGCACAACCTTACGGCTCTGTTCAAACTCCTTGATGTAATCATCAATGACCTGTTGGTCAAGTGGAATATATGAGAAATTGTTCATTTCAAACCTCTTAGCTATCCGGTTCAATTCAACCGTACAACCATTCTAACACCGTACAATCAGAAATACAAGCCTTTTTTACAAACTTTTGTACAAATATTTCTCGTTAAATTACTTGCTTTTTGGTTGTAAACCGTTATACTATGAATGACGGATATTTATCCGAAAACAGGAGTATGAAAATGACTTTGAAATTTGCACTGCTCACAATCAACAATTACTTGAAAGAAATTATCAAGTGTGTAACCAATCATCATGAACAGATTAAGATTGACTATGAAAAGAACACTGTAACAGCAGACATTTACGGACACGCAAATAGCATTTCTGTTATTCAGTGGTCATGCGATTATTGGATTAAGTCCGGTGTTTTAGGTGATTTTCTCTCAATGGAAATTCACATTATTGATGTTTGGCAGTCTGAAACAGGTGAACCGTTAGCGCATGTTCTGCTTGAAATAAAAGCAACTGCCAAATAATGTTTCACGTGGAACATCAAAGGGGATTCTATTAATCCCCTTTTTTATTACTCAAAAAGGTTCAAAATAACCATAGATGTTGGGATTGTCATACTTCACTTCACGAATTTTCACGCTATCCGAATAATTACCCTCTATAACCAACATGGATACAGGAGTAGCGTTAATAATTATACCAATATGATCAATCTGCCCAATGTGGAAACGGTAGAACACAACATCACCGGATTTAGGTTTATATCCGTTCATGCTTTTCTTTCCGTTGATATGTAACTTCTGTGGATACATATCTTTGATTTTAGCGACCATACGAGAACATGAACACTCATACGGAAAAACGATATCCGGAAAGAACACACGAAAACAGAAAGACACAAACACCGCACACCATGAATCAGTATATGATACCTTATAACCAACAGGCAGTGGATTAATCCGGTTATATGTGTCTACAATATGCCTGTGTTCACTGCTATTTTCACGAACATTATTATAGCTACACACAAAATGTAAAAACTGAAACAATCTATCACTATTCAAGGTTTATACCCCCCTTTATAAGGCTTTCAAGCTGTTCACGTTCACTGGCTGTACCTGTAAACCCAACAAGATTAACATCATCGGCGTAAACAGTACCAACAAGCGTTGAAATTTGTGCAATGGCAAAATCATAATTAACGGCTATCCTAGCAGATTCAAGACTGTTTGAAAGCTCATCTGAATATGCCCCTGTTTGCTTAAACGTGTCTGTTACAATAGGGAAATTGTAACCAATCTGCTGTTTAGATTCTGATATACATGTTCCGTTTTTGTCGTACACATCAACATACATGGTTCGTTCGTATAGGTTGACTGTTCCAACAACATGGACAGAACCCCCAATCACCCTATTAGCGTCAAGGGATACAGACGCAAAGAAAGGAGTTTCAAGCGTTATCTGTGCGTCATAGTCATAGTCATTGTAGAATTGTCTAGGAACATCAATCACACCAAAATCAACAGTGAAAATATGACCATCATCGGGGATATATTTAGTTGGTACATTATAGGTATACTTATAAAACTGTACACCTGAAACGGTTTCTGCATTGGTATAATTTTCAACATTAAACGGTAGTTTGTAAATGTTGTATATAAACGGTGTTAAATCATATTCGGTTACTGTACCTGTTCCAATCATGTACACGTGATTCTTTGAAAATGCTTTCAAAAATTCATCACTAGGTTCATATATTGCGTAAAAACCGTATGTGTTCTCACTGCTAAGTATGGCATGACCATAGATTGAAAAATCCCCACGAACCTTGAAAGAAATATAGGCGTGCTTAAAATCCTCTGATAGTGAGAATGAATCCACTAATCCGGACTGATTAATAGTCGGAAAATCAGTAAAGATGTAACCATCATCACAAGTTAATGTAATATTGGCTATATCACCCACTGAAAAACCGCCTGATACATCATCGGTGCAATGCGCATAATCAGTAGTAATTTCAACCCTTTCTATCTCAACAGCCGAACCAGTAACAGAATTATTAGATGTAATGGTTGCATTTACGAAATATGAACCATCACCAACAGGTGACATAGTAGTGGTGTTAAATTTTGGTGCTGTTGTAAACGTGTAACCACTATTAGGAGTTACAATAATTGCTACTGTTGAACCAACATTATATTCTGTTCCGGTCTCAATGTTGCAAGTTGCATTAGTGAGTGAAACGGAAACGGTAGCTGTTTCAACAACAGGAGTATCACCACCGCCCGAATCATCAACTTTTATATAATCCCAATAGGACGACCAATTATATAAAGGGGCTGTTATATAGTTACTGTATCCACTATCATAGCAGAATTTAGCACCGTCCGTATAGTTAAATGCTACACGCATACAGCGTCTGCTTATCTGATATGGTTCACCATCTTTGTAGATAACCATGTTGGATACAGAAAATGAGACAGAATCGGCTTTTTTAATCAGAGTTTCAGTACTCCAATACTTTTTGGTGAGTTTACATTCTGATTTTATAGCTGTGGTTAAATTTGTCTCATATAAATCAAACCACTTTGTAGATTTAAGGGTATCATATTTATATGACGAAATATTATTTGTGAAAAATTCCAAAAATATCAGATACGCATAATCAGTACCTGATATAGATGTTCCACTGCCGTTAACCCATGAATACAGTTGGTATGTAGATGTTACAGTTAGAGAACCGTCTTTTGTTGGTGTTCCTTTGGTGTAGGACATGTTATTATAGGGGATTTTTTGGCTATTATATGAATATACCGAACCAACACCAACATTAGCGGAATATTTGGGGATTGTTCCGAAAACAGGATCATCTAAGGTTTCTTTTAACTCATTGATACTGTTGATATAATCACCAGTTTTATATACAGGAGTTAAACATAATCTAGTTGTTGCGGTAGTCATAGAACCCCCTGTTTATAATGCAGAATCATTATCTGATACCCTATTAAGAACAATAAAAATGTTTGTCGGTGTTCTATCTATTTGTGTATCAGAATTGTGTATAACTGTGGTATTGCCCCTAAGTTTTATTATACTATTTTTCACAACATCTGAAAAGGACATTAGCAAATCACAACTGCACTCATAATAATTCATTCCGTTTTCTGCCATTTCGATATTATCTACAAAATAATACTTATGGTAACTAGGAATATAGATATAATTGAAATTATCACTAGTGTGTAAATTAAGGCGGATATTATCATAGTTTTGTTCATAGTCGGTGATAATCCCATCAATGGTATTAACCAGTGTTAAATTCTTGTTCAAAACATTGGCATTGCTAGCTGTATTATATAATTTAATTTCCATAGAACCACCATGTATGAAAAAGGGGGATTAAATCCCCCTGTTCGATTGTTCCACGTGGAACGTTAAGCAACAAAGAACACTACAAAGTTTTCATTCAGATCGTTGAAATAACTAGAATCGAATTTGTAGAAATTGTTGTAAAATTCGGCTTTGGCATTGTAATAAGTGTTGACACGTCTATCAGTACAGGTAACCCCGAGAGCGTCATGGTCAAACAGAACACCAACAATCCCACCAAATGCGATATTAGTGCCATCATTGAGAGTGACATCAATAGCAGTGGTGATATCCCTGTTGAAAGTCTTTCCGGACGACTGCCAAAACGGTACAGTGCTGTAATTCGGGATCTTAACAATCTCATTGTGATATACATCACTAGACAGATAAACGTCCTCAAAAGTTGCAAAATCAGAGTTAAGAATTAACATCTGCTTATCAACAGGAGTAAACCTATCCTTTCCACCCACGTTGAACAGTGTAGAAATGCGCTTAATCCTATCCGTATAGGACTTAATCACAAATGCGGAATACCTAAGGAAATCCGGATCATAAAAACACTTCTCAACGGTTAAACTCTTTCCGCTTATGCTGTTGTACTGTTTAAGCAGATTGACACAACGCACACTATCAGACTGTGAGTAATCACCATCGGTTACAGTAGCAAAATCCGCATGAACAGTTTCACCAATCATGTTGTTGATAGTTCTGCTAATAAGCCCATCGATCTTAATGGTCATAGACTTTTCAACAGAATTGTACAGCATAGTGAGAAACGCATTGTAATCACTAGGTGAAATAAATGCACTCTTTACCTGACGTTCTGTGTAACTCTGCTCACACTCAAAAGTGACTTTCTTATTAAAAAACTTTGCAGAAACAACAGGCTTGTGGAAAACGTCCTGTGAATAGTCCTTTCCATCTGTGAGTTCCCACGTCTCATTAACGGTTGCATCGGGCATTTCTGCGCTAATCTTTTCAAGGATTGAGCCATAATCCCACGAATCATAAAGCAGAGCCGGAGCAGAACCCGAATACGGACGGTCAACAAAAATAACCTTTCCAATACGATCTGCCAGTGTTTTGACGTAATTATCAATGTTAGCAGAATCAGTGAGCTGTGTACCAACGTCAACAATGTTTTTCAGATTCTCTGCTGTGAGTTCTGCCGATTTTCCTAAAACCTGTTCGGTAATTCCGTTCACAAGTTCCGCAATTTGTGTAACTTTCATTTTTCACCACCTAATCAACATATATGTAGACAGATATAGCATTTGCTATTACAGCGAATATATCACAAATTAAATCATTTGTAAATATACCCATTTTATCATCGGTTGAAATTTTTTCTGTTGTCTCTGTTCGATCCTGTATAGTTCCGGTATTGGTAACCGCAATGAGTGATTTTTCTTTCATTTCGGTTAAGTTGTTTGGTACAACTTTCTGAAGTGAATCATTTGTGCCGGAATTGGTTTGTGTGTGGACAGTTACAGCAGAACCGGACTTATTCAGATTTTCGGAAAATTTACCATGATACGTGGTCAAATTGTCGATAATTTCACCACGAGTGTAGACGATTAATTTCGCTATCTGTTCCAACGTCATAGCGGAAACAGAATCAGTACACCATCTATCCCCCTGTTGACACACAAAAAATGCGGTTAAGTCTTTTGTGTCCATGCCGGAAAAAGCAGAGAAAGTTTTTATTTTCGCAATCTCTGCAAATAAATCACCAGTGCCAATTAATTCAGAAATTTTTTTCATTCTTTCTTGTCCTCTTTACTCTCTGAATCAGTTTCAGAATCACCGGAATCAGTCTCAAGATTTTCTGAATCGGAATTTTCACCATCACTATCACCACCAAAACCCATATCCGGATCTTTGAAGTCCTTTTCAGTTAGGTTATCACCGTTTTTAATTCGATAATCCCAACTGCTAGAAAATTCTACTGAAACAGACAGCCCGAACATAGAATTAATTTTTTCTACCGCTATATCCCTGTTCCGTTTCATATTGTCAACATACGGATAAATTGAAGTAGCTGTAAATTCGGTTTCAGTTGCGGAAATCCTATCATGTACATTGTTGTAGAGATTAGTCAGTCCGATTTTCTGAAAATAATCCGAATAAAAAAACTTATTCAGTTCAACAATCTGTGAAATATTTTCATGATCCGTTAGGGGATTAATTCTCAGAGATTCAAACAAGGGCTGTTCTGCTATAACCCCCTGTTTTCCGTCAAGAATCTGTTTCACAAAAATTTCTGCACTAGCTTTTGTTGCGTTATCACGTGCGGAAATAAAGAAAGGAATACGGCTATTTATATCCGCCATGTTGAGCGTAATATATGATTCGGTTAACAGTTCGGAATACATACCCATCAAATTTATTAAAGGTTCGTGGGTATCAGTGTTAAAAATCCGTACAGCATTATCATCTGTAAAAACTTCATTACACTGAATATAGGGATTGTTCACCTGATAGCTAGTGTATTCACCTAAATAATTCTGTTTACCAGTATCAGAATAGGAAAAAATATAAAATTCATCACGCCATTTCGTGAACAGAATTTTACCAAAGCGGAGCAAATTTTTTTCAAGGTCAACAGCCTTTACGTTATCCGGTAACCCATCATACTTAAAAATTGACAGGGCGTTATTGAGCAGATAATCGGAAATGTACGAATTAATTTTATTCTTGTCCATGATTATTTTCTACCTCTGATAGTGTTGCTAAGGTCAATAATCGACTGTGTATTATTGTCTATGGTTCTTTTCAGTTCGGTTAACGTTTCATTGTGCGTCCTGTTCATGCGCAAAATAATATAAAATTGCGCAATACAACACACAATAGGAAACCCAAGAGAACCGATTAAATTCTGCCAATCTGCTAGATTCATCTCATACCCCGACAATATTTTAGAAATGACGTGATATAATCACCAACTATATTATTTTGAAAAAATATCTTTTCCGAAATAATTAAATTCTTTATTGTCTGTTCAACCGCATTACGTGCAACAAAAATATTCGTGCTGTAATTGATTTTGCCAGTTGGTTCAATATCATACACCAATGTTATTTTATCATCTTTTATAGGTGTTGTCTTGATATGACAAAAAATAAAATAATTATCATCAACACCGACAATCTCACACTGATAAACCGCCTTTTTCCATTTGATTAAAAATGTGTACAGTATGTTTTTACGGTCAAATTTTATCGGGCAATGCGGATATAATGCGAGTTCCCAAGCACCATTTTTTATGGTTTCAAGTCGGGGATTCTCAAAACCGAAAATATAATTATTTGTCTTGTTGGTTGTATTCGGTGCTGTATACTCAACAGCTACTTTTAATTTCCCATCGGAATAGCTATATAGGTCAATAGTTCCTTGCTGTTGTGACAGAATATTTTTCAACCCCATTTCATCAAAATAGGGGCAATTTTTATTTATGGTGTTACCCAACATAAAAATTTTTACATCGGTTCTATCACGTATTATGGTTGATAGAGTGTTCATAAACACCACGAATTCATCGGTGAGATATAAATTTTTTGCTATAAATTCGTCAAAAACAATGGTGTTAACATTCGGATAAGACAGAGATTTATTGTGCTCATTGTCGGAAAGCGACATAAGAAAGCAGAATAAACCACCATCTGAATAAATAATTTTATCCATATCCGGATCGTATCTGCCAAAATAAAATTTACCGGAATAATATTTTATGGCATCATATTTACCACCGGAATATTTTTTTATCAATTCACTGCCGAAATTCGCAAACATCTGACTACCACGAAAACCAGTGATATCAGACTGCCAACGCCTAAGGATAGCAGACTGTTTACCAGTCCTGAAAAAGTTTTTGATAACATACTCCAAACAAGCATAAGTTTTACCGTTTGAGCGTTCACCGATGATAATATTATAGGTGCAATTTTTCTCTAGGATTTTATCTAGAGAATAAAATTTTTTCTTTGGGAGTATTGAGAACATTTTCACACCTTATAAAAAAGGGGATTTTTCAATCCCCAAAATATGACAGCCAAGAGATAACCAAAAATGTTTAGATAAACTGTACAGTCAAAATATCCTTATCGAACCGCTTTGAATGGTATTGATAAAGCTTGAATCTAGCAGTTCCGGCATTACAATCAGAGATAAGTCCGTCATCATCGGGATCGATCTCATCGGTGAATGAACGTGGGAAACCGAACCTGAAAAGCTGTTCCGGATCACCATCGGGGGAACAAATAGCGACAATCTGATTCCCGAATTTCGGATTAGTTACAGGATACATAGCCCAAATCTGATAAACCTGTTCCGGATTAGCCGAGAAAAGATCCTTACTTTTCTTAAACCCGATTGCGGTAACATTACCATTAGCAGTGAAATTGTAACCATCGGCAATTTTAATGCCATTGTGATTAAGTTTTGTAAAATTACTCATTGGATACCCCAACATACTTGTTAATACGACCAACATAGAAATTAAGAAACTTCTCAAAAAGCCCCTTAACATCACCGTTAGTTCTGCCGTTGAAAACGTTCATGAGTGCTACCTTGCTTTTCACAAGATCCGGATTCGCATCGGCGAAATCCTTAACAGCAGTGGAAACATTAGCATCTGCCATGAACATCTGTACTCTTTTAATTTCATCAAAATCTTTCATATTTTGAATCCCCCTTTGATTTACAATCATAATATCAAAATCAAAAACAAAATGCAACTACTTTTTATATTGATTAATGATATTTTCTACTTCTCTAGTTGTTTTGTCTCTTAACTCACTATTCAGTTGATTAATGATGTTTTCGGCAATTCGATCTAAATGTTCCTGAAACTTTTCACCAGTGTGTGAGCCAAAGTTTTCACGCAAAGTCTTATAATCATCTGCCAATCCATCATAGTTGAAAAAATTCATATGACGCTTTTCAAGTATTAGCTGTTTAGCCCTCTGATACACATTATCCCAAACACTGCTTTGTTCCATCTTTTCGGCGACAACTTTCCAAATATAGCCACGTGCATTTTCAAACTTTTCACGAGAAAACAGGTTTTTAGGATCTGTAACATCATATTCTTTCAAAAACTTTTTTGGATCTGCAAATTCCCCATGAATATATTTTTCGTGCAAAGATTTAAGCGTGTTCTGTTCTGCCAGTTCTTTGGCATGTTCGGACATACGCCATTCAACCTTTTTTTCTGCTTGTTCGGCACTCTCTCTAATATCATCTTTGATTGTGTCATTAGGTGTTTCAATCTCAACAATGACTTGATTTTCCCTAACATCTACTTTGCTTTTCGTTCCTTTGGGAGCGTCTTTAGATGTAACAATCCTGTTTACGGCGGTTGTAACTTTCTGTTTGACTTCTCTCTGTACTTTCTTAAAACTCTCAACGGACTTATCAACCGCATTTCTAACAGCCCGACCAATAGCACCGAACGCCGATTTTAGCCACATAATTTCACCCCTGTAATTTTGCGATATACTTCAAAAATAACTGATATTCTGCATTTCCGTTTACGCTAAATGCTACCGGAAATAGTACACAACAGCTAGTACATGATATTTTACCACAATTCCCAAGATAATCTACAACATCAATTTCAAACGGATCATCATTGTAAAAATGAGCCAGTTTACCGGAATTTTCTGCATCAACCCGAAAATCATCATTAAAACGATTGAAAACATCATCAACTTTTGTGCTAAGCCTTGTTAATTCGGCTATGCCCTTATTTTCCGGCAGTCCGGCACAGGTTAAATCAAATTCACCGCCTATTTCGGTTAAATATCTTTTACAGCCATTTGTCTTAAAATGGTCATATTTACATTCATAATCCCAAACGCCAATTTGTTTTTCTACTCCTTTTATGGTTTTTGGTGATAGTTGAGCATAGTCAAACCCATAATGGTCAAGACACGCACGACATTTTTTAACAATCTCTTGATTGTAGCTGTTGATATATGCGTCATGTTTTGGCTTGTTCAAAAACTTGATTGAATCAGTATCACAATATACATAATCCATGCCGATTGACTTAATCCCATTGAACAGATTATTACGTGCATAGGCAGTTACAAAGATACCCCAAATATAAAACAAAAATCGGTTCGGATTGCTGTTATACTTTTCTACACATTCCTTTACATTGGGCTTAACAGTTTCCCAACCTTTGTTATATGTACACTGTTCGTCATCTGAAACAATATCAGTGACACACATACCGTAACAGCTGTTTAACATGCCTTTGGATAGCAGATATTCGGTTTCTTTACCCTTAACCCCTTTTAACGTGGTTTTCTTTTCGTACAGTTCTAGTACACTTTCTATAATCTCTTTGGGCAAATAATCAACATAATAGAAGTATCCATCAACGATGTTAATTTTGCTGTAATTGTAGCATGACACAATTTGAGCAAGGTCAACAGATGTTACAATCAATTCTACATAATCGGCTTTATGTACTCTACCATTGTTGTTCATAATCTGTTCACCTTTTTTGTATAGACGTGAACAGGATATATAGTCATCGGGGATATCCGGTTTTGTCTCAATATCCCACAAATCCACCATCACAACAGCCACACGTTCCGATTGTTTCAGATAGTTGTCAAATTCGGCGTAGCTGTTCATATTCAGTACAATTTTTGTACCTTTGGACATTGGGTATTTTTCCGATAACATTACAGTGGGGTATGATGAAGTAAAATCAATGCTATGCACATCGGATAGAAGTTTCTTTGAATAACGTGCGTTTGCGTGTGTGTAACCGCCTAAAAATGCCTGTTTTGCATAGGCATATTCCACAACATCAAGCGTTAATCTATCCATGAGATTCTTATATGGTATGTGTTTCTTGTGTGTTTTCGGATTGATAACCTTTCTAAAACACTTTTCTTTCACAAAGCGTCTGACACGTCCGGTGTTGGTTAGGGGGATTTTGGTTATATCACCGTAAATCTCTCTCTGCTCATCGATGTAATCAACGATGATTTTTACATCATTGTAGCAATAACCCATTTCAGTGGGGGTAATCGGTGTGCATGGTAATCTGATAAGGTTGTAATCCAAATCACCCACTAATTTTCTAGTGGTATGGTGCACCATGTTTTCCGCCGTTTTTGCTAGGCTCATTCCGGACAGAATAAGACTATCTCTAAATTCAATCCCATAATCATCAAAAAAGCATTTGAACACTGTTCTGTTCTTTCTTGCTAGACATTCGGAAAACCTAAATTCCGTTCTCATAAACTGAAATTCGAACGGTAAATTATGTACATAGATGATTATCCGGTTCTTTGGATTCAGACTATATGTTAGTTTCAGATTCATGAATACATCGGCTAATTCATCAAATGTACGGCACGTAATGAAAGTATCACCTATCATCAACTGAAATATGTATATCCATGAATATTTATGGTCATCATCTATAATCAAATTCGATGTTTCAGTATCCAATGCACAAGAAATATCATAATAATAGGCTTTTGAACGCCTATCATAAGCAACTTTTATGCCTTTCTCGTCCGGTAATTTCTTGTCCTGTATTATCATAGATACCCCTTTCAAAACCCTATCTTGTAATGCTATACCATTTTTGTACAAAATGCAAGTAATTTAACGAGATATTTATGCTGCACTTTGTACAAAACTTTTTACAAATATTTGTACAAAAGTGTTGACATTCGGATTGTAAAGGTTTAGAATACTCATACGGACAGCAAGTCCGGATATCCAAGAGGTACAAAAAAATGACTAAGCAAGAAATGATTGTGAATGTTAAGGAGTTAGCAATTCCGGCACTCCATGTAACTATTAACATGAGCGTGGACGAACTCAACGAGACTGTTCGTAATGTGATGTTTGAACGCTTTGTTTCAGAGGTTGTGTGTGATAGTGAGCTTTGCGGTGTTTCCCCGATTGAATCTAGGAAATTCGCTATTGACTTCATTCAGAACAGCGACTATGTTAAGAACTGCTTAACCGCTACTATCAACCTTATTCTGAATGGTGCTTTCACTAAGAAATGGCAGTTGAACAATTTCGTGGACAAACTTCTGTACGTTCATGTTGTTAAGGCGTGCCACGAGAAGTTAGGGAACAACAGCGTTATTTCAGTAACCACGATTTAAGCAATAAGCGTGCCAAGTCTGATAAATCCTCCTGAAAAGGGGGATTTTTTTTATGCCTAGCAAAAATCATGCCAAAAATATCTGATGCACATTTTCCCATGTTTGTCAAGTCTTTTTTTGC